>Ga0315279_10006443_pt1 | contig 14815 bp, 14 predicted proteins | sample YL17G06_20_MG_FD_203694 | JGI IMG/M metagenome (GOLD analysis project Ga0315279, IMG submission 203694) | Sediment microbial communities from Yellowstone Lake, YNP, Wyoming, USA - YL17G06_20 | ecosystem: Environmental > Aquatic > Freshwater > Lake > Sediment | place: USA: Wyoming | collected... | reverse complement strand
ACGAAGAAGAAGCACGACATCGTCCCCCGCATCGGCGTCCTCCCGCAGGGGTTCAGCTCGTTCGACAGGATAACGGTCAGGGAGACCATCCAGTACTACTCGCGGCTTTTCTGCTGCATGAACACCGATATCGACGGGTTGATAGAGCTCGTGAACCTCAAGGACAAGACCAAAGAGCAGTACAAGAACCTCTCCGGGGGCTTGAAACAGCGTCTCGGAATAGCGATTGCTCTCGTAAACGACCCCGAGGTCGTGTTCCTCGACGAGCCGACGACAGGGCTCGACCCCCGCGCAAGGCACGAGGTGTGGGAAGTTCTGTTGGGCCTGAAGAAGAAGGGGAAGACGGTATTTCTCACCACACACTATATGGAGGAAGCGGAGCTTCTTGCAGACACGGTCGCAATAATCTCGAAGGGGAAGGTCATCGCCATGGGCTCTCCCGGGGAACTCATCGAACGCAACGCAAATTACCTGGCCCTCACGCTAAAGCCCGTCGATGGAAAAATTTTTGAAGTCGTTCGGAAAATGGGCTTTGAGCCGGTCCTTGACAACCACGAAAACGTCAAGGTCAGGGTGGAGCACACGTACGATGTCCAGGAGATACTGAACGCCATCAAAGATGCCGGGGCTCTGTACCTCGGCCTGGACGTTCGGAACCCTAACCTCGAAGAGGTTTTCCTAAAGCTCACCGGAGAGGCGCTCCGGGAGGATCCGCCCGAAATGGAGCCAAAGTGAACCCGCGAATCATCAGTGCAAATCTCGTCGTGAAGCTCTTGAACTTCTCCCGCGAGAAGACCACCATGTTCTTCACGATTGCGTTTCCGATAATCCTGATACTCTTGTTCGGCACGATCTTCATGAGCCAGGACAACGTGGAATACCACCTTTGCGTGCAGGACCTCGACCGCACCAACTCCTCGGCGCATCTCGTCAAGACCCTAAAGCTCAACGGGAAGTTCAAGATAACCAACGTCGACCCCGCCGTCAACGCCACGCAGTACGTCAGGGACAACAAGGTGAACCTTGTCCTCATCATTCCCAAAGACTATGAAAAATCCCTCAATCAGAGTATTGAGTTCGACGACCCCAGTGCATCCGTTACCATAACGTACATATACGACCCCAGTTCTTCTTCGGTGCTCACGAAGATGCAAATCCTGAACGCGGTGTTCGCCTATATAAACCAGGGGCTGTCCGGGAAGTCGCCTTTCATCAGGTCGGCCGAGGAATCGATACTCACCAAGAAATACCGGTTCATCGAGTTCTTCGTCCCCGGCATCATCGCAATGGCAGTGATGACGTTGAGCCTGTTCAGCACGGTGGATTCGGAAACGGAACTGCGACAGAAGGGCATCATCAGGAAGTTGTCCACCACCCCCATCACCCGTACCGACTGGATACTGTCGAACATCCTGTACCAGTTCATACTCGCGGTCATATGCACGATTGCGATGCTGTTGGTGAGCTACGCCGTGTTTAATGTCAGCCTGCATATAGACGCCTGGCTCCTTGCGTTCATTTTGCTTGATGTCTTCGCGTTCGTCGGAATCGGGATGATACTCACCCGCTTCGCCAGGGAGGCTCAGAGCGCTGCTGCCGCGGCAAACGCCGTCAGTTTACCGATGATGTTCCTCTCGGGGAGCTTCTTCCCTATCGAGCTGATGCCGGGGTTTCTGCAGAAGTTCGCCAAGACACTGCCGCTGTTTTACGTGAACGAAGGGCTCCGGGCAGCGATGGTATTTGAAGACAACATGGCCGCGCTGCGTGACGCCGCGATCATAGGTGTTTTCGCGGCCGTGGTCTTCATCCTGGGCATCATCGCCACCAAATGGGAAGAGGACAAGTGATCGCTACGTGGTGAAGAGGATACCGACACCACCGGATGAGGGCTGGGGCGTTTCGAGATCTGTCGGCAAGGGTCCCAAGTCTGAATGATGAAAATAAAACTTATCGCACCGCGTGAACCACGTGAAGACACTTTATCAAGCCCTTTCAGGCTACAGAGGGTCAATCTTCCTCTTCCGGCAGCGCTTACTCCGCCTGGCCACACGATGACCATTGTCGACGAAGCTTTTGCTCCCGATGACATCAATCAAGATGTGGATTTGGTGGGGATCACCGTCATGACTGACCTTGCACTCAGAGCCTATCATATCGCTGACACCTATCGTCAGAAGGCTGTGAAGGTGGTGATGGGAGGAATACACCCCACGGTATTGCCTGACGAAGCCTTAGAGCATGCAGACGCTGTCGTCGTGGGAGAAGCAGAGGGTATCTGGCCACGACTTGTATCGGATGCCGCCTCTGGGCAGATGCAAAGGCTCTATCGGGCCGGTAAAATGACAGATCTCAAAGGCCTACCGAAACCGCGGCGAGATCTTTTACCCGGTATCAAATATCAGGGTTATACTCCGATCCCGATCGGCGTCGAGACATCCCGAGGATGTCCGTACGATTGCGAATTCTGTTCCATTGGCCAGACATTGGGGCATCACTATCGAGTCAGGCCGGTTCAGGAGGTGATTGCCGAGATCGAGTCTATTGATTCTCGTCACCTCTTCTTCGTCGATGATGCCCTTGGGCTGAACCGGAATGCAGCCAAAAAGCTTTTTACGGAAATGATTCCTCTTCGGCGGCTATGGCTGGGGCAGGGCACCGTATCGTTAGCTGAGGATTTGGAGCTGCTCAGATTGATGAGACGTTCGGGGTGCCTGGGGCTTTTAGTCGGATTCGAATCGGTACAGAAAAGAACACAGAATGAGGTGAAAAAAATAAAGAATCTGCGGATCGATTTTTATGAGGCCATGCGTCGATTCCATGGCGAAGGTTTCGGTATACTGGGCACGTTTGTTTTTGGCTCTGATTACGAAAACAAGGATGTGTTCGAGCAGACCCTTGAGTTTATAATGAGGAGTCGTATGGATTGTGCCGAGCTGAGGATTCTCACTCCTCTTCCGGGAACTCGGTTATATGAGCGCCTCTTAAGCGAAGGCAGGTTGTTCGTGCGTGACTGGTGGCTCCGTGGATATCCTCCTGATACACTCCTTTTTCAACCCAGGGGCATGACTGCTGACGAGCTCATTAACGGTTTCGCCCGCTTGAACAGACGAGCCTATTCTTTCGGCGCAATGACAAAACGATTCTTTGGCATGAGCCCATGGAAACGAACTCTGTTCGGTTGCCAGGTGTACGCCGGGATCAATCTATCTACCCGTAAACGTTATTTCAAAGGTCTGAGGAATCCACAACCCTTTGTAGGGGCTTCCAACTCAATAGGAAAGCAGTAGATTTGTCCTGACCTATACTTGACCTTCCAGACACTGTCAAATTAAGTTATGGTCCGATTCTCGATTTTACCTGCAAGTCTTCCCCGTAAGATAACTCTTGAGGATAATGATTTCCGGTTGCTATACGTAACAAAATAGATTGATTCTTAGGGCGGCTAAATGACAATTCTTGCGTTATATCTTTTTGCAATATCGGCAGCATAAAAAAAGGCATAAGCTGAGTTTTTAGTTAATCCGTAGCATAAAGTATCCTTTTAATTTCTGGAATCATACGCCTCATCCTTTTCCGTTTTGCCTTATAGGCAATTTTTAGGGTTAAAAAATATTGACGGGCCGTTTGAGTGCGCAGCCACGATCTTTATCACTCAAAAACCGACAACATCACCGACACCGCTGCGAAGTGAAAACCATACAAGCTGGAGAAACGTGTCGTCTGGCTTCCGTGTGTATTTCACTTTACCGATTTTCATTGAACCCGATTTGTCCGGCATATTCGTCCCGCGGATCTTCGTGGCGTTGGCTATATAAGAGGTGATCCGGTTGTAGGCGCCCCTCTCGCTTCCCGTATGGCTGTTGCGAAATGCGATGGCCAGATCCCTGTACATCACCCGCACCGTACCGCTTGCACGGCCTGCAGTCACATTAACATCAAATGTTGCAGTTTGAAGGATACCGGATTTGATACGCAAGCCTTCGCCAACTTCAAGGAAGGAATTGAGTCGGGTCACGTCCATTAGTTCCAGTGAGCCGGAGTATCGGAACGAGGTTTCAGGGGATGCGACCGGAATAACCATGAGGATTTTCATCGTACTGGTCTTCATGAAGTTCCCCTGCGCGTGAATGACTGCAGTAGCCCCAGGGGCGGCATGATTGGTAATTCCTTCTGCCAACATCTGTATTGAATCAAACGTCACCTCGGCCGGCGCCGAACCGATGATATACCTCTCTGCGTACTTCAAACGCCCGTTCATGATGTTCAAGCTATCAACCTGTGTAGTTATGTCTATCGATGAAAGACCTTCGTTCGGCATAAGGGGTCTTGAAGAGTTCTTGTTGTAGGGCGTGTCCATGTTGACCAGAATATCGAAGGACGCATCATTAACTTTAACCGAACGAGCACGGTATGTCTTCCCTTGCAGCAGTCCGAGACAGTCCGCACCCGTCACTCTGCATTGAGGAAGAACGATCCGGAATCGGGTTCTTCTGAACTTGCTACCTGCAAAGAATTTGTCATCTTCAACCAAGGGATGAAGCTCCAATGCCTCAGCCAATATCTCTGAATCTGGTACCGATACACGAAGCCGTGCACAACGAAGTTTATACTGTGACTGCTGAAAGTTCAGCACAATTTCTCGTGCATCTGCAACTGAGCCGTTAAGGTCTTTCGAAGCAATATCTCCTCGCCAAAGGATCTGTACCCAGCCAATCCCGCTCACAGAGAACTTAGCAATACTGCACGAAAAGGTAGAATCAATCGACGTTAGTGCTATAGAGTCGCATCCGATGCGGTTTTTCCATATATTGTAATGCACGCCTGCAATCCGTATCGAGTATGCTGGATAAGCTCTTGTGAATGCCTTTATGATTTGGTTTTTGAGGTACCCGTTGATATATGTATCCGGGAAGAAAAGGAATACCAGCACACAAAAGAGTACAACGGCTCCGACAGCAAGACTTGCATACGCCGCGACTTTTCGCGGTGACAACTTACTCCGGTTGGCCGGTCCATGATTAATCTGCATCGGCACCATCAACCTCCTTTCTTTTTTTTCGACACCGACGGTAGTCCATCCAAAAAATGGTTAGGATGAAAGCCAAAGCACGTCCCCGAACAAATTAGGATCATGGGAACGGGAGGAAAAGATGGCAAATTCCGTTTTTTCTTTGCTCAATAGGGTGGGATCGCCGTGACCAGGGTATATCTCTGTGTCATCAGGCAAGACAAAGATCTTCCTGGTTATGGATTCGATTATTTGCTTCGAATCAGCCGGCGACTCTGTCTTACCCGGGCCTCCAGGGAAGATAGTATCTCCCGAAATAAGATATTTTCCTATTACAAAGCACAAACTGCCGGGCGTGTGACCAGGCGTATGAAGGACTTTCAGAATGATGTTTCCAAAGGATACCTTTTCACCGTCACCCAGGAGAATTTCTGGTCGTAGAGGCAGACCATTGGCGTCCAGACGATGGGCGCCAATGGGAATCCTTAGCTTGGACTTTAGCTCGGACAGTGCGCCGACATGATCCATATGGCTATGAGTGATTAGTATGTATCTGGGATGAGTCCCTTTCAACTGTTTTAGAATTTCAGCTGCTTCTGCGGGAGCGTCCACCAACACACTATCTCCGGTCAAGGGACAGGTGATGATGTAGCAATTCGTGTAGCAATTAGTATTGCAGGGTCCCAATGTGCGCCTATCGATCTGAACGTGCTTATTTTTTGCAACCCGTGCCACTTTATTCCCTCCACGGATGATAAATTGTCTTTTTCAGTATATGCCTGGACCCATTCAGTATATCGATATCACATTAAGGAGAGAGGTTCAAGGCTGTCTGTATTGTATTGTCTGTATTGTATGGAGCTCCTTTATTCATCGGCATTTCTAAATAGGAGGGGATATTTGCTCTATAAAACCTTTCATCGTTTCTTTGGCTACACGGTCTTTTGGGTTATCGGTTGTCATTACTCGGTGATCATCTCCTGAATCTTAGATATCACTTCCTCCCTCTTCACCAGAAAAATCTCACCTGTTCTCCTCTTTTTGATCTCCACCAACCTTTTTTTTAATTCTTCTCACCTGATGTCAATTTTAATGAAATCCCAATGAGTTTCCTCCCGATCATTGTATAAGGCTTCTATTCCATTCTCCGAAAGGGTTTGATAGAGTTGCTCATCTGTTGCTATAAGACCCCGGTAAGTGGTATTATTTTTGTGTTTCGGTGATAACCTCTCAAAGGGAACAATCATGGCCGGCATGGAGATTATTACTCTAAATTCCATATCCAAATGTCTCTCAAGATCCTTTTTCGCATCCCTGACTGTACTCGTTGCATGCTTGATGATATTCAGTACAGTTGTTCAAGGCGGGTATACGGGTTATAATAAAAGATGAGGTGCTCGATGGATATCTTTAAAAAGTGCGCAAAAGCTACGGAATATGAATCTGGATTGAAGGAAAGTGGCTACTATTTCTTTTTTCGGAAGCTCGAATCCCCGCAGGATTCTGAGGTGGTGGTCAACGGGAAGAGAGTGATCATGATCGGTTCCAACAATTATCTTGGGCTCACCAACCACCCCCGGGTAAAGGAAGCAGCGCTCAAGGCCATTGAAAAATACGGTTGCGGCTGTGCGGGTTCGCGATTTCTAAATGGGAACCTTGAGATCCATGAAGAACTGGAAAAGAAGCTGGCCAAGTTCTTTCGGAAGGAAGCTGCTCTCGTCTTTGCAACCGGCTACCAGACCAATTTGGGAGCGATCCCTGCTCTTGTGGGCCGGAACGATGTGGCCATTATTGATAAATACGATCATGCAAGTATCATTGACGGCTGTCGCCTTTCTTTTGGCCAAGTGAAAAAATACCGTCATAATGATATGAAGGATCTGGAACGGGTCCTCGAAGGGACGAAAGACAAAGATAAATTGATCATCGTCGATGGTGTTTTCAGCATGGAAGGCGATATTGCTGATCTCCCTGCTATTGTGAAGTTATCCAAGGCCTATGGGGCGAGGATCATGGTAGACGACGCCCACGGGATCGGCGTTCTCGGAAAGGGAGGACGGGGAGCGGCGGAGCATTTTGGCCTTGAAAACGAAGTAGATCTTATCATGGGAACCTACAGCAAATCCCTTGCCGCGATCGGCGGCTTTATCGCAGGTCCGTCAGATGTGGTCAATTGGATCAAGCACCTGGGTCGCTCGATGATCTTCAGCGCCAGTCTCCCACCCCCTCTGGTGGCATCGGTGAGCGCCGCTTTGGACATCATCGAAGAACAGCCCGAATTAAGAGCCCGGCTCTGGAGAAATACCCACAAGATGCTGAGAGGATATAAAACACTCGGGTATGATACAGGAACGAGCGAAACTCCGATCATTCCCATCCTTATTAAAGACACCATGAAAACTTACCAGATGTGCAAGCTCCTCTTCGAAAATGGTGTTTTTGTCAATCCGGTCATTAACCCTGCAGTCCCCCAAGGACGAGAGCTCCTCAGGACAAGTTACATGGCGACCCACACGGAAGAACAGTTGGATAAGGTTTTGGCTGCCTTCGAGAAGGTGGGAAGACAACTGGGAGTGATCTGACGGAAACCGATGGTATGACGAAACAAGACCTGCACCTTCAGGAGGTAAAACATTACAGAAAGAAGTCCCCGCCAAGACTGATCACCATCAAAGAATCTTTCACTCCATTGAATGAATATTAAGAATCTTTAGCATTTTTTTACATACGAATCTAATACTGAAAAATATTTCCGTCGGAGAAAGGCAGGAATCCTTTTGGGACCTTTCTCCCAGTGAATGACTGAAGGACTTTTCGGGGGATAAGGCGCACGTTGATTCTCAGTGCGTACAGCGAATGAGTAGAAAACCGTACGGTATGGGGTAGCCTTGAAGGGTTTTCTGGAATAAAATTAAAACAAGATGATTATCAAAAGAGTTTCATTTATCGAAGCGGGCTCGCCGGGCCTTCATATCTTCAGCAAATTTCCCATACCGCGACTCGGTGCTGTGTTGCTTCCTACCATCCTCAGGGAAAGGGGATACGAAGTAAAGGCATTTGTTGAGAATGTTGCCGAACCCGACTGGTCATTCATTGAGAGCTCCGACCTCGTCTGCATCTCGACCATAACGTCCACAGCGATAAGGGCATACAGAATGGCGAAACGGCTCAAGGCCCTGGATATCCCCGTGATTATAGGTGGGACACATCCCACGTTTCTGCCCGATGAGGCCCTGGAATATGCCGACTTTGTCATACGAGGGGAAGGGGAGCATTCCCTTGTGGAACTGCTTGAGTACATGGAAAAGGGAACCCCGGCATTAGCGGGGATCAAAGGCCTTTCTTACCGGGGCAGGGACGGGAGGAATGTTCACAACCCCTCCAGAGAATTTATCGAAGACCTTGACAGCCTCCCTGAGCCTGACTTCTCCCTTGTTCATAATTGGAACCCGTCAAATCCCTATCCTGTTTCGACATCGAGGGGCTGTGCTTATGATTGTAAGTTCTGCTCCGTCATCACGATGTTCGGAAGAAGCTACCGTTTCAAATCCGTTGAGGCAACGCTAAAAGAGATGAAATATGTGGCATCCGTATCAAAGGCGACCAAGTTCATTGTTGATGATGACTTTGCAGCCAACAAGAGCAGGACTAAGAAAATCCTCAGGGGAATGATTGCAGAGGGAATTAAGACTCGATGGTCTGCCCAGGTGAGGACAGAGGTTGCCAGGGACCCGGAACTTCTCCGCCTTATGGCTGACTCGGGCTGTGATACTTTGTACATCGGCTTTGAGTCCATCAATCCCAGGACTCTTGAAGGGTATAATAAAAAACAAAACCTGGAGGATATCATTTCATGTATCAGGGCGGTTAGAGATCACAGTATTCATATCCACGGAATGTTCGTCCTGGGGGCGGACACCGACGATGTCGAGACTATCCGCGGGACTCGTGATTTTGCAACAAGCTTTGGCATAGACACTATACAGTTCCTGATTCTTACACCACTGCCGGGAACATCGCTCTTTCACGATATGACGAAGAGCGGAAAACTTCTCCATACGGACTGGAGTAAGTATGATGCCCAGCATGTAGTTTTCAGACCCCGGCTCATGTCACCGACCACCCTGCAGATTGAGACCTTCAGGGCAATGGGTCGTTTTTATTCATGGAGGTATATTCTCAGGTATCTGGCAAGATTGGACTTCCACTACGCAGCGATCGGAATCTTTGGAAAAACAGCCGTTCATAAATTCCTGAAAGTGTCTTCCGCCTATCTTGATGCCTTCGACTCCAACACCTGTTAGCTGCGAGGAGTATGAGGATTTTCCTTTCAATCCTCTTCCTATAGAGGATCTCGGCAAAAATATCTACGTCCCTTTACACAATTTGTTTGACAATAAGGGGTAATTTCATATGATTGAGTACTTCTTGGTTGTTCTAGAGATAAGTTCCAACCAGTGCCAATAGCAGCATGATAAAAGGAATCAGGTTGATGAGGATATTAAAGGCAATCCCCGAAGATAAGAAAAAGCCATTGTCATCATTGAATTTTCTCAGAGCCTGCCAGAGGAGACCGAAGTTCTTGAGAATCTTTTTGACCCATTTGAATCTTATCGAATGAATCCGTTTCATTGCGTCGAGGTCTATAAGGAGGCAATCTCTGATTCACTCTTAAAGAATGGAACACCGGGGATTTTGATGTTCATAGGTCCTTCTTTTTTTCGCGCCTTATCGCATCCGCCGTCTCCAACCCTTCGATCCACTCAATCTCGGTGTCGGATCCCAGCATGAAGGCGAGCCCTCGTGTCTCTTCATAACTTTGCAGTGCGATCGTGACAAGGCTGGTCATGGGTACCGAGAGGATCATACCAATCGGTCCCAGAACCCATCCCCAGAAGACCAATGAAAGGAAGACAACCAGCGTCGATAAACTCAGGCCTTTGCCCGTCAGTTTCGGTTCTATGATATTACCCACAACAATATGTACGACAACAAAGCCAAGGACTGTTAGAAGGGCAGACCCCACCCCTAACTGGACGAGAGCGAGAAGGACTACAGGCAGGGCAGCAATGATTGCACCAATATTAGGCACATAGTTCAGAAGAAACGAGAGCGTCCCCCAGAGCACCGGATAATCGACCCCGAGGATTAAGAGCCAAAGCCAGATCACAAGGCCAACGGCGGCGCTGAGCAGGGTTTTAATGACCATATAGCGCTTGGCGCTCTGGCTGAATTTCTCAATGGTAGAAAGCGACCTCTCCGGATTTTTTAACACGACCCGCAATTTCTTTGGCAAATCTGCTGCCTCCAGAAGGATGAACACGACCGTAAGCAGGATCAGAAACGCATGTGTGAGGACACTGCTCAGGGCTGCGAATATACCCCCTGCCAAGATCATCACCCACCCTGGATGTAAAGCACCGGACACCTCTTCTGCTGGAATGTTAACGCCCTTTTCGCGCAGCCAGTCCATTAAAGCAGCAATATGGGTCGATAATCGCCCTTGGTAGTCGGGAAGGGAGCTCAAGAAATCATTCAGCGAAGGGCCTATCAATGCTCCAAAGAGCAATCCTACAACCAGGATGGCCACCAGAATGAGAACAAGCGCAAGGACTTTCGGCACGCCCTTGCGTTGCAGCCAGAACAATGGTGGAGCGCAAATGACCGCAATGAACACCGCCAGAAAAAAAGGGACCAGGATGGAGCTGGCCGCCTTCATCCCCGCCACTACGATGACAAAACTGGCCAGGATCAATAGCGCGGGCGCCTTGGCCGTGCGTTTCACATTGTTATCCATTGGGGCCTCCTGAATTTTCTTGTTTTAAATAGGAAATTGCAAGACATAGAGGGTAAAATATAAAAAATCTTACTTTGCTCAACTCACAAAATCGGATCCTATTCATCCTGCGAGAAAATTACCACCGTGTATGGGCCGATGCTGATTTCGCCAGAGCAGGGCAAGACCGATCCTGTTTTCCCTGGAGATGGGGCGAACGACGTAATGGGGAAAGGTATCAAATCCATAGCCTCTGATTTTTTGGAGGTTGTCATATTCTCCTTTTATTCTTAAACTCCTGTCCGGTTTTGGATCATTTAGTTTAAAAAATTTACCAATCGTTGCAATGCTGGTCTTTTCTTCTGTATATTTATAAACACTTCGATGTGACATACTGTTGACATGAAAAATGGGATCCTTGACATCAGGGCATACCTTTGAAGAAAGGATCTCGTAAAGGGGATCTGCGTAATCTAATTTTCCAAGGTAGAGTGTATTCATAAGTAATTTTTATCGAATGTACAGATTAATCTGTAGCTCTTGTCAATCAAATAATTCGTTAATTTAATTGACGTCCCTATTCTCAGAAATCCATTCCTGAACCCAAATCAGTCCTTTCCTTTACCTTTATCTTTCCCTTTTCCCTTACCTTGCCCCTCCCCATGCTCTTTCTCTTTTCCTTTCCCTTGCTCTCCTAAATCTTCCTTCTTCCCCTTTCCTTTTCTGACTTCATCATTAATGACTATGAAGTGTTTATTTGCTGACCTCATCTTGATCACTTCTTCGGGAGGATAACCGTGGTATTCTGATATAAACTTGAGATTCACGAAGTTTATTACATCCGGGTCTTTGAGCACGATTTTTCCCCATTCTTTCCTTGGTTTGTTCTTGTAGTAACCATATGCCTTTCCATATGGCGGGCCCTTCACTTCCACTGGCACCGGCACGTAGTATATCTCAGGGCTCAGGCCAAAATGGACCGTGATATCCATCCAGGACCTACCGGCCAGTCTGAGGTCTATGATGGCTGCAGGGGCAACGCGCGCCCTCTGCGCAACAAAGAAGACGACAGGGATCTCCTCGTCAGGTATCCTTCTCTCTCTGATGACGACGACCTCCCTCTCAGGCACTCTGAAATATTCGTGGATTGAAAAATAGAAACTCCCTGATCCTTCTGGTCCGAAGGTGGCGCCGATATCCACCTGAGGCTGTGCGTGTCCTGCCGTGCCGCCAAGCAAGAGTAAGAATAAAATCAAATAAGAAACGATGATCTTCATGAATCTCCTCCTTTCCAAAGTGTATTTCTATGAATTCTATGCTGAATGGCTTGCCAACTTTTTTATGGATGACCCCATATTTCCAGGGTCAGAATATTTGCAGTCATCACAGGAGACAGCTCTGAAGAGGATCTTCAGGCATCTAAGCTGGATTGCATCATTAAGGATCTCTCAGAGTTGGAGAGAGAGATAAAAGGGGCAGATCCTTTAGCATAGTCAGGATGATGCCCCTTTTCCTCCTTTCTGTTAAATTTCAAAACATAGAGCTTCGACACGCTACTTGACAATAATCAGGTCAACGCGGCGATTCTCGGTCCGGCCGTCCGCGGTCTCGTTGGTGGCCGCGGGTTTCGCCTCGCCAAAGCTCATGGTCTTTAGACGGTTGGCGGCGATACCCTTGGACTTCAGGTAATCGAGTACCGCTTGGGCCCGGCGCTCGCCCAGCTTCATGTTGTAACTATCCGTCCCAACGGAGTCGGTGTTCCCCTGAAGCTCCAGCGTCACGTCCGGGTTGTCTAACATGATCTTCACCGCCCTATCGAGCTCGGCCACTGCCTCGGGCTTCAGGTTCGACTTGTCGAAGTCAAAGTACACCGAGTGGAAGCTAATCGGCTGCTTCGGTGGCGGAGGCGGTGGTGGGGGCGGTGGTGTAGGTTTAGGTGGTGCGGGTGGTGGCGGAGGCGGTGGTGGTGGCGGCGGTGCAGGTTTTAGTGGTGGCGGTGGCGGTGGTGGCGGCGGCGGTTGGCATCCTTCGGCCTCTTTGGCCAGCTTGCGGGCTTCCGCTAAGAGGTCCATAGCCTCGTCTGTGCGGCAGGCCCAGTAGGTCTCGGCAGCCTTCGTTGCTAGCTCCTTGGCTCTCGCGATCTTCTCTGGGCAGTACTTCGCTCCTTGGGACTGCTCCGCCTGGGCAATGGCTACCTCCGTCTCGCCGAACGCCGTCGGAACTCCTGAGGCCCTGTCGGGCACTCCGAAGTGAGACGTGGTGCAGGAAGTGCCTAGGAAAAGAAACATAATCATTACCATTAATAGAAAAAAACTCTTTTTCATCGACTTTCCCCTTTCTCTTGAATTTCATAATATAGAACCTCTACACGCCACTTGATCATCCTCAGCTCAACAATGAGAGAAGAATGATAAGACGTGCCATCAGCCTCTTGTTTATTTTTCCACCTCCTTTCTGTGTTGGGACTCGTCTAGGAAGTTTCGCAGCTTCTTCTGCCTGCTGCCTTTTCCCTTTCGACTTGTGGTAAATATTTACCGATTTGATAAATCATCGTAGCTTCTCGTGCTGTCCGGGCTCGTCTTGAGACTTCTCCTTCTGACTCAGCTTTGACGGCGCCACGTGCTCACGCTCAGGCCCTGCACCGAGCTGCCGGCCCCATATTTAGCACCTGAAATATATCCTTATCTCCGGTCAGGGTGACATTCCCTTCAAAAGTATCAACGCTGATGGAGGCTCCTCTCAGGATATTATCGTTAAAGAGCTTTGCCTTCACCTTCGTCGTAACCAAATAATCTACCTATTTGTTATGTCATTTAGCGGAAAAAAATGCCGGAAATGGCCTCAACACCTCGTTTGACACCACCCATGACTGCAGCAAGCTGAAGCAGGGGTTCCTCGATCCTGCGTTTAACTTCCAACTGGAATTCTTTAACCCGGACCGCCATGTCATGGACGGTTTCGATTCCATCCTCGACCCGATTGACCTGCCGATGAATGGATTGCACGATGCTTTTGACATCCCGAGAAATCAAACCAACGTCACGACTGACAGGAGCAACTTGGAGGCGTACGGAATCGATCAATTTCTCTGCTTCATGGGCTGTCCGGCGAACCTGGAGAAGGACAGGGATCAGGAAAATAAGAACCAACACCATGATCGCCGCAATGACGGTAACACTGGTGGTCAATAGCGTTGCCATCGTTGGATTCATGATCATCTCCCTCCTTTTTAGACTTTTCTTCCTCCCGTAATATCTTTCGCCGATTCGCTGGCCTCTCCCTCCTTCTTTTCGCCGCGAGCTAAAATCTCTTTTGTCTTTTGGCGAGCTTCAGAAAGGTGACGGTCAGCCTCTTTTTTCAGTTCCCCGGCTTGATGCTTGGCTTCCTCAATGATCTCTTTTGCTTTCGTACTGGCATCGGCATAAATTTCCTTTGCATCCTTTAAAACCTCGCCCCCTTTCTCCTTGATATCAGACCTTAGTTCTTTCCCGGATTTTGGAGCAAATAACATACCCGCCAAAGCTCCCAAGAAACCGCCAATCACAAACCCTTTTAAAAAATGTCCCCAATCTCTTTCGTTCTCTGCCATGGTAAAGCCCTCCTTTCACTCTGTTCTCCTTAGGTACCCGTTTACTACTTCGGTTTTTCCCCTTCTTCCTCGGGAGGTTTCCGGTCTCTTTGTTTTTCTATATCTTTTTCAGAAGGCTTCGGTTCCTTCTGTTTTTCTATTTGTTTTTCTAAAGGTTTCTGCTCTTTTGGTTTTTCTATTGCTTTTTCTGGTGCTTTAACCTTTGGTTTCTCTACTGCTTTTTCTGGTGGTTTAACCTCCTTTGGCTTCTCTATTGCTTTCTCCGTTGGTTTAACCTTTGGTGTTTCTATTGCTCGTTCGGTTGGTTTAACCTCCTTTGGTTTTTCTATTGCTTTTTCTGGTGCTTTAACCTTTGGTTTCTCTACTGCTTTTTCTGGTGGTTTAACCTCCTTTGGCTTCTCTATTGCTTTCTCCGTTGGTTTAACCTTTGGTGTTTCTATTG
>Ga0315279_10006442_pt1 | contig 14815 bp, 13 predicted proteins | sample YL17G06_20_MG_FD_203694 | JGI IMG/M metagenome (GOLD analysis project Ga0315279, IMG submission 203694) | Sediment microbial communities from Yellowstone Lake, YNP, Wyoming, USA - YL17G06_20 | ecosystem: Environmental > Aquatic > Freshwater > Lake > Sediment | place: USA: Wyoming | collected... | reverse complement strand
AGCTGAATTTCACCGAATACCACTTTCCTGCTTTCTCCGTTCCGGAGGGAGAGACACTGGACAGTTATCTGGCAAAGTTATCACGTGATGGTCTGGCAGAACGTCTGAAGCATCCCAGTTATCGCCAACTCTCTGACTACGACCGTCTCCAAAAGGAGTATAGAGAAAGACTGGAAAACGAACTCAAGGTGATAAAGATCTCTGGCTTCTCGAGCTATTTCCTGATCGTTGCGGATTTTGTTAATTATGCAAAAAGAAGGGATATACCGGTTGGTCCGGGTCGCGGCTCAGGTGCCGGGAGCCTCGTTGCCTATGCTCTCAAAATAACCGAAATTGACCCGATACGCTATAATCTCCTCTTCGAGCGGTTCTTAAACCTTGAGCGGGTAAGCATGCCAGATATCGATATTGACTTCTGCATGGACAGGAGAGACGAAGTCATAGACTATGTGAGCGCAACCTACGGCAAAGAAAATGTTGCCCAGATTATTACCTTTGGAAAAATGCAGGCAAAAGGGGTGATCAGGGACGTGGGCAGGGTAATGGATCTCCCTTACAAAGAAGTAGATAAGATTGCAAAGCTTGTTCCCAATACGCTGGGTATAACGCTCGAACAAGCACTGGAGCAGGAGCCGAAGCTACATGAAATGTACAAAAACGATGAACAGGTAAAGCAAATGATAGATTTAGCCAGATCGTTAGAAGGTCTACCACGCCACGCTTCAACTCATGCGGCGGGAATCGTTATTTCGGATAAACAGCTCAGCGAATATCTTCCCCTCTATCGTGGCCAGGATGGAGAGGTAGTAACCCAGTATGCCATGAAAGAGGTTGGAACTATCGGCTTGATCAAGTTTGACTTCCTGGGGCTCAAGACCCTCACGGTGATAGAAAAGACCCTTCAACAGCTCAAAGAAAGACCGGATCCGGTAATTCTGGATATTAACAACCTCCCCCTGGATGACCCTAAGACCTATCGACTTTTGAGTGCGGCAGAAACCGACGGGGTATTTCAACTGGAAAGTTCAGGCATGAAAGACCTGCTTGTCAGGCTGAAACCAGAAAAAATCGAAGATGTGATTGCACTCCTTGCCCTCTACCGTCCCGGACCTCTGGGAAGTGGCATGATTGAAGATTTTATCAAAAGGAAAAATGGAAAAGTACCTATAAAATATGAAATGCCTGAGCTTGAACCTATCCTGAAGGATACCTATGGCGTCATTCTCTATCAGGAACAGGTGATGAAGATAGCAAATGACATTGCAAAATTTACCCTCGGTGAGGCTGACCTGCTCAGGCGCGCAATGTCTAAGAAAAAACCTGGGGAGATGAGGGAGCTTGAAGAGCGTTTCTTAAAGGGGGCAATGGAAAAGAGGATTAACCCCTCCAAGGCTGAAAAGGTGTTTGACCAGATGCTCCAGTTTGCAGGATACGGGTTTAACAAATCTCACAGTGCTGCTTATGCCCTTATTGCTTTCCAGACCGCCTATCTGAAGGCGCACTATCCGGTTGAATTCATGGCTGCCCTCCTTACCTGTGAGATGGGAGATGAGGATAAGGTTACGAAACATATCGGAGAATGCAGAGAGAAAGGGATTGACATCATCCCGCCTGATATGAATGAAAGCTTCCGGGATTTCACCGTAATCGGTAACAGGATCCGCTTTGGCCTTGCAGGTGTTAAAAATGTAGGCAATGCAGCAATCGAAGCGATCATTCAGGAAAGGGAAGCACAGGGGAAATTTATTTCTCTCTTTGACTTTTGTGAAAGAGTAGATTTGCGTAAGGTGAACAAGCGGGTGATAGAAAGCCTTATCAAGTGTGGTGCTTTTGATTTTACTGGGGTCTATCGTTCACGGTTGACAACTGTCCTGGAGGATGCCATTGAACGTGCTCAAAATCTCCAGAAAGACAAGGCGAACGGACAAACCAACCTGTTTCAACTCTTTCCTGATCAGAGACATAAGGCAGAATTGAAATACCCTGAGATTGACGAGTGGAATGATAATGAACTTCTTGCCTATGAAAAAGAGACACTTGGTTTTTATATCACAGGGCACCCCCTTGTCCGTTATAAGGAGTCCATTGAAAAACATACCAATACTGATACGATCAGAATCACGTTACAGAGAAATGAGAAGGAAGTCAGAATCGGAGGGATGATACGATCTCTCAAAGAGATTAATACCAAGAAGGGTGACCGGATGGCATTTGCTACGCTGGAAGATATCCAGGGGACTATAGAGGTGATAATCTTTTCAGATCTCTTCAAAGAAGTCTCAACACTGATAAAAAGCGATGAGCCTGTCATCGTTACAGGCTCAGTAAGCAGCGATGAGGACAAGATTAAAGTCATCGCATCAAAGATACGCCCTCTGAGTGAAGTTATGAGCAAGAAGACAAGGAGTGTACACTTCCACCTTTCCTCTGAACAGGCGGTCAAGGAAAAAATAAAAAGATTGAAAGAACTCATCCAAGCATATCCGGGAGAGTGCCCTGCGTATCTTCACGTAACGATGCCTGGAAAGAGTGAAACCGTAATTTCATTGGATACTCACTTTTGCGTTGAACCTTCCTCTTCTTTTACGAGGGAATTAGAAGTGCTTTTTGGTCAACAGGTAATGAGAACGGAATGGGATTGGGAAATAGATGGCAAAGGCCAGTGGTTATCAGAAGAGATTTTATCGAGAACTACGGGAGCATAAGGGTCTTACCTATTTTACCGTGATGTGCAAAGAGACCGATCTGCTCATCGCCGCTGAAAGACATCTTGAAAAAGAAGCAGAGGAAGCCGTACTTAAGTACAGAAATCAAATAGAGGAATATATAGAAACGACGCCTCTTTTTAAAGACAGTCTCATCCCATTATCATCTGACCCTTTTGCCCCGAAGATCGTTAAAGAGATGCTAACAGCGGCAGAAAAGGCAGGGGTAGGCCCTATGGCATCTGTTGCAGGTGCAATCGCTGAGTATGTCGGAAGAGATTTGCTGGCATACTCTGGCGAAATAATTGTTGAAAACGGCGGTGATCTTTTTCTTAAAGTTTTACGGGATATCGTGGTCGAAATATTTTCCGGGGATTCACCTTTAAGCGGAAAACTGGCATTAAGGATCAAATCGGAAAATACTCCGCTCGGTATATGTACTTCTTCAGGTACCATTGGACATTCACTCAGTTTCGGGAGTGCAGATGCGGTAACTATTGTATCTGCATCAGCGTCACTCGCGGATGCTGTTGCTACTTCGACGGGCAATATGATTAAAAAAAAGGAGGACATCAGCAGAGGACTACAATATGCACAGTCCATCGAAGGTGTACGTGGTGCTGTCATCATGAAAGAACATAGCCTCGGGGTTTGGGGTGATGTGGAAATAGAAGCAGTTAACAGCCATTATCGAACAGCATGAAAATAGGGGTCTTAGCAGATACTCACATCAGCATAATCTCTCCAGAACTCGAAAGAATTCTCCTCAAACAATTAAGCGGCGTAGATGCAATATTCCATGCAGGGGATGTGGTGGAAATGAGTGTATTGGATATTTTTGCATCATACAAGCTCTACGTGGTTTCGGGGAATATGGATAGTTTAGAAATAAGGGAGAAGAATCCAAGGAAGAGAGTTATCACAGTGGGAGGCTTTAAGATCGGGATGATTCATGGATGGGGATCTCCCACAGGCATCGAAGAAAGAATTCAAGGAGAGTTTGAAAACGTGGACTGCATTGTGTACGGTCACACGCACAATCCATCTAACCGGTTGATGGGCAGGACACTCTTTTTTAACCCCGGTTCCCCGACCGATAAAAGATTCGCCAAAGCGAACTCGTTAGGAATTTTGGAGATAAATGATGCAATCTCAGGGAAGATCATTTATCTGTAGAAACGGAGTGGAAAGATAATGAAAAGAGTCTGGGCTCCATGGAGGATGAAATATATTCTTGCTAAAACACAAAAAGGCTGTATTTTTTGCCAAAGAGTTAAAAAGGGGAAAGAAAAGGAATATCTGCTTCTTTATAAAAATAAATATTCACTTGTGATAATGAACAGGTTCCCGTATACGTGCGGGCATCTTTTGGTTGCCCCGAACAGACATACGGCCGATCTCGATGATCTTGCCACACGCGAACTCAACGATCTCTTTTTAACCCTCCGGAAGTCTGTTGCATTGCTGAACAAGGCAATGAAACCTCATGGATATAATATAGGTATGAACTTGGGGAGGATTGCGGGCGCAGGGATAGAGGACCATCTGCACCTGCACATTGTACCCCGCTGGAAGGGTGATACCAACTTCATGCCCATTGTAGCTGATTCAATGGTAATTTCCGAGTCGTTAGATGATACCTACGATCGCCTGGTTTCGTTTTTTAAAAATCTAAAAGAAATGCGGAGATGTAAATAATTGAAGCCGCATTATCGATTTATTAATTCCGCTTTCATTGTCGTCTTTTTCTCTTTCCTTTGTATCTCTGCAGTTTACCCTGAATCATTCTCCAAGGAAGTGACCTTGATAAAGGGAATTCGCAACTGGTCAAATCCAGATTATACCCGGATTGTAATTGATGCCGATGGAAATTTTACGTATGAACTCCATCTTTTGGATCAAGATAAGAAATCGGGATATCCCGTTCGCCTCTACCTTGATATCACGAATGCCCACATGCTTCCAGAATTGAGCCAGCCTGTATCCATAAAAGATGGTTTGCTTCGGGCTGTCCGTTGCGGGGTAAGAGCTAAGGATAGCGTCAGGATTGTTTTAGATCTGGAGATGCGGAGCGAGTACAAAATATTCTCCCTTGAGAATCCTTCCCGCTTGGTAATCGATATATTCGGAAACAAGCCGATAGAGAAGCCGGAGAAAGCAGCCGAGGAAGCAATGAAAAAGCCTGAAGGTGAAAAAGAACCTCCTGAAAAGACACCGATAGTCACAACTCCATTAACCATAGTAATAGATGCTGGTCACGGGGGTAAAGACCCAGGAGCTATCGGGTGGAAAAAGCTTCAGGAAAAGGATGTTGTTTTACGGGTAGCTAAAAAGCTTGTGGAAAGACTCCGGGCAAACAACAAGTACCAAATCGTGATGACGAGGAGTACCGATGTTTTTATCCCCTTAGAGGAAAGGACGGCAATTGCCAATGCCAGGAAAGCGGATCTCTTTGTATCCATTCATGCTAATGCGAGTTTTAACCGGGAACGGAGTGGGATTGAGACGTATTTCCTCAACTATGCTTCTGATGAGGACGCTCTGAATGTGGCAGCTCGAGAGAATGCCGCTACTAAAAAGAATCTCACCGATCTCCAAATAATCCTGAATGACTTGTTGCTGAATTCCAAAATTACTGAATCAAGCTTGCTTGCTGGATACATTCAGGATTCACTTTTTAGGATGTTGAGCAAGCAGTATTCTCATGTAAACAATCTTGGTGTTAAGCGTGGCCCATTTTACGTATTGATTGGCGCGAAAATGCCATCAATCCTCGTAGAGATTTCCTTCATCACTCATAAAACTGAAGGAGAAAGATTGCGTGATGATGATTATCTTGACCTTATCGCTTCTTCAATTTATGATGGCCTTATGAGGTATCAGAATGGCTCTAAGTCCAGGGCACAAATGTATTAACATTATTTTAACTTGTGATTATTGCCAATATTTATTATTTTATATTACCATGTAGTCATAAAAATTATTTAGCAGATTTCATACGGGTGCTACATGAGTAAACTAAAAATTATAAAAAGTGACGAAAATGGTTAAGCTGAGTGATTTAATTAAGCAAGAAAAGGAAGCGAGTTCTAAGGAAGAAAAAAGCACTCCTTTGCCACCTCCTAAAGAGTATCAAGGAGATGGAGGAGATGAAGAAGCGGACCGTATCTACAATGAAATATTGCAATATGTAGAAAGGGTCATGGAAAATATAAAGGGTAATGGACGATTTGATCCCAACGAAGGGATGCGGCTGATAAAAAAGATAGTCCAGTCTCCCCAAGTTCTGGAAGGACTTTATCAAAAGGCTCTCCAGATCAGAGACCTGGAAGACGTTTTTCTCCACCATTCTGTTAATACAGCGATATTTTCTATGAAGATGGGGATTGCTCTCAATTACGATCAAGAGCAACTGGTAAAGCTTGGGACCGCTGCACTCCTTCATGAAATTGGGATAAGCGAGATACCGGGGAAAATAATGTATAAGAACAGTGCACTTACTGAAGAAGAATTCCAGATATTAAAAAGACACCCCAGATATGGGTATGGAATTATACTTCAACAGGGAAAAGAGTTTGAATGGTTAGCAGAGATCGTTTATCAAGAACACGAAAGGGAAAGAGGGCAGGGTTATCCTCGTGGACTTAAGGGGGAAGAAATCAATGAGCACGCCAAGATTATAGGTATCGTTGACATATATGAAGCCCTTATTAATCCGCGACCACAAAGAAAGCGGTTTCTCCCCTATGCAGCAGTCAAAATGATAATTGGAACTCAGAAGAGATATTTTTCTTCTGAAATTATCAAAGCCCTTCTTTCACGGCTCTCAATTTTTCCCCTCAATTGCTGGGTCAAACTGAATAACAATATGATAGGGAAGGTAATAGAGACTAACGAAAACCAGCCCCTCCGTCCGAAACTGGAGGTCTGGTATGATATCAAGGGAAATAAGATGAATGAGGGCAAAGTGATGAATCTTGTTGACTCCCCGCTCCTCTATATATCTGGTCCGCTCTACGAAGAAGAACTTCCTGCCTAACCGTTTTACCAGTAAGCATTTCTATTACGCTTCAAATTATTTCAGCTATCACATGCAGCTATTAATTCTTTTGAAAAATACTTTTTAAAATGGTAATATAATCCAAAGTTGCGACTCTAAGAAAGGGGGTGTGGAAATGAAAAGATATTTGATTCGTCCAGTAGCCCATTGTAAAGAGGGCTGTAGTACCAAGTCCTGAGCAAGACGTTAAACTGCTCATTATTTCCCTACAAACTCCTTCCCAAAACTTCCCACATGATGAAATGCCAGTTAATAAAATGATAAAGCCTGAATACAGCCAGCCCATAGGAATTATTGCAGCAGTTGAAGGCGAGATCAAAGAGCTTAAAAAAAACGTATTCATAATTGAAGAAGGTAATATTGGAAAAGGGACCTACCTGAGAGGGAAACTCAAGGGAAAAGAACTGGTGATTGCCAGGTCAGGAGCAGGAATATCAAAGGCTAAGTTCTTGGCAACGGAGATGGTTGATAAATTTTTCCCCAGGATTATTATATCTACAGGCTCATGCGGGGCATTGCAGGAGCAAATCAATAGAGAAGATGTAATTATTGGAGATGAAATTCTTTTCAAACGGGGCGGCATTGCTGAAGGAGAGAGAAATTATATAGAGACCTTTTTACCCGATAGGGCAGTTAATAAAAAAGTGTATGATTATTTAAAGGGGTCATCTCATTCCTCTGTCCATCTGGGAAGGATTATTTCGATTGGTAAATTCATTTATCAAAAGAAAACAAAAGAAGAGCTCTATAATAGATATAAAGCCATAGCTGTCGAGATGGAGAGCGGAGGAATTGCTCAGGTGGCAAAAGAGAAGGGCGTACCGTTCATTGCTGTAAAGGTGGTTTCTGACGACCTCAGAGGAAAGCTGGTCGATTATAACAAGGTTGCTGACTACAATGGGAATCTGGTATTAAATAAAATAATTCCATATTTTTTATTAAAGCCATGGGAGGCCTTGTGGGCGGTAAAGTTCTATTTTGCTTTACAACGAGTTTACAAGAAGTTATATGAACTCCAAGAGAATATGGTTGAGGTAATATAAAACAAACATAATATCAGCAATCAGCTTTCAGGTTTAAATTATTTGACTGCGAGCTGACAACTGAGCACTGATTGCTTGCTTATTTTGCCTTTCTTTCATACTTAAAAATACAGACACATGCTCCATCAGCCTGGCGGACGAGAATTTCACCTGATGTCCCAGGGAAAGCTTTTTTTGTCGCTTCAACATCCATCTCACAAATGATATGACAGGGTTTCTCAAAGCCGTATTCTTTAGAAACAGTTAATACTGGACACACTCGTTGGATTTCAAGGACTCCATCCATACCCCTGTTGGAAATGTCAACAATCTGCATTTCCATGCCAAATTGTTTGTACATTTCAACACCCTTACTGAAACCTTCTGCCAGAGAGGCATTATCGATAAATTTACCCAGATTCTGCTTCTGCCTTTCTGGATATCCTTTAAATAATTCCTCCCAGGCTTTTGCTTCTCCCTTTTCATCCATGATCTTTTTATACATTTCAAATTTTTTCCTGAACATCGCTACGGCCTGACTTTGATCCATGTTCTGCTCCTTTCCTACTGAATTACTTTTCAACAATGGTTTCCATAATCTTCATTCCAAAATGCCTGCCAGCGTCCTCAAGGTATACGAGTATTTCGCTTCCTTTTTTCAATTCTACAACTGAAAGAGGTGTCCCATCCGGTTGGGTAAGGCGTATAGTCTCAGCATTCTGAAGTATTGTTGATATAATCTTTCCTCCTGTCTCAGCTTCGATCAGCATGAGGGGACGCCTTTCAACCTTGATCCTTCCAACGACTGCCCTCATGGATGTTCCCTGGTAATTAATAATACTTATTTCATCGCCGGCTTTGAGTTCGGACAGATACCGGGTTTTCCCGCCGGGGACACTGACGTAGGCATGGACAGGTCCGGCATTTACACGGAACGGTCGTGGCTCAACGTAAGGGTTTTTCGGAGACTCCGAGTGAACCAGGAACATGCCACTGCTGCTGTTACCGATAAGCATCCCTTCACCGATTCCCATATTCGTACAGGTATCAACACAGACCCGGTCTCCCATGCCGAGTGGCTCTATACGTATTATCTTTGCCTTGATTAGGTTAAAGGGTACATCGCTTGATTTCAAAGCAGCAATAGTTGTCTTTATCTCCTGAATGTCCTGGGAGTTCAACAGGATACCATCGACACCTCTTTCCAGAACCTTGGTTGCCGTCTGTGCTTCTTTGTTATCCTTCACTTCAGCTATCAAACCTGAAGTCTGGGCCAGGAGATTTTCAAGGGGGATTATTGTCCAGTCTTTACTCTTTACAATTACCAGCTTGGATTTAGAAAGTTTGATAATTTCTGCTTCGTCTTCTTTGCCCTTAATCTCCCATTCAACCACATCGTCGCCCAGTTTAAGGTCTCCGTCCTCTGCGATGGTCTTGATTATGCCGAGTTTTTTTACTTTTTCACTATACCCTTTTGGGACCAGTACTCCATCTGCGCCGGACTCCAAGGCAGTAGTTATCAATTCCTTCCTGAAGGGAACAACCTTTATCCAGACAGTTTTCATATTACCTCGATAAAACCTTTAATGCATCTTCAACTGACGCACCTTCATGGACAATCTTGCAGATAGCCTTCACAATCAGTGACGGTTTTTTGTGCTGGAATGCATTTCTGCCGATTGAAACGCCGCTGCCACCAGCTTCCATAGCACCTTGCACCATCACGAGCACATCTCGGTCAGTTTCCATCTGGGGACCGCCGGCAATCACCACCGGGACAAAACAGCCAGCTACAACCTCACCAAAGCTCTCTACAGAACCAGTATAGGGAACTTTGACGATATCTGCACCGAGTTCTGCCCCTACGCGGGCTGCGTGTTTAACGACTTTAGAATCATATTCGTTCTTGATTTTCTGGCCTCGTGTGTACACCATTGCCAGCAGGGGCATGCCCCATTCCTTAGCGACCTTTGATACCCTGCCAAAATCTTTCAACATCTTATTTTCGTCATCTGCCCCGATATTCACATGGATAGAGACGGCATCTGCCCCCAGTCTTAACGCTTCTTCAACAGTGCAGACAAGGACCTTGGTATTTGGATCTGGGGAGAGGCTTGTGCTTGCAGAGAGATGGATAATCAAGCCAAGATCTCTGCCCCTTTTCCGGTGGCCGCTCTCGACCAATCCTTTATGTATAACAATAGCGTTAGCCCCACCATCAGACACCTCGGCAACAGTCTTTTTCATATCAATGAGACCTGTGATAGGACCACTGCTTATACCGTGATCCATGGGGATAATGACCGTCTTTCCTGAATTCCGATCCATGATCCGTTCTAATCTTATTTGTTTACCGATCATCGTTCATCTCCTGTTTAATTGGCAATAACCATCTCTATTTAGCAAAACTGGCGGATAAGTCAAGAGTTAAGCATAATATTTCTGGATATATTACCGCATTACAGCCCTTACCTGCTTTAGCAATTGACACTAACATACCCTTTCCAGTATACTTCGTTCATATTGAGAATAAGCTCAAGCAATGGATCTGGCATTTACATATATGAACAGTATTTGATGTCCAATCCTGTCTGAAAACGTGACATTCATCCTTTTTATAATATTTTTAGCCCTTGCTTTTGATTTCATCAACGGCTTTCATGATGCAGCAAATTCTATTGCTACCGTCGTTGGCACGAGGGTATTAACTCCCAGAATAGCAGTTATCTGGGCAGCTTTCTTTAACTTCATAGCAGCCTTCAGTCTTGAAACCCGTGTTGCAAACACCATCGGAAAAGGAATTGTGAATCCCAGCGTGGTTGATCCTACACTTATCTTTGCGGCTCTGATTGGCGCCATTGTATGGAACCTGCTTACCTGGTGGTGGGGGCTTCCTTCGTCATCATCTCATGCCATTATCGGCGGGTTTGCAGGAGCAGCCATTGCAAAAGCAGGATTTTCAAGCTTAGTTTTCAAAGGACTGGCGATTATTGGTCTCTTTATCTTTATTTCTCCTCTCCTGGGACTTTTCCTGGGTTTTATCTTTTTTTTAATCGCGAGCTGGGCATTCCACAAAACACGGCCTGATCGGGTAAACCGAATATTTCGTCGCGTACAGCTTCTCTCTGCTGCATCGTTTTCCTTCGGTCATGGTCTCAACGATGCCCAGAAAACCATGGGTATCATCTTTGCGCTCCTCGTTTCAACCAAACACCTCTCAGGTACGCATATCCCTTTCTGGATTATATTGATCTGCAACGCTGCCATAGGTATGGGAACGCTGATAGGCGGTTGGCGTATTGTCAAGACACTCTCTATGCGTATTACTCAGTTGAAGCCGATAGGGGGTTCCTGTGCAGAGTTTGCAGGTGCAGCAACACTCATCGGTGCTTCACTGGGAGGGATTCCAGTTTCGACAACCCATACCATTACCGGGGCAATCATGGGCGTTGGCTCAGCAAGACGGCTCTCTGCTGTCCGCTGGGGTGTAGCACGGTCAATCATTCTGGCATGGATTTTCACGATTCCTTTTTCAGCCCTTGTTGCTGGATTAATGTGGATCTCATTACAATGGATTGGATAGGAGGGTCATACCGTGAAGATATTTCCTAAAGAACTCAAGTTTTTTGATCAGTTTGAATTAAGCGCACAGAATCTCCTGAAGGGAGCAAAGGAGTTTCTCAACCTGTTGGAGAATTATCAAGCCCAGGGGTTGAATGAAAAGATTGAGACACTACGGGTAATCGAACATGAGGGAGATATTATTACTCACGAAACGATTGAAAAGCTCAATACTACTTTTTTAACCCCTATTGATCGTGAGGACATTTACGCCCTGATAAGTAAACTGGATGATATCCTGGATTTTATAGAAGCTTCAGCAGTCAGGATGCAGATGTTTAAGATAAACTGTCCTACTGAGCAATCCATCAAGCTTACGGTTGTCCTCTTAAGGGCAGTTGAACAGGTAGTTGAAGCCATCTCAGGGCTGCGAAACATCAAGCGGCCCGATTCCATCATCCGCCACTGCATTGAAATTAATCGACTGGAGAATGAAGGGGATATTATTCAACGTACCGCAATAGCTAATTTGTTTGAGTGCTGTACCAATCCCATTGAGATCATCAAGTGGAAGGAAATTTACGAAAATATTGAGACTGCAATTGATAAATGTGAGGATGTGGCGAACGTAATAGAAGGGATCGTCTTAAAGAACGCCTGAGCTTTTTTATACCTTCTTTTATGAACGCACCACCTATCGTCTAATGCCTACTGCCTGTTGCCTTCTTCTTGCTTAAGAGCATCTCGATAAATACTTCTATCTTCATCCTGCTTCTTGCATCGAGAGGTGAAGGCTTGTCGCCTTCGAGGGTGAGCAGGGGTAGCCTGATCCTCCTCCTGAGAATAAGATCTTCTATCTGCCGGAAACAGAAGGATTGAACATAGTGGATTAACCCGTCAATCTTTCTTCTTCGTATTTCCTTTTCCATATCTGCTATGCGGGTAAAAATATCATAAGGATAGGTATAAAGAGTATACTGTTCTATGAGTGAATCTGTCGTAAAAGGCATACTAAACTGCCTCTGTGTTTCATTATAGACTACCCTCGCCCCCAGGGTCTCCAGGTATGAATACAAGTCGCTGAAAATGGGAGGTACGCCGATGTATCCCAGCCTGATATTCTCTTTATATCTCTTCCGATGACTTGCTGTTTTAATAAATTGGTTAACCTCTTTATCAAATATTTTATAGTCCTGATTCAAATCACTGCATGAAACTTGAAAATAGTGATTTTCCTGTCCGCTGACGATATTCTTCTGCCAGGTCATCTGATCAATTAAGTGAACTTTGCTTCTGATGCTGTCCAGAACTCTTTTTGATTGCAGAACCTTTTCTTCACCTACTCCAAAATAATCCATCAGCTTCTTTAAACTTAAGTGGAGAAGATCATAATCCCGGTCATACGGGTAAGAAAAGGGGATTACGTTAGTACCTTCTTCCTGAAGGGTTTCCATCAATGCCTGCGTATTGCTGCAATCTCCCTGAGTTACCCCGATGACGGTTCTGATATGATTCTGCCTGACTACACTGTAGATACCCTTAACCCAACTGCAGAGATTCCTGGGAAATCCGCGTATTTCAGCCAGTTCAATAAGTTCATTAGGATTTTTGCTGGTGATGAAGATATTGTTCAAATCAACAGGGACTTTTCCAGCAGCAATAAGTATTTCAATTGGTATGGTGGTAGTAAATCCAATTTTTTTTGTCATAAATATGCTTCATGCTATGAGATGCACATACTATTTATTATAATGTGAATGAAGGAGGTAAACAATACACTTTTAGAGATCTCTTTCATCTTTCTTGACAATCTAAGGGATATTCCCTAATATCTCTAAAACTTAACTTGTTATTTTTATCAGCTACTGAGGGTTTATGAAAGAACCAATTGGGATCTTTGACTCCGGTATAGGAGGACTGACAGTATTAAAAGAGGTCCTTAGAATCCTACCCTATGAGAACATCATCTACCTGGGTGATACTGCCCGAGTTCCTTACGGCATTCGATCTCACGAAACCATTCTCAAATATTCCTATGCTAATGCTGACTTCCTCATGAATCAAAGGATAAAACTTCTTGTCATTGCCTGCAATACCGCCTCTTCTGTAAGTACGGAAAAGCTCAGGGAGAGATACAAAATACCAGTGATCGAGGTTATTACACCTGGTGCAAAGGGTGCTTCAGAGATAACGGAAAATGGGAAGATTGGGGTTATCGGGACTGAGGCAACAATCAGAAGCGGAACGTATTTGCGCGCTATAAAAACGTTCAACCCTCAGTTACAAGTATACCTTAAAGCTTGTCCTCTCTTTGTTCCACTGGTCGAAGAGGGCTGGACTGAAGAAGACAATGAAGTGTCGCTTATGGTCGCAGATAAGTATTTACATGAATTAAGAGACAAAAATATTGATACCCTGGTTCTTGGGTGCACCCATTATCCTTTGCTGAAAGGGGTGATCAGAAAAGTGATGGGGCGTTACATCCGTCTCATTGATTCCGCACAGGAAACTGCAAAAGAGATCATGAAGATTTTACAAGAGAGAAACCTCATGAATGAAGGCCAAATAAAAGGCAGTCTGCAATTTTTTGTAACCGATGACCCTGAACGTTTTAAAACGATGGGCTACAGGTTCTTGGAAATAGAGATTGAAAATGTAACAAGGGTAGAAACTATTAGGTGAAGAAAGAGACTTTGAAAGGATGACAGGGCACATCCAGTATACGTGAAGACTTGATAGAAAAAGAGAATTAAACAGAACATGTCCGGTACCGGCAAACTAAGCCATATAAGAAACATGGGTATCATGGCCCATATTGATGCGGGCAAGACAACACTTACAGAAAGAATACTCTATTATACCGGTCGCACCCATAAAATCGGGGAGGTTGATGACGGCGAAGCAGTAATGGACTGGATGCCCCAGGAGCAGGAGCGCGGAATTACCATTACTTCAGCAGTAACGAATTGCCAATGGAATACTTATGACATCCATCTGATCGATACCCCTGGCCACGTTGACTTTACGATAGAAGTCGGGCGCTCTCTGCGGGTACTCGACGGTGTAGTAGCCCTTTTTTGTGCTGTAGGAGGAGTTGAACCACAATCAGAAACAGTATGGTACCAGGCAGATAAATACCGTGTACCCAGGATAGCATATATCAACAAAATGGACCGGATTGGCGCTGACCTCTTTGGTACGATAGAGATGATGAAGGAAAAGCTGGGGGCAAGGCCGGTATTACTTCAACTCCCCTTAGGGCAAGAGGATACGTTTAGAGGTGTGATTGACCTCATCGGGATGAAGTGCATAGTCTGGGGTCAAGATACTTATGGAGCAACCTTTGTTGAACAGGAGATACCAGAAGAACTTCTCCTCAATGCTCGAGTGTATCGTGAAAAGATCATAGAGGCAATAGCAGAAAAAGATGACGTGATTGCAGATAAATATCTCAGTGGTAACGCAAT
>Ga0315279_10006441_pt1 | contig 14816 bp, 15 predicted proteins | sample YL17G06_20_MG_FD_203694 | JGI IMG/M metagenome (GOLD analysis project Ga0315279, IMG submission 203694) | Sediment microbial communities from Yellowstone Lake, YNP, Wyoming, USA - YL17G06_20 | ecosystem: Environmental > Aquatic > Freshwater > Lake > Sediment | place: USA: Wyoming | collected... | reverse complement strand
AAGGTTGATATTAATGGTTATATTGAGGTGAATTCTCACCTCTCACATACAACATCCGCTTTCGTAAAATCCTTAAGTGCTCGTTAGCATCAATAGCCGTAGCGTTATTTATATAATTGCATTACATTATCGCTAACGGTAAAGGGGCTTTAATTGTGAAAAAAATTGCAAATTTGGAAGCTATACGGGATAATTCTACCTCTGGAACCTTAGAAATGTGCCGTCCCAACAAGTGATGTTCTGGAAGGTTTATAAGCGATTATTAAAGTTCTTCGCCAAGCACATGATAGGCTATCAGGTGCGTTGCTCCTTGCTTAGAATGGCCGGGTACAAAATTGTCTTGACGAAGGGACCACTTTAAAGGGAATTAAAAATGAGATATGAAAAAGTACTCTTAGTTAACCCACCCTCTCGGGGAGAATGGAAAGGATTCAGACCCCACATCGGGTTAGGCTATCTTGCCGAAATTTTAGCGGCAAACGGGATTGAATACGATGTCCTCGATATGAATTTTGGTTATAAGTTTAAACATCTTCAAAAAAAAATCGATACCTTTAAACCGGATCTTGTTGGGATGAGTTTACTTACACTTGAATATAAGAAATTTTATAGCCTTATATCAACGGTTAAAGCGAATAATCCAAATATTATGACATTAGTGGGCGGCCCCCATGTAACTATCTTTAAAGAACAAGTTATGAAGGATTGTCCTGCGGTGGACTATGGTGTCGTCTACGAAGGCGAAGAAACTCTGGTTGAACTCTGCAAGGGCGAACTTTCTGTGGATAAGATTAAAGGCTTAATGTCAAGAAATAATGGTAGCATTTATTATACCGGAGACCGGGAATTTATAACCAATCTTGATAAATTGCCATTTCCAAAGTATGAAAAATTTGAGCTTAAAAGATACATTCCTGAGGTTGAAATTTACTCAAGCAGGGGATGCCCTCACCAATGTATTTTTTGCCCTAACAGGCTTTTAAGCCCTGTATATAGAGCACGCAGCCCGAAACATGTAGGAGATGAAATGGAGTACTGGTATGAAAAAGGATATCGTCAATTTAATTTTGATGATGATAATTTTAATAGAGAGAAGGATAGAGTTTATCAAATATGTGATGAGATCGAGAGGCGCAAACTAAAAAATCTATTTATTCGTTGCTCTAATGGAATCAGGGCGGATAAAGTGGACAGGCCGTTACTTTCTCGAATGAAAGAAGTCGGGTTCAATTATATAGCTTTTGGAGCTGATGCAGCGAATGATAAGATGCTTAAAATTGTAAAAAAGGGTGAGACCATAGAGGATATTGAGCAAGCACTTAAGAATGCCTATGAGTTGGGCTACAACATGAAGTTATTATTTATTGTCGGGACACAGGGTGAAACACGAGAGGATGCCGAGGATAAAGTTCGGCTCGCCATGAAATATCCATTGGATGATGTACACTTTTACAACATCATCCCCTATCCAGGGACTGAGTTATATGAGTGGATAGAGAAGAACAATCGCTTTCTAAAAAAGCCTGAGGATTATCTTAATGATGTCACATTCTGTGAGAATAACCCGATTTTTGATACTCCAGATCTTTCAGCAAAAGATAGGATTGAGTTGTTTAAATATCTTGAAGGAGTTAGGAAACAAGTACACAAAAATACTGCTCGAAGGAAGTTGAAAAACGTTCCCCTCCTTGGCCACTTTGCTGCGCAAATCGTTTCCACGGATCTTTTTTTAAAACTATTCTTTAGAAGCTTTAGATTGAGGACATTGATAGACCGTATTAGATACAAAATGGCAATAAGAAGTAATTCTAATTAAATTCATGAGCGTTAGAAAAGTAAAGATATTTGCAATTGGTTATTCAGATAATACATCTACGAGTTATCTTTTGGATTATCTGATTAAACAGGGAGTCATTATTGATGGGGTTATATTTCCCAAAAATCAGTTAAAACTTAGTTGGAGAAGGCTGGTTAAGAAAATCCAAGTACGAGGAATTATCCCGGCAATTAGAAGAATACCTGAAAACCTTATAGTAAGAAAAAAGCAGATATCACAAATATGTGAACAATATATTGAGAAAGTGTTCTTTGTTGATAATCTTAATTCGGAAGAGGTTAAAGAGATATTAATATCGAATGGTGTTGAACTCCTTTTATTAACAGCAACTCCTATTATTAAATCGATAATTATTGATATTGATGGTCTTACAATTTTAAATGCTCATACTGGTTGGCTTCCAAAATATAGGGGGTTGGATGGAAACCTGAAGGCACTGAGAGATGGTTATCAGCTTGGTGTTTCTATTCATAAGGTTACAGAAAAAATTGATGCAGGTGAAATATATCTTCGTGAGAATTTTCAAATTAATTATTATGATGATATCCTTAAACAAGTGGATGAAAAGGAATTAAAGTTTTCCGGGAAACTGATTGTTGAAGCTGTAAATTTATACGGTAAGAATATGCTAAAACCAATAGCTACGTCCGAAAAGCTCGGTAAATATGAGCCGCCTCTTACCAAAAAAGAAAAAAAGAGAATAATACAAGAGTTACAAAAGAGGGCTTAAATATTTTATCTTAAATCGCCTTTTATCTGATTTTTAAATTACTTTTATTCTGATTTGAGCATAAGATTTATATGACAAATAAACCAGGAGCGGTGATTACCGGAGGAGATTTTCAAGGGCTTGGGGTGTTGAGAACCTTAGCCCAAAAGGACATCCCCATTATTCTGCTTGATAGTGACCATTGCATCAGTAAGTATTCAAGGTTCAAAAAGAAATTCATCAAATCACCGCACCCTTCAGAGGCAGAAACTTATTTCAATTTTCTTATTGATTTAGCAAAAAAGGAAAAGATTTATGGGTGGGTAATCTTTCCAAATAGTGATGATGCGGTCTACGTGTTATCGAAATATAAAAAAAGTTTAGAAAAATGTTACAGAATACCAACTCCTTGTTGGGAAGTCACTCAATATGTTTATGACAAGGAAAAGACCTATCGACTCGCTGAAAAACATGGCATCCCTATTCCTAAAACTTATTACCCCAAAAATCTATCGGAATTGTTAGAGCTGGACCTTCATTTTCCAGTGGTAATCAAGCCTTCTATTAGAGATCACTTTTACAACAAAATCAAAATCAAAGCTTTTAAGATCAATAACAAAGAAGAGCTAATAAAAATATATCAAAGGGTATGTTCTACAATCGATCCTTCGGAGGTTCTCGTGCAGGATTTCATCCCAGGAGGACCTAAAAACCTCTATTCTTTCTGTCCTTTGTTTAAAGATGGTAAAATTCTGGCAAGTATCATGGCTAGGAGGGCCCGCCAACACCCGATGGATTTTGGACATGCCTCTACATTTGTTGAACTTGCTGATGTACCAGAAATGCGGAACATTGCTGAAAGATTTTTGCGTTTGATAGATTTCTATGGAATTGCAGAAGTAGAATTTATGATGGACCCGCGCGATGGGAAATATAAATTAATCGAAGTGAACCCAAGGGTATGGGGTTGGCATACCCTCGCCATTGCAGTAGGAGTTGATTTTCCATATCTTCTTTATCAGGATATGATTGGAGAACAAGTAAGGGTTCCCCTTCCTTCAAACCACTGTAAGTGGGTTCATTTAACTACCGACTTGCCAACGGTTTTTATCGAAGTCATGAAGGAAAATATGAAGATAAGGGATTACATAGCATCCATGAGAGGGAAAAAGGAAGATGCGGTGCTGTCTCTCAATGATCCTCTTCCCTTTTTTGCGGAAATTGCGCTCATTCCCTATCTCTGGTTGAAAAGAGGTTTCTAATCATGACCTGGGAGATTCTTATATCAAGTTTCGCTCTAAGTTTTATCATCCTTGTTCCTTTGGGTATCAAATGGGAGATCCCTAAAAGAGTTACTGTACCTGCTTCTTTTTTTATTGGAATATTAACCGGGCTGATTATCATGAGCATTGAAGGAATCTATGACATCAAATTTTGGCAGGTATTGATTCTTGAACTTTTTCTTATAATGGGGATATCTTCTTCTCTTCTGCTCTGGAGGTTTTTTGGAGATCCCGATAGGATAGCGCCTGAAGATAAAAATGCTATTCTAACCCCTGCGGATGGAAAAGTTATCTATGTAAAAAGAATTGAAAAGGGGACCATTCCGTATTCCGAAAAAAAAGGAAGGAAATTCTCCTTAAACGATTTTATCCAGTCCGACGTTCTTCCAACGGAAGGGCATCTAATCGGTATCTCAATGAACTTTCTCAATGTCCATGTGAACCGATCCCCTATTGAAGGTAGAGTGTCCCTTATCCGTCACATTAAAGGGGGTTTCCTCTCGTTGAGGAGAAAAGAAGCAGTGATCCAAAATGAAAGGGCTTTGACCGTCATTGAGAATGGAAATTTCAAAGTAGGGGTTGTTCAGATTGCCTCTAGATTGGTTCGGCGAATCGTTTCGTATGTAAAAGAGGGCGATCATCTAATCCTCGGGCAAAAAATAGGTATGATAAAGTTCGGTTCCCAGGTAGATATCCTTCTGCCAGACCTGGAAGATTTAAGGATCAATACTAAGGTGGGTGAAAGGGTATTCGCAGGGGTCACAATCATTGCGACGTATAGTCCTGAGCATCGCTGCATAAAAACCATACAGGAGGAAGGGCCACAATGAAAGTTCCTTTTGTTGATCTCAAAACCCAGTACGAATCCATACGGGATGAAATCGAGGTTGCAATTCAGCAAGTGCTCGGGTGGAATGCTCGCATGGATGGATTGCAGGGGGCTATCCTGAGTGTGAAGTTAAAACGCCTTGCTCATTGGAATGAAGCACGCAGAAAAAATGCACAACTATATAACGAATTACTTTCCAATGTAGATGGTGTTTTTATTCCACGAGAAGCAGATTATGCAAAACACATTTATCACATCTACGCAATTCGTGTCCAAAATCGTGACGCACTCATAAACGCCCTGGCAGAAAAAGGCATCTCCTGTGGAATTCACTACCCTGTACCGGTACATCTTCAGGAGGCTTATCATTTTCTTGAACTGGGAAAAGGTAGTTTCCCCATAGCTGAAAAGTGTGCTGAGGAATTGGTCTCTTTACCCATGTATCCAGAACTGACCAAAGAACAAATTGAATACGTAACGCGACAAATCAAAAATATTTTTTCCCCCAATAATATAAATGCCTCTTACATCAGACATTACACTTTAAAACATTATCAATCAGTTTCTAAGTATCATGGAAAATCTCATTTATAAACACTTATGATCCAACTATTTGATCTTCTCAATGATAGCCAAATGCAGTTTTGGGATGATTATGTCAAATCCCATCCAAAGGGAACGCCCTTCCATCTTTCCAACTGGATAAAAACTATATATGAAACCTATCAATTTGAACCTTTAATGTATGTAAAGGTGAATAACGAAAATAAAATTAGCGGTATTTTCCCATGTTTTTTAATAAAGCTGTTATTCAACAAGGCAAGAATTGTATCTTTACCATTTTCCGATTACGGCGGCCCTTTATGCAATCTCGAACATACTGAACAAGAATTAATACAAACAATTATTGATAACTATAAGGACCGGATAAATTATTTTGAAATCAGATCAAGATTATCTAATACGTGCTCTTTAATCAGTCATAATTTTTACAGACGACATATACTAATGCTAGATAAAGATACGGATATCTCGAAAATTGCTGATAGAAAAACTATTCAATACTCAATGCGAAAAGCTCTAAAATCAGGAGTGGAAATAAGTGAGGAGACCAATGAATGGGGAATAAGTCAGTTTTGTAGGTTAAATACGTTGACCAGAAAAAAACATGGTGTTCCCTCACAGACTCATAAGTTTTTTGAGAAGTTATATGATTACATGATTTCGTGTGGCCATGGCAGTATATACATAGCTAATTGGAATGCAAAAGTTATCGCAGCATCACTATTTTTAAAATTAGGTAATACGCTTTACTATAAATACAATGCCTCAGATCCTTTATATCTTACAACAAAAACTCCTAACCATTTATTAACCTGGCACGTAATAAATCAGGCCCATTTATCTGGATATCAACTATTTGATTTTGGCCGAACATCCTCAAATAATGCGGGGCTAATGAGACATAAAAAGTTATGGGGAGCCGAGGAGCTCGACTGCCCGTATTACTTTTATCCGAAAATTAAAGGTGTTGTTTCTATGGAAGATCAGAGTATATCATATCGACTATTTACAAAATTGTGGAGACTGGTGCCTGATACTGCAGCAGAATTTATCGGACCTAAACTATTAAGGTATACAGCATGAAATTAATTGCTCCTTATTATAATTCAGTCTGGAATGCAAATGAAAAAAGAAAAATACAAGCATAAGTATGTTGAGGGGGATATCGTTAGTATTCTAAAAAGGGATGAGATTCTTGCGACTCTTGATTCATGTGGCAAGCATGAGGGATGCCTAATGATGGAACAAATGTGGCAATACTGTGGTAAGAGTTTTAAAGTAATAAAAGTAGTAAATAATTTTTTTGATGAATACCAGTACAAAATGTATAAAGTTCGCCCACCTCTATATATATTAGAGGGTTTGATCTGCGATGGCATTGTTGAGTCCTTCGAGCATAGATGCGATCGCAGCTGCTATTTACTCTGGCATGAGGAATGGCTGGACAAGACCTAAGGTTAGATAATGATTCAGAAGAAATTCAGTTTAATCCCTCGATATAATTGGGACTACAAATTATCGGATCTTGCTAAAGCGTTTAGTGGAATTTTTACAACAGAAGTGGACGCCGAGAGTAAGATGAAAAAAATATTTGGGCAAACTCCTATTTTTACCACTTCGGGGAGAACATCTCTTTATGTGATTTTGAAGTCTCTGAATCTTCTTGAAGGATCTGGTGTTGGCGTTCCCCTGTTTTGCTGTCCGGTTGTATTCGATGCCATCAAGCAAGCTCATCTTGTTCCAAAATTCATAGATATCACATTGGATGACTACAACCTATCACCTTCTGACTTGGAGAAAAAGAAAGACTCTCTATCTGCTGTGGTAGTGGTACACATGTTTGGACATCCTGCTGACATGGATTCAGTCTCCGATATCTGTGGGGACATCCCTATCATAGAAGACTGTGCACAGTCATTGTTCAGCACGCACAAGGAATGTTACACCGGCTTTCAATCTAATGCATCATTTTTCTCCTTCCGATCAGGCAAATATATTTCTGCTGGGGAGGGTAGTGCAATTTTTTGCAATGATCCGTCACTGCGTGTGTCCGTTGAAAAATTGGTTGAAACATTTGAAGAATGGAATTTCTTTCAAGAGTTCCAGCACTGTACATCAACATATATTAAGTCATTTTTCTATAAGAGGCCATGGTATGGCGTTTTCGGGTACCCAATTGGGAGACTCCTTGACCAAAGGCTCAATCTAACTGCTAAAACTGGTTTCAAGTTAAGAAAAATATCGAAAAGCGATCTACGAATCATAGATGACAAAATAGTAACTTTCTTATCAAGGGTTAATGAACAAAGACAAAATGCCCTATATCTCTTAGAGAAGCTCAAAATAAAGAAAGCTTTTCTTCCCATAGAAAGAGAAGGGTGTATCAGCAATTATTACCAATTTGCTATAAGGTTTAACGACACTGAACAGAGGGATCTCGTGGCTGAATATCTTTTGAAACATTGTATTGACACCGCAAAATATTTGGATGAAGTTCTTGATGTAGCCAAAGGATTGTATGGCTATAAAGGAGATTGCCCCAATGCAGAACTGTGCTCAAAAACGACCCTTGTTATTCCACACCATTATACCTTATCGCTCCAGAATTTGGACTATATTGTTCATACCCTCAATGATGCAAGTAACTATATAACATAATCGTATATGAAAGAGCAGAAAATGCCTTGCCAATTGACATTAATAAACGAACTCAAACGGAGAAATTCATGGATCAATAATTTGCTACAAATCCGTGTGAAAATTCTAAGACGAGCTAAGAGAAGGGTGATTTTCTTAAAGAACAAAATTCTCAATACTTTGATGCGAACAACAAAAGCAGAGACTACGATGAATCTTGATAATGCCCCTATTGATCAAGGGAATATGGTGAGAGTACGCTCAAAAAAAGAAATACGCAGTATGTTGGATGACTACGAAAAATATAAGGGATGCCTTTTTATTGATGAAATGTATGAATACTGTGATGGAACTTATACCGTAGTAAAAGAGATTAATTATTTTTTTGATGAGGCAAAACAAAAACTTTGCAAATGCAAGGACACTGTAATATTGGAAGGCGTTACCTGCAGTGGAAGGCAGCGACTCTATCCCTGCAGTTGTGATCGTAATTGCTTTTTCTTCTGGCACAAGGCATGGTTAAAAAAAATATCAAAATATTAACTATTGGATAATCCAAATGATATTTTACCCAGACTCGCGTATTCATTGCAACCTATGCGGTTCATCAAACTATAAGGTACTATTCAGATATGATGAGTACCCGGATGGTTATTTCACAGACACACTGCAATGTAATGATTGTGGATTAATTTTTAGGGTAGGAAGCAAAGATGATTGTCAAATCGAAAAGGCCGCACGTAAAGCTGGATTTGACCGGCTGAGTTATTCCGATGAGTATACAATGTTAAGAACAAAGATTTTTAAAAATTATTTAAGAGTGGTATCTCATTTTCGAAAAACAAACCGCCTTCTCGATGTGGGATCGGGGCAGGGTTTATTTCTTGCACTAGCCAGACAAAATGGCTGGGAAGTATAACATGTCAAAGGACAAGAGCGATAACACCATCAGCTACAAGAGGTTCCTCTTTACGACCAAGGGACTCCCCCTTTTAACCAAGAGGGTATTCCTCATCTTCAGGCGATTCGATTTTGGTGTGAAAAAGATAGACAGGTGCATCCTGAATTATATCCACATCCTCAGGAAGTATAACTGCAGACCAACCCTGTTTACTACAGCCGTCCTCCTAACCCGATATCCCTCGATTTTTAAGAACTACCTGAAAGAGGGTGCAGAATTTGGCTGCCATGGATTATTTCATGGGGATTACACTCAGTTGAGCTTCGAAGATCAGGTTAAACAAATGAACGGTGCCCAAACGTTTTTCCAAGAATATGCGATACCCTGCCACGGGTTCAGACCACCCTATCTCAAATGGTCTCATGCGACGACCAGAGCATTAGGAGAAGCTCACTATGAATGGTCCAGTAATCAGGTAATTCTGTGGGACGTATTAAAACAAGATGATTTTAAAGAACGGCACTGGAGTGATTATCAAAAAAGTATCACAGATATTTATCTCCCTCAACGCGAGGATAGAGCCTACCCGTTGCCAAATGAACGAGAAGGAATTATCGATATTCCCGTCTCTATTCCTGATGATGAAATCTTTATTGACAGGCTGAGGATAACAAACCAGGAACACATTTTTGAATACTGGAAAGCTATCTTTGACAAAATATACCAGTCTGGAGGAGTGTTCGTCCATATAGCCCACCATGAGAGAATGTCTTATTTTAATGAAGCTCTTGATGCACTTCTTAAATATGTAACAAATGCAAAACATTCAACCTGGATCGCTACGCTTCAGGAAATTTATCAATGGTGGAAAGAGAGGAATACCTTTTCCTTCAGAATTGAGAAATCGGGAGAGAATGAATATTGCGTACAGTGCAATTCTTCTCCGCGGGCAACAGTGTTATTGAAAAGGTCCTCGACTAACGGTGGGTACAATTTAAATGGTTACCGTGTCATTCATGACCGACCGTTTATCTATAGAGGTCCACGGAAACCCGCCATCGGGATTCCGGCGAATGCGCCAGATGAATTGCAGTCGAATCTGAGATCACTCGGTTTTGCCTTTGAAATTTCGTCAAGGCAGGAAGATTACGAAATATTTTTAGATGAAAAGCAATCCGCAAGCAATAACTTAAAAGACTTACTGGAATTCATTGAGAGTTCAAACGGTAACGTTTTAAGATTCTGGAACTGGCCTGATGGGCATAAATGTGCCTTTTCTGCCTCCAGCGATGTTGACAGCATAACACTTAAGGACTTTTACTACCGTGCTAAGGAGTTTTCTTATTATAGGACTTTTTTAAAGACCCAGGAACAATCTCGGGATAAAAGAAAGAATAAAGTTTAAATGGTGTCGGAATCAGCATTTTCCAATGATCCTCAGGTGAGAAGAAAAGCTTATACCCTTGCAGAGAAGGGCTATCAGGTTGTCATCGATTGCGTTCATGTCCTGGGCGCTTTATGCTACAGACAACAGGTCGGGACCTTTGGCAGGGCTGCATTCTTCAGCACTGAAGAAACTAAGATCATCTCAACCACGATGGGTGGAATGAATATTGTACTGTTTCATCAACTATCAAACAGGAGACAGAATTGATTGGGGTCATCTGCAGCAAGCATGATGAAGAGATTGTTAGAGAATTTTTTGAGTTGTTTAAGACACCGTGGGAGTTCTACGAAAATGCCCGGATCTATGAAGTTATACTCACAACAGTTAACACTATTGAAGATACAAAGGCTAAATGTATTTTGATTTTTGGAAGTGAAAAAAAAGAGTTCGATCGTGCGAATGATGTGGGTATACGCTCTAACAGTAAAGAACGAATGGTTGAATTTAATGGGAAATATTTTCCTATATATGGCGGATTACTCACCTTCGACGAAACAGGAACAGAAATTATCAAAACCAGAGGACAAGAGGAAACGATAGGTTTTAAAATAACCTCACAGGGTAACGTGGTCTATCGTATCGGATTCGACTTATTTCAGGAGATTCACTTTTTGCTTTCCTACGGCCAACCAGTCGAGTATTCACACATTCCAACGCTGGAAATGCACATAGCAATGATCCGTTCCTTAATTATAGAGGCCGGGATCCCGCTTGTGGAGATTCCACCAGTGCCAGCTGGATATAATTTTATAGTTTGTCTTACCCATGATGTGGATTTTGTAGGCATAAGAAACCATAAATTTGATCACACCATGTGGGGCTTCATTTATCGTGCTCTTGTTGTTTCAAGTCTTCATGTCATGAAAGAGAGGACAGCATGGAGGAAACTCTTTAAAAATTGGAAAGCAGTTCTCTTACTCCCACTCGTATATCTCAGAATAATAAAGGACTTCTGGGATGAATTTGATCGGTATCTTGAAATAGAAAAAAATCTTGGTTCAACCTTTTTTATCATCCCTTTTAAAAACCGAGCAGGTAAAGATATTTCAGGTACGGAACAAAGGCGGAGAACCGCACGTTATGATATTACTGATATAAGACCAGGAATCAAACGCTTAATTGAACACCACTGCGAGATAGGACTCCATGGTATTGACGCCTGGAATGACGCTCAAAAAGCAAGTGAAGAGCGCGCCCGAATTTGTAAAGAAGTTGGCAATTCAGACATCGGGGTTCGAATGCATTGGTTATATTTTTGCGATCGCTCACCGCAACTCTTAGAAGAAGCAGGTTTTTTCTATGATTCCACCTTTGGTTATAACGATACCGTTGGCTATCGAGGAGGTACGACACAAGTCTTCCGTCCTCTGGGCGCTAAAAGGCTTTTAGAGCTCCCCCTCCATATTCAGGATACAGCGTTATTTTATCCGAAAAGAATGGCGTTAACTGAAAAAGAGGCTTTTGAATTAGTTAGCACTTTAATAAAAAACTCTAAAGAATATGGCGGCGTTTTAACCATAAACTGGCATACGAGAAGCTTGTCTCCTGAAAGATTATGGGACGGTTACTATATGAGCTTGTTAAATAAGCTCAAGGCACAGAACGTATGGTTTGGAACTGCGCAGCAGGTTGTTACATGGTTCAACAAAAGACGATCTGTCTCATTTGAAGATGCTTCTACGATTGACAATAAAATACATATCAAATTATCGGGTATGAGTGATACTTCTGGTCCCGATTTATTCTTAAAGATTCATCATCAAGGGCCCCGATCATCAAATAAAGAGGACGTTGAACATCTGGAAATTCCCTTTTCAAATAATATGGATATGGTTATTCCATTACGGAATATTTGAATATCATTAAAAGTGGAGATGAAGATGAAAATACCATTGGTAGATTTAAAGGCTCAATATGCTACTATAAAGCACGAAATTGATGAAGCAATAGCACAGGTAATACGTGAAACAGCATTTGTTGGTGGTAAATATGTTGAGCAATTTGAGGGAGAGTTTGCTGCTTATTGCCGGGCAAAATATTGTGTTGGTGTTGCCAACGGTACTGATGCTTTATATATAGCTCTGCGTGGGCTTGGTGTAGGCAAGGGAGAAGAAGTCATTACCGTTGCGAACTCTTTTGTTGCGACTTCAGAAGCCATTACCATGGCTGGGGCAAGGGTTGTTTTCGTTGATTGCGACCCCACCACATATAATATTGATATAGAAAAAGTTGTTTCCGCCATTACCCCCCGGACAAAAGCTATCATGCCGGTTCATCTCTATGGTCAACCTGCTGATATGATGAATTTAAAAGCTATCGCTGAGAAAAATAGTCTTTTTCTCATTGAGGATGCGGCGCAAGCTCATGGAGCCGAGATTAATGGTCAACGAGTCGGGACGTTCGGTCATGCTGCCTGTTTCAGCTTTTATCCTGGGAAAAACCTTGGTGCCTATGGCGATGCGGGAGCCATAGTGACAAATGATGAAAAATTAGCGATGAAATGCCGTATGATTGCGAATCACGGTCGGGCTCAAAAGTATGACCATGAATTTGAGGGAGTAAACAGCAGGCTGGATGGTTTGCAGGCAGCAATTTTGAGCGTGAAACTTAAGCATCTTGAGGATTGGACAGAAAAACGGAGAAAGATAGCCTCTCTGTATGGAAATTATTTAAAAAACTCCGGGATTACTATTCCTGTTGAAAAAAAAGGGGTACGGCATGTCTATCACCTGTATGTTGTGAGAATGAAGAAGCGTGACTTAGTTCAAAAGGCATTAGCTGAAAACGGAATCTCTGCGGGCATTCACTACCCGATAGCACTTCCTCTTCTTCAGGCCTATAGATATCTTGGGCATACCGGCAAGGATTTCCCTGTAGCTACTCAATACGCACAAGAAATTCTCAGTCTCCCCATGTATCCAGAATTGAGCGAAGGTCAGGTCGAATATGTTTGCAATCAACTTAAAAATGCACTCAGCAAAGTATAGGGAGAATTTCATATGCTGAATATTGCTCAGATTGGGGTTGGCTATTGGGGACCAAACCTTCTCAGGAACCTCGTATCTAACAAGCGCTGTGAAGTAAAGAAAGTAGTTGATCTATCTCCTGAACGTCGCGACTACGTTCATAGACTGTATCCAGCCATTCAGGTATCTGATCGCACAGAAGAGGTGTTTCGAGACCCTTTGATTAATGCAGTTGTAATTGCTACCCCCGTTGCTACTCATTTTGATCTCGCCATGAAAGCGCTGGAAGCAGGTAAGCACATTCTCGTGGAAAAACCTCTCGCTACGAGTTTAGTAGAGGTAGAAAAAATTGAAAAGCAGGCAAATAAGAATAATTGTGTAGCTATGGTAGGACATACGTTTATTTTTAACAGCGCTGTGCGTTATGTAAAAAAGTGCATTGACTCCGGTGAAATTGGTGATGTGCGCTATATCTACAGTCAGAGGCTAAATCTTGGACGTATTCGTTCAGATGTTGATGCACTGTGGAATTTTGCCCCCCATGATATCAGCATCATTCAATATTGGCTCAATAATCCAAAACCTCTTTCTGTATTTAAACAGGGTGTTGATTACATCCAGAATGGTATCCATGATGTGGTCTTCTTAAATATTGTTTATCCGGGGAAAATTATGGTCAATATCCATGTAAGCTGGCTCGACCCTCGCAAAGTGCGGACCATGACAATCGTAGGATCAAAAAAGATGATTGTGTACGATGATGTGGCGGAAAGTAAGATTGCCATATACGACAAGGGTATTGATCGGATGGCAGTGCTCGGAGAAAATATGGATTATGATAAACCTTTTTCCCTGAGCTTTAGCCATCGTTCTGGAGATATTCTTTTGCCGACAATAAATTTTCAAGAGCCGTTAAAAGTAGAAATTGACCATTTCATAGATTGTATTGAAAATGGCACTGAATGTATCACCGGTATTGATCATGCACGAAAAGTGGTGGAGATATTAGCCTCATGAACAGACCAAAACTTATGCAGAGCCAGATCCGGAACGTTGATTTTGGCACAAATGTAACCATAGTTGAGCCGGTAAATTTATATGAATGCAAAATTGGCGATGATTGTTTTATTGGACCATTCGTAGAAATACAAAGAGATGTAATCATTGGGAATAGGTGCAAGATTCAATCTCATTCTTTTATCTGTGAGCTTGTCACGATTGGTGATGATTGTGTTGTTGCCCATGGGGTGATGTTTATCAACGATCTCTTCTCCACAGGTAGTCCGGCTGGGAGTAAAGATTTATGGAAGTCGACATGTATTGGTGATCATGTGTCCATAGGGTCTAACGCTACTATTCTTCCCGTTAAAATTTGTAGTCAAGTGGTTATTGGAGCTGGGTCTGTCGTAACTAAGGATATTACTATTCCTGGAATCTATGCAGGAAATCCAGCTAAATTATTGCGTAAATTATAACTTAGAGAAAGAACATGAAATTCTATTCAATAATAGGAACTCGACCGAATTTTGTAAAGGAGTTCTTGATTAATCGAGAATGTAGAAAGCGTGGTATCAAGGAAGTGGTCGTTCACACAGGGCAGCATTACGACTATGAAATGTCACAGGTATTTTTTGATGGATTTA
>Ga0315279_10006440_pt1 | contig 14816 bp, 12 predicted proteins | sample YL17G06_20_MG_FD_203694 | JGI IMG/M metagenome (GOLD analysis project Ga0315279, IMG submission 203694) | Sediment microbial communities from Yellowstone Lake, YNP, Wyoming, USA - YL17G06_20 | ecosystem: Environmental > Aquatic > Freshwater > Lake > Sediment | place: USA: Wyoming | collected... | reverse complement strand
AGGCGAACGAAGAGACAAGCGAGGAAAAGCTTAGAGGTAGCTTCAGAAAGCAACTTTTGTTGGTGGCGGGCTTAGGACAGGAGGAGGTGGACAAGCTGGATTTGTCGTCCATGAGCGACGAGGAACTGCAAGGCCTTGTTAGGCAGAAGCTTCTAGGAGCCCAGACTCCGGACAGTAGCAAACAGAAAGTGGTCACAGTTGATGAAGCTAATGGCTATTTGGCGAAAGGCTGGGAATACGTTGCAAAACTCTCAAACAACAAAGTCGTCATCGAAATGAATGAGTAACAGATGAAATCGTCTCAGAATTGGGCCATCATGATGCAAGATTCTATCCTTTTCGAAACCCAAAACTTATGATGACTCTCCAGATCAGATAATCGCTAATGCCAAACAGTAGCAAGCAACCACGTGTCGAATGAGTGGTTAAACTCGTAAGGAGACAAGCGTAGAAAGCTATTGAATTCCATCCATATCAACGAAGATGCCAGAAAGCCTATCGTATGCGAGAAAAGGCTCAACATGCAACGTGCCTTTCAGTTTTTTCCTGCCTGCGGATAAAACATCTGCAACATGATTGGTAGCTCCATTTCCATTCAAGGGACGGAAACGTCTTGGAAGCAAATCTGAGGGTATGTATGATTTTCTATTTGTCCCACTTGCTAGCTCTGCTGTGCACGAATCCGGATCAGAGGTTTCTTTACGCGAAGCATATACTTTGAAGCCAGGATAGTTTCGCTGGATCTCCTTTGCCTTAATGCTTCTTCCGCACTCTTCAATGATTTCGATATTTACGTCATGGTCGGTTTCCACGTAACCTTGTACTGTGCGATAGCCTATTCCGCACTCGTTACTAGCTTCATAATCAGTGTATGATTCATCTGCTCCAAGAACTGTGCAAACACATTTAACAAATTTAGCAAGGCTTGGGCCGTAAGGTGCTCTCACTTATGGAACCCCGAAAAGTCAATGTGTTGTTAATTCATATAAAAGACTTTTTCCAACGAAGAAAACGATAAAACATGAACAGACATTCCCCACAGGAACCGGAACTTCACGAAATTTCCACGTCATCGCAACTCCGTCGGACCACAGACAAGGTTGATATCACACCCATAAAAGCGCTAGTCTTCCAAAAGTTCCCCAAGGATTCTGCGATTTACGACGTTTTGTTTTCTGAAAGGGATCTGCTCAGTGTATCCGAGTTCTTGATCAAAGTCGATGTCTGGTTGAGGTTGTTAAGGAGGCTCAAAAATTGAGCAAGTCAGAAGGAGCGGAAAATGAACCTGAACACCAGAACAAAAAGAAACGACCCCCTACGCTTGAAGACTTCAGCAGCAAGAAAACAGAAGACTGTGAAGAGGCGAAGGCTTCAATAGAGGAAATTTCGAATGAAGGTGAGCCTGTCCCAGAGCCAACTGTTTATTTGAATGCAAAGTTGCAGGAGCTTGCGAAAACATTGATGGATGCGATGGATCAAAAGTTTAACGAGTTCCAAACCAAAATGGTTTTTGGCGATCGGAAGTCGCTCTCCAAGAAAAAGAATGAACGTGTTCTTTACATCGGTGATGAAGCGTACCAGACTTTTCAAAAGTTCAGAGAAAGACCAGATGAACCGTTGAAGGAACTTTTAAGGAAAGTGGCCAGAGCCGCAGAGAAATTTCTCGAACTGACGGGAGGTTCAAAATCCCATTGAACCCCCGAATTCTAACACAAAACTTAGGATCTAAGATCTCGACTTTAAACCTTAGAAAACCTCAGAAAATGAACACTAACGCAACCTCAGAATTCCGACCCCCACCACCTGTGATAAGGGTTGACAGGCGGAGGTTTTTACATTCAGGTAACTTTCTGTCTAAGATTCGGGGGCTTAGAAATCTTAGCTGTCTTAGATTTTTCTTATCCGTCCTTGTAAAAAATTCAGGGGAAACTTGCCCACTCAATGGTGAACTTAGTTGACTGAAAACGGTAAACCGCCAAAAAAACCAAGCAGAGCTTCAAGACTTCCGACGTTTCTTGGGGAAGCTGCTGACTTTGACATCAATAAGATAACAGTTGAAGATTTCCTACATTGCCTTAATTCTAAGGACTTTGAAACATACTTTGAAACACATTTTGATCGGCTAAAGATTCAAAACTACTTGAAAGCAAAAGCCGACTCGTTTGAGAAGGAGATATTTGGCAAAGTATTCTGTCCGCGTTCAGACTGCAAGAGTCAAGATACAGTTAAGGTCGTGAACAAAAAAGGATTTTTCAAAGGGTACTACCGCTGTCAGAAATGCAAAGAAAAGTTCAAGCCTAAACGTTTCATCAAATCCAGATTCAACGATCGCACATGTGCTTTAACATTATTGAGCTTTGTTCAGGGAAAACGACCGCGAGAGGCGTTTCAATTATTAGAGACAGAAAGAACCAGTGTTTTTCTGGATCACGAAGTGATAGAAAGTATACCTGACGAGAAAACCCTGTACAACATACTTGAGAAGGGGGCTAAAAAACTCGAAAAATTCAATGAATTAATGATTTTCTTTCTGGATGGAATACCGTGCGAAGTGTTGTATTGCGATGATGCCTTTGCCCGAAAGAAGCGACCTAAGCATCAGCCCGTGGCGAGTGAAAAACAAAGAAAACAAAGACAATTCTACTATGCTATTGTGACTATGGCTGCAGATTCTCGATTTATAATTGTTTTATACATCGCTTCTTCTCGCGACAAGAAAGCTTTTCGTGACGCTTTCGGAATAACAGAAGGAAGGTTAAGAAGCCTTCTAAAAGTCATAATGGGAGACAAACTTGCGGCTATGGAACGCGCTGCTCCGATCTCTTTCCCAAAGAATTTGGTCAAACATGTTTTCAGAAGGCTGAAACCCTGGCAAAAAAAAGAGCTGATGAAGATTGAGAGAAAAATCAAGGACATCAGAAAAACAATACCCAAACGTCAGAAATCTGGATCACCGAAAGTTCTCAAACATCTCGCTATATTAGCGATCATTGAATTAGACTATCTCAATCCGATGGAAGAAGCATTGGAAGGCAGAACGCCAGCTCAAGTCGTGGGAATTCCGTATCCAATTTATCCGCATGATTGGAGAAAATTCATGATGTGGGTTGATTGGGTCTACGACAACATCCCCGAAATATTGAAGGCCGGTCTGAAACAGCTCCCTGGATGTCTCCTTGAACCCTCTACTGACTCAAGCGACCAAACGTTAAAAAAGAGACTAAAGCTGAAAAAGAGAAAAAGACGTTAACAACTTGACGAAAGCTGTCTATCTTGTTCCCTTTTTGCTTTTTGTATGAGCATCGCCCAAGTATTTCCATGATTCTTCCTAGTCGCCGCTTCCATTGGCGTCTTACCGTTAAGAGACCTGTGCTTCTTTATGTTGTTGTAGTATATGCCGAATCCTTTCGTGAATGTTTCTGCAGTTTCCTGACTGTGAAAGTTTGAAATAGTCTTGAATCTTTGCTTCACAGTTTTCTGGAATCTTTCCATCTTGTTGTTGCTAAGCGGCGTTGATATCGCTGCTTGCACATGAATTATCGGGTGTTTCAACTCCTCTCCGAATTTTCTATCTATCGCCTTCACGTATGAGCCCGCACTGTCGGTCACGATTTCTGATGGTTTGTTCTTCGCTTTCTTAAGCCCATCTTCCAGCAGTCTGTAAGCCTGCTCTGCACTCTTGCTTTCATTGATGTGCTGGGCCAACAAGATCCTAGTCTCACCGTCAAGCATTGACCATAGGACAAGATGCTTGCCTCTCACTCTGACAACGGTCTCATCAGCGTGCCACCTTTCCCCAGTCTTGACTTTAACCTTGTTCAGATATTGACATACCAATTCTACATAGCGCTTGATCCAACCATAGATTGTTCCGTGTGAAATCTTGATCCCGTAAACTGATTGAAAATGTTCAGAGATCTGTCTCAGACTCAAACCCCTGTAATAAAGGTCTAAGGAAAGCACTATAGCGAAGGCTTGACCGTGAGCCCCCTCAAAACCTGTCCTTGCGGAAAAGCCGTGATTACATTTCTTGCAAAAGAATCTTTGCCCAAGACCGCTGCGGCTTTCACTGAAACCATCTTTGATCACAAAATCACTCAAACCACAAAGAGGACACTTGGCAATGTCTTGGCCCATTTTCTTGACGCCAATCTGAAGGTCTTGAAGCGAAAGGTAATAACATACAGCGTAGATGTGCTTGCATTTCTTCCTATGCCTTTCGAAATCCTCACAAGAGCATACCCATCTTTTCCTGTCCCATCGTACCATGTGCTCGATTTCAGTGTTGGTTTCGGACTTGACAATAAATGTTGAAGAGTCGACCGCTTTGATATGACCCTTGAGGACGAGCTCGATGCCTTTACTTTCACGTTTCGAGGCCATCTGTTGAAAACCCCTTGCTCTGTACTTCATTTCCCAAAGGAGCCTCATCATTTTCTGTTGTTGTAATCTGCAAAATGGCCTCGTTTATTTTAGCTTGCAACTCTCTAAGAGCTTGCTTCAGGTGCATGTCTAACTGTTTTATGTCCTCAGTTACTCCTTGGGCGGTTGTTTCAATCCGGCGTGCTTTGTACCTAATTTTCTTGACCCAATCACAGTAATCGTAGGCGTCTTTGATTGCTTGGTTGATTTTCTGATCCGCGAAGAGTTTGCGGAAATCAATTTCCTTGTGGCAGAAGGGATGCAATGCTATCATGGCTGACCTGACTGCACCGTAAGAGATTTTGAAGTATTCTCGATCCGTAACGAGGACTACGCCTTCCGGACAATTCTCAATCAGAAACCCATTGGCGGTTTTAGGCATAACTTCAACGGCGAGAATTGCGAACCGTTCACCCCTCAATTGCATCTGATTCCTAACTTGATGAATGAATGACCTATCCCAGCCGCTACTGTTCTTCTTGGATTCCACAAGGATTTTGTGACCTAGGTTCGATCCATTGAACCTTGGAATTGCCAGAATGTCAATTTCTCCTGAACCGCCCAAGTGTTCACATTCATCTTCAGGATAGAATTCTCTGAGCTCTTGAAACAAGTCGAGTTCGCCTCGTTCTCCCTTTTCTTTCGGAACCTTTTGGAAGCGCAGTAACTCTTCAAGCAAAGGCAATGTTGAGGGTATCAATTGCGACAGCAACTTCATCTGATCAGGTTCAGGAAAACCCATTCTCTGAAGTGTCTCCTTGAAATTGCTGGCAAGTTCTCGCTTGATTTCGTCCATTTTCCTTTCTGTTACTTCATGGAGTTTGTCAGTTATTGCTTGTATTGCAGCGAGAGTATCTTTAAACGTGGGTGTTACCTCTCGAAGTGTCTTGAATCCACTTTCCAGCTTTGTTCTTGTCTCTTGAAATTCCTCTTTCACATCTTCTCTAAGATTTTGGGGTAGTTTTTCAATGAGTTTGGGAAAAGTCGCTGTGAAAGTGCTTATTGGCTCAAGAATTCCATTGATTTGTCTTTGAGTGTTTTCTAATAAAGTCTTTGAAAGTTCGTCAATGACTAACTTTGAATCAGCGGTGAGTCTCAGTTGAGGTACATTATCCCAGATGATTTTGGTCATGGAAATGACTGCGTTGATTTTGTCCTCATTCGCCAGGTCGACTAGGAAACTCAGGTTTGGCTTATCTATCAGAAAAGTGTCTGACACACTGCCACATATTGGGCATGTTCCTTGCTCGTAAGTCAGAGGAGCTTTGTGCATGGAGAATCCTCTGAAGCGTTCTGCGAGTTATCACAAAGCTGTTCAGTTTTCATCTTGAGCCTCATTAGATTCTTCAAGCTTGACGTTCAATTCGCCGATTTTTGCGTCTAGTTTTTGTCGGATCTTCCTGAGACATTCAAGCTCAGTCTGTAGACTCTCTATTTCGTCTATCCTGTAAGTCAAATCTTTCCTTAGACTTTCAAGTATTTCAAATTCGAACTTCAAAACCTTCGACTTGTCTTCCATTCATTCGCCTCCTTGTCTTCGCAGATTGGGTTTGCCATAGAGCGCTGAGCGGCTACTTGAGAGCAAACATCGTCGAATCGGCTTCTGACTCTTTCACACTCAAGTCTGCTGGAAGTACGATTCTCATCAAGTGTTTGAGCTCCTTGTCCCATTTCCTCATTCGCCTGCTTCAATGTTGTTCATTAACGCACAATATTGATAAACGATCAAGTATATAAGCGTTGTTTAACAATAATGTGCAACAGTGCCCAGGATGTCTCAAACTTCTGAGCAGAAGATTATCAATTGCTTAAGAATTGAATACCCGAGAGATTTATCAATCGAAGAAATCGCGGTGAAGACTGGCATACACCGCAATACCGTTTCTAAGTATGTATGGGGACTTGAAAAACAAGGCAAAGTGAAGATCTCTAGGAATATTGGCAGAGCAAAAATGTACACGATAAACATGAAGTAAGGCTGTGAAATTCTTAAGGCGCGCTAGGCTGTTGCTATATTCGGACAAAAATGGATTTTAATGGGGTATTGGCTTTTTTCTCCCTCAACTGAATTATGTTCGCATAGATGAAAAGACCCGCGGTCGTTTGCAGTAAAACACACGTTTGAGGTTCAAGTCAGCGCGCTATTATCCGCCTTTGCTTATTGTGAGTTCTTACCAGCATAACTAATCGCTTTTGCTTCAAAGTCGTTCTTGATTCCTTGTATAGGACACGATTCTGCGGGGTAAGAGAAAAATACTTAGGACATAGCGGGCATAGCGAACTACGTGATAGATTCTTGTTAGTTATAAATAATCGAATCCAAATACATTATCCAATTAAGGCCTTTCCGAATGGACTCTGAATATACACGAAGTGGACCTCGAAGGTTAGGAGACGACTATCAAGATGTTGTCGCCCTTGAAACCATAACTGCTTTTCTTGAGCATAAGAATCGATACCAGTATATACAAGTCGAAGCTCCCGACAAGGGATCATTAGATGATGTCGTAGCCGTCAGGGAAGATGGCAGTTTTGAACTTAAACAGGTCAAATTCTCGGTAGACCCCGATAATGAGGACTGCGCTTGGACTTGGAACAAATTAACTGAGAAGGACAAGAACAAGAAATCTCTTATTGAAAAATGGGCGTCTTCTTATGAACGTATCAAGAGACAAGGGAAGATTTCCGCAGCATCGGTAGAAAGTAATAGAAAATCCGACGAAATCCAAGGGATACTCGACGCCCAGCGTCATGTGCTTTTAGATAAAATCTCTGATAAAGCGACAAGAAGTAAGATAATTGAACAGATTGGCAATGAGGATCGGGCTAAAGAGTTTTTTAGCGTTTTCTGTTTTAATCTTGATCGACCAAGCCTAACTGAACTTGAAGAGATGGTAAAGAAGCGATTCATTCAAATTGGCTTGAACGAGGAAAACTGGAAGAACCTTAAGAGTGAATTGAGATCGTGGGCATGCGAAAAAAATAAGCCGGCTCCAGATGGACGAATTACTTATGAAAGAATTCAAGAGGCAGTTCAGTGGCATAAATTGAGAGAAATAGAGGAGAAATTTCCGATACCATCCGATTTTGTTGTGCCTTCGGAAAAATTTCACGAAATACTTTTAAGCGATTTAAGGGATTTGCGAACGGGTTGTATTGTTGTTACAGCAGCCCCTGGAATGGGAAAAAGCACCTATCTTAGTTACTTGTATGGTCAACTTGAGCTGGCAGGAATACCCGTAATTAGACATCATTACCACATTTCTGAATCAGATCGAACAGTTGGCCGATATAACCCGGAGATCATCGCTGAATCGCTCATGGGCGAAATCAGTTCTAAATACTCTGATTTTGTGGGTGAGTGGAAAAACAAGAATGCTACTTTCAGAGAGTTATCCTCTTGGTTGGAAATATGTGGTCAAGAGCTTAGAAAGAAGGAAAAATCTTTGATCATGATTATCGACGGTCTAGATAATGCTTGGCGCGAAAAACAGTCTTCCGTTGAACTGACAGATTTGTTTGAACATATCCTTCCCACTCCTGAAGGAGTTGTCGTTATTATCGGAACACAACCAATTGATGACCAAAGACTTCCTTCCCGCCTATTAGAAGCCGTACCAAGAGCGAAATGGCGGCAACTCCCACCCCTAGATGTTAAGGCAGTAAGAAAATGGATTGGTTATCATGAAGACAAAATTAGTCTTCCTAATGACATGTATAAGGAAAATATTCTGAATAGGCTGGCTGAAGCATTTCACGAGAAAAGCGGCGGCCTTCCTTTGTACTTGCATTATGCGATGGAGAAAATTCGATACCAGAGGCAAGATATTAGTTTCGACACGATAGACAATTTACCTGGATGCCCACATGATGGCGCAAATGGTTACTACAATATAATGCTAAGAAGCCTGAATGATGAGGACAAGCAAATCCTTTACCTGCTCACTATTTGCCCATTTCATTGGAATCAAAACGAAATTGTAGAATGCTTAGATCCAGAAGGCCGAAAGACATCACTAGTTATTAGATCAGTGCGGGAAATCAAGTATTTGATGAGAGAAGATTTATCCGGTTTGAGTCTGTTTCATGATAGCTTACGTGTCTTCCTCAAGAATCAAAACGACTTTTCAACATATTCCAGCTCGCTAAAACCTGTTGTAATTGAATGGTTAGACAGAAAAGCACCTGAGGTTGTCAAATGGGAGTATCTCTGGCTAATCAAAGCAGAGATTGGCGATGAAGAACCATTACTTAATGGGCCAAACAGGAAGTGGGTTGTTAACGCCATTTCCAAGTCTTTCCCGAGAAATGGGATCTCACAAATTTTGTCAAAGAGTGCTCTAGTAGCCCTAAGGAGAGGGAATATAGCGCGGGTTGTTGAAATTGGATTTTTGTTGGACTACTTCAATTCTGTCTTTGAACGCGACTCTGAGAGCATAGAAAACCTCTTTTTTGCTCAATTGGTTATAAATGATGACCCATCCTTCACCAACTCAATAAATTCAACCATTTCAGCTTCTACGAACAAAGAGCTGCTATACTTTTCAGAGCACAACAAGAAAAACCAAGCACTGGTAAAAAACTGTATGAATGAGTTATTCGAAAGGCAAGAAGGTAATCGATACGGCGAGTATAAAGAAGATTATTTTCGATGGCATTCTTTAATTAATTCCTACATCAGGACAGCTGCTTTCTACAAAGAGACAGACTTGAAGGCATTCTTAGATCTTCTAATCAAAGCTGAAAGCACAGGCGTTCCCGACGCTTTGGAAATTTTCTGTAAATCTCTGCAAAAAAATCGAGAAAGCCTAAGGTTGCGGAAGCTGCTGACGCTGCCCATGCCGAAAAAGAATTTCGACGTGGTTCTAAAATATGCAATACTCTTGTCCTTTGAAGAGGGGTTCGATTTGTCCAATGAGGTCAAGGGCAGCTCAACTAACCCTTTTGCAGCAATTTATGCTTTTATGCGAGGACTCATTGGGTATTCAGTTAGTTCGATTGAATTTCCATCCACAACTTTTTTTGACTTATTTGAAACTGAACCGTACTCAAAGAAGGATGAACTAGTCCACACCATTTACAATCTCTTCTTTATTTTCTCTGCAAATTGCCTTTGGAACAACAGCAAAAGGAATGATGATTGGATAGAACAAATACATAATTATTGGATCAAAGGAATTGCAACTACTCTTAACGAAACAGCTAAGGAACTCCCGCACCTAATAAGAACTCGGTCACAAATATCGCTCGATTGGCTTTTCACTAAGGTTAATAGTCTAAGAAGGCCAACTTGGCCAACTGACAGGCATTACGCGGTGTATGGTGATTGCGTTGAAGAAGCAGCAATTCCAATTGCCTTAGATCTTATTTCAATTGTAGCCGCAGCAGGAAAAAAGCCAGAAATTAAGGGAGCCGAACTAGAGAATGCTCTTTCCACTCAATATTTCGACCCATGGAAATGGATTGATGCATTGGTTTCCATTGAACGCGATTGGCTATCTCAAGATGCTTTAGATTGGGCTCGGAATAGATTAGAGTCAGGAATCAACTCTTCGATAAGCACTTTCTCTGAACGCGCAATTAATTATAGTCGGCTTGCAGCTTTGTTTGCACTACATGATGACAAAGAGTACGCAAAGATTTACGTTGAAGCATCAGCGGATAATTTACTGGCTTATGGCGACCACAAGGATGTTACTTTGTTTTTAGTTCTTGACGCCTTAGAACTATGCTACAATGCTAAGGTTAATGAAACTAAGAAATGGCTCATAAGGACAACGCCGGCAATTTTGTGGGTTAAGAAATTCACTGATGGAGATGAAACTAGGCATCTTCCAAGAGAATTAGGCAACGTAATTGCCAAGTACGAACCTAGCCTCTTATCCAGTTACTATAATTGGCTAGTCGAGCAGGAGGACTACTACAACGCTGAAGCGCTAATCCACTCGTTCATAAAAAATGGAGACCTAAGTGACCCTATTAATAGGGCATTAGCTGAGACTGCAATCGACGAAGAGAGTTTAACGTTGCTATATGAGAGAGCAAAGACTCAAAAAGATGCAAAAATCGTACTTTCGTCAATTACTAAAATAGTTGGTAAAAATGCAATACTGATAGCAAATAGGAAGAAAGCGGAAGGGGAACAACACAATAAATCCAACTATGGCAACTTTGAAAAAGAAGGTTTGCCTAATCCGGAGTGTTTTCCCCCCGAAAAATTCGAAGAATACCTTAGGACAGTTAGATCAAAAGGGTATTTTTCAAACTCTATTGAACACTGGATTAGATATTGGAAAAACACACAACAAAGCGTATCGGCATACAACAGCATAAAGAAGGAAGTCGATAAAGGAACAATTCTTGATGAATACGATTCATTGTTTGACCTGGCACTTTTAGTTGTTGGTAAAGAAGAGGCCTATAACTGGCTGGTAAAAGCGCAAGTTAGACATTTTGGCTGGAATCCGTTCACAGATAGAACTACATTAGAAAAACGTTGGGAAATTATCAAAAAGTATTATGTAAATCAATGGTCTGAGTTTATCAAAGACACTCTGGAACCTATGTTTAGTGAGCGCTGGAAATTTGTATCAGCCCATATTTTCTCTCGACTAGTTGAATATTGTTTCTATATGCAGAAAGCGGAACTTGCTAAGGCAATTTCATTGCAGGCAGTTATTAGCACGAGCGAACTTGTTTCTCCCTTGATGTTACCTAAGCCTAAGTGGGTAATAGAAAATGAGTAAGTTGAACAACCTTGATTTGCTTCTTTCCCGTCTTGCCGATCCGTCTGGATTAGTCAGGGATCTATCTTGCAGGTCAATTTCTACCCTTCTGTTGAACCCTGAATTGAGAGAAAAAGTTGAAACATCTTTGTTCCAATGGATGAAGGAGCAAAAGCTTGAAAGCCTCGCACCTCTTGGTGTGCTGGCGTTTTTGAGAGCAAAGCTAACCAACAACTCTTTCGAAATGCCATCATTCAAAATGCTTAAGGATGCTATAGAAAAGCCTTCAGTTCTATCTTGGATATTTTTGAGAGAATGTACAGATAGTTTTCCTCTAAGATTGCAGAATATGCATTCTTCATCGGCACCGGATTGTTACAAAGCAGAATCGATCTTCGAGAAGTACAGTCGATACGGAATGCGTCCATTTTATGCCCATAATGTTGAAGAATTGGAGGAAATGCATGATCTGCCTGTTGAAAAACAGTGGAGCTTTGAGTTCAACGAAATTGTGAAAGAAAGCCAGCTAAAGCCATCGCCTGATTCTTTTGACTACAAAGGCAGGGAAGATGATGAACATTTTGAAGTGTTTGATCCCTTGCTTAATGAAATTTGTCTTTCCAGTTACCTTAGGACGTTAGCTTGGTTGATTTCAAAAGGAGTGTCAAGGCGGAAAATCGTAAACTTGGTCATAGAGATCTGTCCCATTGATTTAGGTTTGTGGAGACTGGAAAATAGCTCAAGACCAAAATTTTGGCCCAAGATTAATACAAACGAAAAAGATGCAAGTGCTAATAACCAAATTTGGAACCAGCTGAACCTGCTATATCGCGCACAATTCACGCAAGAAACAGATTGGGTAATTGCAAAAGCTGACGGTCGTGTTTCTGAAAGTGCCGAGATTCTTGACTTAAACATCAGTGGTTTTTTCAAAGCCTCTGATGGTTGCTTAACCCCTGACATATCAGAACTAATAAACTGGCTATTTTTCCCATACCGAATTGAGAACACTAATTATTCTTTATGCTTTGAGGGAAAAATCAAACCTCTAAGCCCAAAAAATTGGAAACAAAATTTCAGGGATTGGATTATATATCCTGCGATGTGGGAGATAACCCCAAAAACAGCTTTGTCATGGCAGTTCTGGAGATTGAGTCGAGGAGTCTATTTTCCAGCACCGTTTATCCTAGAAAAACCAGGCAGTTTCGAATGCAAGAAGGATTCCTTAGCTATATATGAAGGTCCAACCATTGTTGGAAAATGGCGAGACTGGACCGATGGGCTCACAGACAGAATGACTGCAAATTTGCCGCCTAGCACTGGAAACGTACTAATGATAAAAAGAAGCATAATTGAAAGATTTGAAAAGAAGACAAACTCGGAATTCTGCTGGGGTTGTTGCATAACAAGATTTTGCAGGAGCGGACGTTTTGAACGATACAACGAAAATTATGATTATAAGCTATACGTAAAAGAACAAGTGACAACGTGATTTTCTTTGGCAAATCATAAGGCGTGTGCCCCGTTTAATGCTGAAGATTTTCTCTTAGATGAATAAGGTTCTGAACCCCGAATGTTTCTTGGATGGTAGAGACGTCCAATAGATGTGTAGGGCGGCGAAGGCTATGGCGCTTCCGAATGCAGCGGGTGCCAATTTCTAACGACTTTTCTTGTTGCATCTCGACTTCGTTAATTCCATACTTTTTTTCACATTGCGCGATTTTAAAGCTTCATTATACTGTAAGATAATTGGATTCGGAGGAACTAGCCCAACTTCAGCTAGTGGTTCAACGAATTTCTTTCCTTTGTTGAGTGCTTGAGTAAACCTTCTATTTCCCTTTTTCATGTAATAGGCTTCGGCCCAACTTTTCTCGTATTCCATGATTGCGCGCTGACCCTCTTTGGATGTGTGAATATTTCTTTTCTTCTTGGATCTGATAATCTCTACTCCTTTTTCAGCTATGTATTTTTCATACGTGTTTATGTCTTTTCGCATGGATTCTTGGTCTTCTTTCAAAATACGCTCATATTCTTTGAAGTTTAAATTTGAAGGCCCGTTTGTCAAACCAAAGCAGTTCTTCATAGCTACAACTAAGTGCCAGATTCTCTGATCATCCACGTTTTGGGTGAATGGGTAAATTCTGCATGTATCCGGTCTAGCTTCATACACAAAACATTTCATGTCTATCGGATTTAGTAACATGCATCTTCCAGTGGAAGGCATAGAGTGTACCGTATAGTTCCTAACAATTACACTGTCTGGAGTTTCCTCAAGTTGAAAAGGAGACCAAAACCACATTAGAGCCTCAGCATTAACGCGAATAGCCTCATCAGTCGCCTCATCAAGACGATTATTGTAGGTAAACAGATCGATAATGAAATTTTCAAATTGTTCATACGGTCTTGACTTTAGAAAGAGTAAAATTCTATTGATTTCTGTAGTAGTCAATATTGGTGCTTGATAGAAGCAACACTTACCGCATTGCTCTCTGCATACAAACCTTACATTTTCTATCTCTGAACAATCGAGTTTAATATCATCGGCCAAGAATTCCTACCAACTTCAATGTAATGTAGTCGAACTAAATGAGTATACCCTTGTTCATTTTCTTTTTCCATAAAGTCAAAAGGCTTACCTACACTAGTACGCATTAATGTCATTCGCTTTCCCCAAAAAAAAGTTTTGTAACTTATTTTGTTAAGCCCCTTTCGTTGGCGATTGCGAGCGTAGCGTGACGCTCAGAGCTTTGTTGTCATAACCAAAGCTAATTAAGCTAAAAACGTTATTTCTTATTGGTCGCTTTGAAGTACGAAAACGTCGTATTTCCAGATAAAGTAGGATTCAAATGTAGGACCTGTGGGTCTTGTTGTCGCCAAAAGCCAGGTGACGCTAATTCAGAAGAGCAGCGAAGAATAGAAGGAAAGGGGTTTACTAATTTCTTGGATCCTCCAAGCGTAACTGGTTTAAGATTCATCCGCAGAAATAGTCATGGCGAATGCTTCTTTCTAACAAACGACAACAAATGTGCTATTTATGATGTCCGGCCGATGGTTTGCAGGATGGCACCCTTCACTGTTACCGATTGGGACTACGAAAACAACGTCATTTATGTTGATCTCTCAACGGTGGCATTTGAGTGTCGGGGTATTTTTGATGGCACCGAAATTCCTTTCCAGGTAATTGCGAAGGCTGCCCAAGATTATGTCCAAGAAAAGCTAGAAAGAACAGCAAGAATATACGATCTTTCGGTCACTTCCAGGCAAGCTTCTCATTTTACTAGGAAATTCATAATCGAAGACCTGACCCCTTTCACATTTTAAGTTTAAGTCTTTTATCGTTGGAGGGAAAAAACATACAAGAATTTAGGTTTTGAACCCAAATGGGTTTAGGGAGACGGGCAGCCCCATTCAATGGTTCTGAACCCTTTTTTGGTAGGGGATCCAGCGACTCTAGTTAAATAACACAGGCAAGTGATCGGGACTCGTACCCGTTGAGGAATGAGTTCGGTGGAGATTCATACAAATTCAAGATACTGAGTGGCCGTCTTTGGAACCTTAGACAATGTCGCGAAACTGATATCAGTTAGCGAATCATGTCCGAGATTTCTATAAATCAAAAATGTGGAAGAATTGAATGAGGTGACCTATAATGACCGACGACAAAGCAGA
>Ga0315279_10006439_pt1 | contig 14816 bp, 10 predicted proteins | sample YL17G06_20_MG_FD_203694 | JGI IMG/M metagenome (GOLD analysis project Ga0315279, IMG submission 203694) | Sediment microbial communities from Yellowstone Lake, YNP, Wyoming, USA - YL17G06_20 | ecosystem: Environmental > Aquatic > Freshwater > Lake > Sediment | place: USA: Wyoming | collected... | reverse complement strand
GTTTCTTTAGATTATGTCTTTCCGTCAGACCAAAGAGGTGTGCAATTTTAAACTTTAAACCCATCAAAAACGGTGCACTTTTAATTCTTAAATGACACTCTCAAAATTTTTACTTGACATTTTGTTTTGTTGATGGTAATTAAATGACTGAAAAATTTCAGATATGTTTAAGCAAAATCAGCATGGCCTTTTTTCCCCGGAGCTATTGAATTTTTTACTTGACATTTTGTTTTGTCGATGGTAATTAATTGACTGAAAAATTTCAGATATGTTTAAGCAAAATCAGCATGGCCTTTTTTCCCCGGAGCTATTGAATTTTTTACTTGACATTTTGTTTTGTCGATGGTAATTAATTGAGCTAAAGATTTCAGATATATTTAAGTAAATAGTTTAAGCAAAATCAGCATGGCCTTTTTTCCCCGGACTCTCGAATTTTTTACTTGACATTTGGTTTTTCCGATGGTATTTAAACAAAAAATTAGGATATTGTTTATTTAGTTACGTTTTATTACAATTTGCCCCGAAGAATATGCGGGGCTATAACTGCAGAGGAAAAGAGAGAGTTTCGGGAGAAAACGAACTTTATATTTTAATTAAACCGGAGGGAGGTGGAGGAAAAAGGGTGCGCAGGAGGAAGGAAAGAGGAAGTCTGTTTTCTTCGGTTTTTCATTATCAGGCTATAAAATTTTAAAAACAATATCTTAATACCTTAAAAAGGAGGAGAAAAAGATGGCTTATACAGATTATTTTGACACTGTAGAAAAGATTTACATTGCTTACTATCAGAGGCCCGCAGACCCAAGTGGTTTAATCTACTGGGCAGCGAGGCTCGAAGGAAGTGGCGGTAATCTGAACGAGATTATTAATGCATTCGCTAACTCCGCAGAGTCCCAGACGCTTTATGGCCCCATTAACAGCAGCACTATCTCCGGCGTTGTGACCAGTATGTATGAAGCTCTGTTTGGCCGCGCCCCGGAAGCAGCGGGTCTCGCCTATTATGTGAATGGGTTTAACGCCGGAACATTTACAGCGGGCACCATTGCGTTAAACATCCTTAACGGCGCGACGGGGTTAGACGCCGAAGCCGTTGACAACAAGTTAACCGCTGCCATGGAATTCACAGAGATAATTGACCCTGGGCTTGACGGCAGGGACCTTCAGGCAACCTACTCTGGCGATGCAGACGCGGCAGCCGGCCGTGCATATCTTGCCGGTGTTACCTGGCTTCCGACCACCATCCCAACCCAGGGTGAAGCAACGACTTTCATACGGGACGATATTGCTAATCCCGGCGATCCGATTCTCATCGCCGGCGTGACCCGGACGCTCACACCCAATGTGGATAGCATCGACCTCTCCAGCAGCCTCTCCGTGGACACGGTAAGCGGCATCGTCGATCCTTTGGGCACGTCGACTTTCTCGATCGGTGACTTCATTAAGGGCAATGATCTCACCAAACTGAACTTGTATGTCGCAAGTACCGGCGACGCTGCTTTCGCCACGGTGAGTGATGTTGACCAGGTGAATTTTGTCGGCGATGCTAATTGGAATGATGTCAACGCCGTCGGCTGGTCCAACATCGGTTCCGTCAACCTGGCAGGAGGGACTCTCGACGTGTGGGTGGATAACCTCCAAACAGGTGTTAACCTGTCCGTCGGCACGAAAGCGAGTGGGTCCCTTTCGGCCAGTTACACCAACGATATTTATACCTGGATGTATGCCGACAGCGGCAGCTCCATCAGCTACATCAATGACGAAGTGGTCGGCGTGGCCGATGCTGGCGGTACGGCCTCCTTCAGTATTGAAGCCTGGCATCACGGCTCGTGGTCTAACGGCGTGCCTATAACGGTCGGGAACGTCTCCCTGACCGGTCCGGGCCACAACTGGAGCTATTTCGGCGTCTTCCAGGAAGCTGATAAAGGCGCCGATATCAACGTGGGCGACGTCACGATCACCGGCGCCAAATACGTCGAGCTGGAAGTATATAACACCGACCACACCAAGGCTTCCGATGCGGTGAACACCACGGTGGGGAATATCACCGTAGCGGTCAACAAAAGTGGCGACTTGTATGATCTCACTATCGAAAACACCGGCGCGAACCACGTCGGCAATCTGACCGTGGGCAACATCTCGGCCACCCTTGGCGTCAACGCGGACGGCACCGCGTATTTCGAGAACTATGCCTACAACGCCGCCTCCGCCGATAGCGTGACCGTGGGGACAACGACGATCGGAAACGTCGACCTCGTTCTCGGCCAGAGCGCTTCATTCGATACTTTCACTGTATCGGCGGAAGCTTGGGCGGGTGGCGTGGGGAACGCCACAGTGGGCGACATGAAAATCGGCAACATCAGCGCGACCCTGGGACTTAGTGCGTATCTGGACATCTCTATTTCCAACTATGCATATGTAAACAGTGGGGCTCTGGCGAGCGTGGGTAAATTCACCCTCGGCAACATGGCGTTTGACGTCGGGAACGACGCCACTCTTTACGTTTCGGTGAGTGACACCGCCTGGAACTCATCAGGGCCAGGGGCCAAGGTCGGCGATGTGACGATCGGCAATCAGACATATAACCTGGGCGTCGACAGTTATGCTTCGATCGAGTTCAGCTACGAGGCCGGCGGCGCCAACCCCGCCATGGTATCCATCGGCGACGTGAAAATGGGGGATTTCACCGCGACGGTCAACGATGGCGGCGAATTGTACGGCTATCCGATTTATGAATATGCAGAAGGTAATGTGGGGAACATCACCATGGGCAACCTTAATGTGCAGGTGGGCGTGTCAGCGAGTGCCACCCTGTATAACGATATCTACGCATACAGTGGTGGGAGTATCGCAAGCTTCAGCGCCGGCAGCGTGAGCCTCGTTGCGGGGCAGGACGGCTATATCTGGGTTTCCGACTACCTGTACGTCTCCGATGGGAATATCGGCAATGTCACTGTCGGCAATGTTTCCCTGAATGCCGGCAAGCTTGCCTATGTCGGTTATGAGTTGGATCTCTACCCGTATGGCGAAATCGGCAACGTCACCATCGGCAACGTGTCCGTCTCCGCCGCCCAGAGCGGCTACGCGGACTTCTCTGCCTATGCCGACGCGACGGACGATGTGGGCAACATCACCGTCGGGAACGTGAGCGTCGTGGCAAGCGGCAAGTCTGCGGATGCCTACTTCACTTTGACGGCTTCGGCCAGCGGCCAAGACATCGGCACGATCACCTTTGGCAACGTCTCGATGAACGTCAACGGTGAAAATGCCTACGGCGAACTGTGGGTTTATGCCGAAAGTGCCCACGACATTGGCACGATGACCTTTGGCAACTTCGACCTCAGCGTGGGCAACACCGCCAAAAAGCTCGGCTCATACCTCGAAGTTGATATCACCAGTACCACGGGCGACGTCGTGCTCGGTGGCATCACCCTCAATGGCGCGAGCGTGCGCGGTGCGACCGATGTCACGATGACATACCAAGCTGACTTCTACGCCTATGCAGGTAACAACCTTACCGTGGGTGACATCACGGTGAAGGGCGGCGATGGTGCGTCGGATAACTTCTCCACGCTGACTAACTGGCTGGATCTCAACGCTGGCGGCACCATCACCATCGGCAAGGTGGACTACAGCGGCTACACCGGCAAATCCACAGTGACCAACCAGATCGACGTGTCCGGGTTCAAGGGCGCGGGAACCATCATCGGCTCTGCCCAGAAGGACCACATCACCGACAACAAAGGTACAAACACCATCACCGGTGGTGCTGGAGCGGACACCTTCACGTTCCTTGACACCAATACCGGCAAGACGCTGGCGACGGTCGATACGATCACAGACTTCAATAACGCTGGCGGCGACAAGATCGATATTACGCCTGGTGTTATCGTAGGTAACTACGCAGAACAAACTGGTCTCACCGACTTTACTGCCTTCCTGGCCGCTGCGAACGCTGCCGATAAGGTAGCGTTTGTGGGCCAAGTGGGCAGCGACTGTTTCGCGGCGATCGATTACAATGTGGATAACACGGTTGACTACGTGATCAAACTCGCCAGCATCAACATCAACCAGATCGACGTCGCATCGTTTGTCTAAACCTTAAACGCTTTACTAAGAGGGGCCCTTATTCACAGTGGCCCCTCTTTTTTTGTTTGAACGGAAGGAACACCATGGAGGAAAGCCAGACCCTGATCAGAAAATCCATCGAACTTGAAAAGGCCCAGCGCTACACGGATGCGCTGAAACTCATCGATGAAGCGCGCCGGAAAGACCCTTCGAACCGCCCCTTGGCAATCCGCCAGGCGCAGTTGCTGGAGACGACCAAACAATTCCCGCAGGCGCTGTTCCTGTACCGTCAGCTCATCCAGGGCCCACCCCAATCCTCGGAGCCCAAACTGCTGCTCGGTCTGGGGCGCTGTCTGCTGGTGTCCGCTCAATATGAGCAGGCAGCCAACTTATTCATCCAGCTGCGGGAAAAGCTGCCCAATGACCCGGGTGTGCTGACCGGCCTGGCCGGCTGTCGCCGGCACAAGGGCGCGCTCAACGAGGCCGAGAAGCTCACGCGCCAGGCGCTGGAAGCCAATCCCGACTTCAAGCCTGCCATTCACGAGCTCGCCGAGATCCAGCTTGCCGGCAAGGAGTACGACCTTGCGGTTGGGACCCTGGAGCGTAACATCCTGCGAGAGGACCTTTACGGCGATTCTCTTGACCTCTGGCTCAGTACCTTAAAGCGCCTCAAGCGCGACCGCTACACCCAGGAAAAGCTCGAGGCCATGGTCAAGAAATACCCGAACAAGGTCGAATTCATTTTTGGTCTGGGCGTGCTGGCCCACCGCGCCGGCGAGATCAGCATCGCCCGGCCCGCGCTGAAAAAAGCCGACCAGCTCAGCCCCGGCAACTATCGCATCCTGTACGAATGGGGTGTGATGGAACGCACCTCGGGCAACGCGGACCTTTCGCAGGAGTTGATCGGCCGGTCGCTGGCGCTCAACCCGGAACAGCCCGCAGCACTGCGCACCTATGGAATCGAGCACAAGTATGCCTACGGCGACCCGGAATTCACCCGGCTCAACTTCGCCGCTGCGCGCCTCGCGGACGTGCCGGCCATCGATCAGGTACACCTGCACTACGCCCTGGGCAAGGCCTACGAGGACGTGAACGAACTCGACACCACCTTCCGGCATTATGCCATCGCCGGGGAAAAAAAGCGCAAGCTGGAACCCTACAGCGAGCGGGACAGCGCACGGATGTTCCACCTCTTGCCGCAACTGGTGAATACCAATACCGTGGCCGAGGGCCACCAGCCGGGCTGCATGAGCGAACTGCCCGTATTCATCCTGGGCATGCCGCGCTCGGGCACCTCGCTGCTGGAGCAGATCTTGTCCTCGCACCCGGATGTGTTCGGCGGGGGAGAACTGAAGTATTTGACCGGTGTGCTCGACAACATCCGCGTCGGTCCCCACCGGGTGATCCTGAACGACGCCGAGCCGGTGTTCGACCCGGAAGAGGACGCTCCGTGGGAAGTGCGGGGCCAGCGCTACGTGGACAGGCTGGAACGGCTGGCGGACCGTCCCTGCAAGCGCATTGTGGACAAGATGCCTGGCAATTTTACCCTGGTCGGCCTCATCCACGCCGTGCTGCCCAAGGCGCGTATCATTCACAGCCGGCGTGACCCCGTGGAAACCTGTTTATCGAACTACCGCATCAACTTCGGCGAGGGGCAGCTATGGTCGTACAACCTGCGCGAGATGGGCCGCTACTACAAGCGCTACTGGGATCTCATGAAACACTGGCGCGAGCAGTTCCCCGGCGTGATGTACGAGGTATGCTACGAAGATAATGTCGCCGATGTGGAAGGTCAGGCGCATAAGCTGATCGACTACCTGGGGCTCCCCTGGAACGACGCCTGCCTGGAATTCTACAACACCGATCGTCCGGTAAGGACGGCCAGCGCCACGCAGGTGAGGAAGCCCATCTACACTACGTCCGTCAACCGGTGGAAGAAGTATGAAAAGTATCTGCAGCCCCTGCTGCAAGAATTAGGCGACATCCCCGAGCAGTACGAGAAGATGCTGAAGGTAGGACCCCGTTAGTGTAGTGCGTCTAACACTTCTTTACTTTTGGTTGGCATGTCATGCCGCACTTGATGCGGCATCCAGTATATGTTTTTCTGGATTCCTGCTTCCGCAGGAATGACAATTATAGTATAAGGAATTTATGACGCACCACATTAGAAATTCCAGGGGCATTATTTCTAACGGGGTCAACCGCAGGCCGGCGGGCGGAATGGTTTGTGCTGCGGTCTGGCTTGCGGTAGCTTTTGTGGCGGTATGGCCATGGTCTGCAATTGCGGAGGTGCAGTACCATGCGGTGCTTCCGGCAGCAACCGATGCCGCAATCCACGAATCCTATACACCGCACAGAGTCTATTTCGATCCTGCCTCACCCCGACGCAGCCAACTTCTCGTCTTCCTGCCGGGAACGGCCGGACGCAATGTCGGTCCGCCGCGTGCCTTCAGTGTGACCGCGGCGGAGCTTGGCTATCACGTCATCGACCTTTCGTACCCGAATTCAATTTCGGCAACAATATGCTGGCGTCAATCTGACCCTGCCTGTTTCGAGAACTTTCGGCGTGAGATCATCGAAGGCCTTGACACCTCGCCTCTGATCGCGGTCGGACGCGCCGACAGCATCGAGAATCGCCTGGAAAAAGTCCTGCGGATGCTGAATGTACGCGAGCCTGAGCGGGGCTGGGGGCAATTCCTCGATCCGGCGGGCGGCGTGGCCTGGGAGAAGGTGGCTCTGGCCGGGCAGTCGCAGGGCGGCGGCCACGCGGCGCTCATTGCGCGCGATCACAGGGTGGCGCGGGTGCTGTTGTTTGGCGCGCCAAAGGACTACAACCCGAGCCTGCGAAAGCCGGCGCCGTGGTACCGGCCGGGAAGTACGCCGGTAGAGCGCTTTTTTGCCTTCGTCCACACACGCGACAGGCAGGGGTGCGACTTCCCGCAGCAGCTCGAGATCTATCGAGTCATGGGCATGGCAGCCGAACCCAAGAGCGTCGATGGCGCGGCGCCACCCTATGGCAACGCGCATGTCCTGTTGACAAGCTATCCAGGTCGGCCGACTTCCTCACGGGAGGCACATGTGATCGGGATTTCGAACCAGCTGCGCAATGCCTCGGGTGCTCCGCTCTTCAAGCCTGTCTGGACTTATATGCTCACTGCCGGCGAGTAAGATAATGTCAAAAGTTGTATGAAAAGTCGGTCTGGAACATACCGGAAGAGAAAAGAAACCCTCCCCCCCAAGAGACTGTGTCGCAATGGGGGGAATGCGGTGTTTGTCATTCTGAACGAAGTGAAGAATCTCAGAGAATCAATAGGTTACAAAATAGAGATTCTTCGGCTATCGCCTCAGAATGACATTACGACACAGTCACCAAGGGGAAAGGGAAAAGTGAGGGGACAGAAAGGACTGCGCTATGCGCATCCAGGGATCCTATGATGCCATGCAGGATCGCATCCTGCTCAGGCTGCGGGATGTGCCATCCGGAGAAACGGCGGTTTGGCTGACGCGGCGACAGTGGTTAGGCATCGCCTTAGCCTGTCATCGGGCACGCTCAATCATCACCCAGCAGGGCGGGTACCCGGTTCGCTCTGCCAGGAATTCGGCTCCGGCGGACAAGGAGCAGATGGGCAGGTACGGGGCGGACAGGGCGGAAGCCCTTAAGCCTCCCTTAGTCTCCACTGTGAAATTGCGGCGCATCCCTTTCGGCCTGCGCATCGAGATTGGAACGGAAGGATCGGCGCCGCTTGCCCTGACTCTGAAAGGGGAGGACCTTTTCTCCTTTATCGGACTGGTCGAAGACCTGGCGGCCAAGGCGAAATGGGACTTGCCGGCTGCGGTATCGCGAATGGGCAAATCCGCCACGCCCAAGAAGCAGTTGTTGCACTGAGTAGTAGATCGATTCCAAATTAACATATCAAGACATTTGTAGCCGCACCCTTCAGGGTGCGCTATTTTCGCAGGCTTTAGCCTGCGTTACGAATACGAATATTTCGATATGTTACGCAACCTGAAGGTTGCGGCTACTGCCTTACCCTTTGACGCTAAACGATACGGGCTTCGTAACCCTAACCGTGACCTATTGACCATTTCATTGTTTGAGCGTATCACTCCCGTCGTGAGGGGTGATGACTTGTCCCAGCTTCAACCTGTCGAGGATGCAGTCAACACTGTCTCTCACGCTTTGCAAATCCGATTCGAGAAGTATTTCCGGATTTTGCGGCGCTTCATAGGGAGAAGAGACTCCCGTAAAGTCCTTGATCTCCCCGGTCATCGCTTTTTGATATAACCCGTTTGGGTCACGTCTTTTACACACTTCCAGATCACATTTGACGTAGACTTCGAAAAAACGCCCTTCGGGAATCAGTGACCGGACAAACGACCTGTCCTTTTCAAGGGGAGAGATAAAGGTACAGATGACGATGTGCCCGGATTCAAAAAAGAGTTTTGCCACCTCTCCTGCTCTCCGGATGTTTTCCGATCTGTCTTCGTCAGAAAACCCCAGATCACCACACAGGCCCTGCCTGATATTATCTCCGTCGAGAAGCATCGTATGATAACCTTTTTCAAACAACTCTCTTTCAAGATCTCGTGCGATGGTCGATTTCCCCGATCCCGAGTATCCCGTAAGCCACAAAACCACCCCTTTGTGGCCATGTTGCTCTTCTCTTCTTTCCCGTGGGATATTCCAGCCTCTCCAGGTGGTGTGGGGCGATTTTCTTCGCTTGACAATTTCAACTTCCGCACTTTCAACAAGTTCGTCTATCTTCCGGACAGAACCTCTTATCATCCCCGCGGCAACGGTATTATTTGTTAATGGATCGATTAAGATAAAACTCCCGGTTCCATGATTCGCTTTGTAGGGATCGAAAAAGATCGGTGACGCCGTCCTTATTTCCACCCTGCCGATCTCGTTGAGGAGAAATGTCTCGACACCACGTTCCCTGTGCAGGGTATTCACGTCGATTTTGTACAGGATCTTGGTAATAAAGGCCCGGACCGTTCTCGTCGTATGTTTGAGAATATACGGGGTGGTCTTTGACAGCCCCTGTTCATCCATCCAACAAATAATGGCTTCCAAATGATGGCCTACCTGTGGAAGATTATCTTTTCTGACAATCATATCGCCCCGGCTGATATCGATCTCATCCTGCAGGGTGAGGACCACCGATTGAGATGCAAAGGCCTCGGACAGCTCACCATCGTATGTAGAAATAGATTTCACCTTCGAAGATTTACCCGAAGGTAAAACGACAATCTCTTCTCCCGGACTGACCGTGCCTGAAGTGATTTGCCCCGCATAACCCCTGAAGTCGAGATGAGGGCGGACAACATATTGAACGGGAAACCGGAAATCAATCAGATTGCGATCGGCAGAAACATGCAGGTTCTCTAAATAATGAAGCAGGGCAGCTCCATCGTACCAAGGCATCCGGCTACTTTTTTCGACAACATTATCCCCAATGAGAGCGGACACAGGAATGAAGATGACGTCGTGAATATCAAGTTTTTCAGAAAATTCCTTATACTGTTCAACAATGCCGCTATAGACCTCCTCAGAATAGTCAACGAGATCCATTTTGTTGACAGCAACGATCAAGTGAGGGATCTGCAGAAGGGAAACGATAAAGCCATGGCGTTTAGACTGTGTCAGTATGCCATTTCGGGCATCGATCAGGATGACGGCGAGCTCCGCGGTAGAAGCACCGGTAACCATATTGCGCGTATACTGGATATGACCCGGGGTATCGGCAATAATGAATTTTCTCGCGGACGTTTCAAAATAGCGGTACGCGACATCGATGGTAATACCCTGTTCACGCTCGGCTGATAGCCCGTCGAGGAGCAGCGCCAGATCGACCTGGTCGAGACCCTTTCTTTTTGAAGTCGTCTCGACTGCAGCATACTGATCCTCATAGATCGACCTCGTTTCATAGAGGAGGCGACCGATCAACGTGGATTTTCCATCATCGACGCTACCGGTCGTTGTGAAGCGGAGAAGCGTTTTCTCTTTAGAAGTCATTAAAAATATCCCTCCTTTTTCTTCTGTTCCATGGAGGAATCGCTGGTAAGATCGATCACCCGGTTTTCACGTTCGGATTTCCTTGCCGCTTCGACTTCCCTGATGATATCGTCTATCGTCACTGCCGTTGACGCAATGGCCCCCGTGCAAGGGATACACCCCAGGCTCCGGAAACGGCACAGCGCCGTTTCAATTTCATCATTCATGGCGCTATGCTCGACTCCGTCCTCAGCAAAAGAGCACGATGAAACAGGGATCAGTATGCCGTCCCGTTTTATGACCTCCCGGCGCAATGCAAAATAGATCGGCACAATAGGAATATCTTCCAGCTTTATGTAATGCCAGATATTCTGTTCCGTCCAGTTACTGAGAGGGAACACCCGCATGGAGTCACTTTCACTGAGCCTCGTATTGTACAGATTCCAGAGTTCGGGACGCTGATTTTTCGGATCCCACTGACCGAACTTGTCACGAAGTGAAAAGATCCGCTCCTTTGCCCGCGACTTCTCCTCTTCCCTTCTTGCACCGCCGAAAGCGACGTCAAACGCATGCTTTTTCAGTGCCTGGAGCAAAGCGCTGGTCTTGAGATAGCTGCAGCATTTGTCGACCCCCAGTTTTAAGGGGTGGCACCCCTGGGCAATCCATTCCTCGTTTCGTTCAACAATGAGCGTCGCTCCAATTTCCCTGCAGAACCTGTCACGGAATTCGTACATTTCCGGAAACTTATACCCTGTATCGATATGCATTAACGGAAATGGAAACTTCCTCGGGTAAAAGGCCTTCTGCGCCAGGCGGAGCATGACACTGGAATCTTTTCCCACCGAGTAGAGCATGACCGGATTTTTGAATTCGGCCACGACCTCTCTCATGATATGAATGGATTCTGATTCTAGTTGTTTAAGATAGGATAGGCTGTAAGATCTCATTTGAACCATCCCGATCAACTTATTTCTCCACTGATATAGGCCCGCGTTCTTTTGTCCTGTGGAGATCCGAAAAACGATTCTGCAGGACCATGCTCAACCAATTCGCCCATGTATAGAAAAATGACATAGTCTGCCAATCTCCGTGCCTGGCGAAGAATATGGGTTACCACAATGATGGTATACTTGGTCCTGAGCAGTTTGAATTGCTTTTCAACGAGCTTGGCCGATATGGGATCGAGGGCGGAAGTCGGTTCATCTGCAAGAATGACCTCCGGTTCGACTGCCAATGCCCTTGCCAAAGCGAGCCGTTGTTGCTGTCCAACGGAAAGCCGTGCTGCCGGCCCGTGCAATCGGTCTTTCACTTCATCCCAGAGGCCGGCAAGGCGAAGATAATATTCCACAAGACAGTCCATCTCGGAATTCTTCCGAGACGGGTCAACCTGAGGATGAAAACCGGGAAACGATTCCAGCATAGTGTTGTTTTTTTCAAGCAGCTCAATCTGGCGGAGAACTTGCTGCCCGTTCATCCTGTGAATTCTCGGGCCAAAAGCGATATTATCATAAATGGACATCGGTAGCGGATACGGCCTCTGTGAAAGAAAGCCCACCTTTTTCCTGAGGGCAAGGGTATCCGCTTCGGAATCATAGATGTTCAAGCCGTCGATCAGGATATTCCCCTCTATTTTGACATCCTCATGGAGGTCGAGCAAGCGGTTCATGCTTTTTAACAGGGTTGTTTTACCGCATCCCGAGGGACCGAGGATGGCAATGATCTGGCGATCGGGAATATCGACGGAGATATCTTGAAGTACTTTATGATCCCCGTAGGCAATGGTAAGATTGTTAAGGCTAATGTGTGACATTGGATCATTACCTTACGATATATCTTGAAGAACGCCACCCTAAGATTCTTGAAACGATATTTACCAATAGCACAATGAACAGCAAGATAAGCGCCGCAGCATAAGCCCTGTCTTGTACTTCAGGGATGGGTGTGGCAGATTGGAAGAATATCGCAAGGGGCAGAGAAGCCACCGGATCTAAGAGTGATCGGGGGATGTAGTCCGTATACCCCGCCGTAAAGAGAATGGATGCCGCATCGCCAATACCGCGTCCAAAGGCGAGCAAGACCGCCGTGATGACCCCCGGCATTGCCTGCCTCAAGACGACAGAAACCGTTGTTTCAATCTTTGTCGTACCGAGGGAGTAGGATATCTCCTTGAGCTCCAACGGAACCATTCTTATCACTTCTTCCATTGCCCTGATCATAATGGGAAGCATCAGAAGAGTTAAGACAATAATTCCCCCGAGCAAAGACGATCTCAGTCCGAAATACATCATGATAACAAAGCCGAAGGCTCCATACACGATAGATGGCATACCCCAGAGTATATCCAGAACAAGCCTGGTGCAATTGGCAGCGAAATGACCGGTGTACTCTCGCTGCATCGCAAAGGCGACGGGGAGGCTGATCATAATGGAAAGGAGCGAGGCGCCGAAGGCAAGATATAAAGACCCAACAATCGCATTGGCAATTCCTCCCTCTTTTCCTAAGTAGTATCCACCCTTGGGTGTTTCCAGGATCATGGACAGACTGAGGGCCGAGGCCCCCTTGATGACCACGATGCAAATGATACCGGCAAGGGCTGTTAGGACCAGTCCCAATGAGATGATCATCAACCCCTTAAACAGGGTTTCCTCTATCCTTCTCGCCCTCATTTAGGCTACCTTTCTTCCCATCCGTAAAAGGGTGAGATGGGCCATCATACTAAACCCCCCAACAACGATGAGCAGGATCAGGGCAGCCAGCAACAGTGCAGAATCATAAAGTGGTATGGACATCATCTCGCCATAATTATTGGCAATGAGAGCTGGCAGGGGATAGGCCGGGTCGAAAACCGATGCTGGAACCCGCGCCACATTTCCTACAACCATCAACACAGCGATCGTCTCGCCAAAGGCACGTGCAAATCCCAGAATGATGGCGGCAAAAATGCCTCGTCGCGCACTCTTTAAAATAACATGCCTGACCGCCTCCCACTTCGTCGTTCCCAGGGCAAGGGTGTTTTCACGGGCCTCAATGGGAATCATCCTGAGTACTTCAAGAGATAGAGAGATGATGAACGGGGTCACCATGACCGCAAGAATGATGCCACCGGCAAGAAGGCTATACCCTGTTGTCGGGTTACCCAGTCCATTTCCGACAGCCCGCACGAATGGCACAATCACGATGACGCCGCAGAGCCCATAAATGACGGACGGAATACCCGCCAGAATGTCAATGACGAAGCGGGCAAATTCCCTGAATCTGCTGTTTGCATACTCCGAGAGATAAATCGCACTCAACAGACATACGGGAATGGAGATCATCATCGCGATGGCGGTTACTTCCACGGTACTTATAATGAACGGATAAAACCCGAAGCGGCCTTGCAAAGGGTGCCAGTCAGAGGAAAGCAGGAGCTCGGCCAGGGAAGTGCTCCTAAGTATCGGTCGCGCTTTGATGATCAGGACAATTGTTATAAGGACAGCAACGGCGTTTATGAAAATCAGGCTTAAACGAAATATCCTGCCAGTGAAATAATCCCTTACCTGTCTCCAACTCATTCCGGCCATGATTGCCATTATTCCCCGAGCTTCTGGAGAACCTCCTTAACCTGGGATTGAGAAAGTTTTATATATCCTACCTCCTCGATGTATTTCTGTCCATCCGTTAAGATCCACTTGACAAATTCTTTAACCGTCCCTTTGAACTCCCCTTTTGTGATCAGATACAAATCCCTTGCCGGCGGTGACGGATACGTTCCGGAAACAACTGCACGGATGGCTTTCTGCTTGGTACTTAAATCCTCTTGAGGATCGACCTTTCCATTTTCATTCACATCTATCGGTAAAACTTGAAGCCCCTTCACCGGAAGACCTGTTTTAGCATCGTAGGCATAGTTCAGATTATTGTAGCCCACACCGAGGGAATCCTTTCGTACGGCCTCTGCTATCCCGGGATCGCCATAAACACCCACGCCTTTGAGGTCTTCCTGGTGCTTCCCCAAATACGCGGCCCATGTTTCCGCTGCGCCGCAGGCATCAGAGCGGGTATAGACCTGGACACGATCACCGATGGAGCCACCCGTGAGCTCTCCCCAGGAGAGGGCCTTTCCCTCGATCCACAGCGCCCTGAACTGCTTTTTCGTGAGCCCTTTGGACATCACTTCCCGCAGGGCGGGGCTGTTGGCATTCATGACGGGGAAAACGGCGTCTTTCACTACCGGGACATACTGCGCCCCTCGTTGTGATTCCTCGCGTTTGATCTCCCGGGAGACCATGCCGATATCCACAAGGCCCGCGAGAGCATCCGCGACGCCTTTACCGGCGCCGCCCGCGGCCACATCGATCCGGCAGCCGGGGCGGGTTTTCGCGAATTCTTCGGCCCAGCGGCCCATCATGGGGTAGAGAGCCCAGGCCCCGGAGACCCGGATGGTTGTCTGTGTTCCGCTCTGTTTCTGGTCTCCTCCACCACCCGATCCGCAGGCGCAAAGGGAGAACAACAGGACAACTACGATTAGATTAAACAGCCTTTGACTAAACAATTGGCTCCTCACTTATCTTGACATTATAACATCACCCCCACCCTAACCCTCCCCCCTTGAGGGGGAGGGTTAGGGTGGGGGGCATCCAAATTATAGGAAAAATAAGATGACCTGTCAAATCTATGTCCCCGATGTCCGTAAATTTATCGCAGCATTCTTAGACCCCTGTTTTTGCCTGTTCTTTGAATTGAAAAATGGGAGCAACTCTGCTAAAATAAGCCC
>Ga0315279_10006438_pt1 | contig 14817 bp, 10 predicted proteins | sample YL17G06_20_MG_FD_203694 | JGI IMG/M metagenome (GOLD analysis project Ga0315279, IMG submission 203694) | Sediment microbial communities from Yellowstone Lake, YNP, Wyoming, USA - YL17G06_20 | ecosystem: Environmental > Aquatic > Freshwater > Lake > Sediment | place: USA: Wyoming | collected... | reverse complement strand
TTGGATCGACACCTTTGATCAACACTCCATCAGTTGCTGCGGCAGATCGAATCATTCCTTCTCGGGAGAGATACGGTGCCATCTCCAGGACCTCGGGATATCGAGATTTCACGAGCTGCATGGCTTGAGTGGGATTGCTCAGGAGCTGATTCTGGAAGGCGATAAGCTGCATGTGAGCAGTGAAGCTCACGACATTTTCTTTGATTGTCCTCTCAAACCCGCTGAGGACCGATAATGTGATGATGAGTGCGGCAACGCCGAGCGTCACGCCGACGACCGCTATGAGTGTGATGAAGGAAACGAAACCACGATGGCGGCGAGAACGCAAATAGCGAAGGGCGATGAACATCGAAACTGGCATAGTGGACTTTGGAGACCTGTCAGGATTTGCCGAGAAAGTTACTTCTTTGTTCCCCATTGCAGGAGATAACTTTTAATAAAGTCGTCAAGCTCACCATCCATGACGGATTGAACGTCGCTTGTTTCCCTGCCCGTTCGGTGGTCCTTTACCAGCGTGTACGGTTGAAACACGTACGACCGGATCTGGCTCCCCCATTCGATTTTCTTCTTGGAGCTTTCGATCGCACTGAGCCGAGCTTCTTCTTCCTCCCGCCTGAGCTGGTAGAGACGCGATTTGAGCATCTTCATCGCACGCTCGCGGTTCTGAAATTGCGATCGCTCCTGCTGGCATGCGACCACGATGCCCGTCGGGAGGTGCGTAATGCGAACGGCGGTCTCTACCTTGTTGACGTTCTGGCCGCCTTTTCCGCCCGATCGATAGGTGTCGATCTTGATATCGGGGGGATTGATCTCGATTTCAACATCATCTTCGATCTCCGGATAGACAAAAATCGAGGCAAATGACGTGTGCCGGCGCGCATTTGCATCGAAGGGAGAGATCCGCACAAGCCGGTGGACGCCACTCTCTGCCTTCAGATAGCCATAGGCGTATTTACCGATGACTTCAATGGTCGCACTCTTGATGCCGGCGCCTTCTCCCTCAAGCATATCAGCCAGATTAACCTTGAACCCCTTCTGCTCGCACCATCGGGTGTACATCCTGAGGAGCATCTGTGCCCAATCTTGCGATTCCGTGCCTCCGGCTCCCGAGTGAATCGTCAGAAGCGCGTTTTTCTCGTCGTCCACTCCCCCGAGCATGTTCTTAAGCTCCAATGACCCGATCTCCTGTTCGAGCTTCTTGAGGTCATTGACGATTTCCTCGACGACATCCTTCTCGTTGCTTTCCTCTACAAGCTCGATGAGCATTCCGGTATCTTGCGCCAGCGAATTCAACCTGCCCCACGAATCGATCCAGTCTTTCCTCAAGTTGATTTCCTGCAGGACCTTTTGTGCTGCGGTGTTGTCACTCCAGAAGTTCGGCTCATGAGTCTTGACCTGCAGCTTTTCGATTTCAGCTTCCTTCTTATCGAGGTCAAAGATACCCCCTCAGAGAGGCGAGTCTCTCTTTTTGTTCCTCCAGCTTTTCCTTCAATTCCTCAAACATAGTTAGATTCTCATTTCCTCTTCCACATCAATTTCCATTCGAAGCAACGCTGCGCTCAGCGTCTTGCCCTGCGCGTCGTTCTTCAACGATTTTGTTCCGCCGCCCCCCAGCGCCTGATGCAAGAGAAAGTTCAGTGCCCACAAGTTTGGCAGTTCATACCGCTCGACATTTCCCTTCACAATTCCTTCAAAATGTTTCTGGACGCGATCCGCCGTCACGTACTTTCGGATCAGCGGATAATATTCTTCTTTCAGCGCGATCAACCCAACATTGGCTGTATCCCCTTTGTCCCCCGAACGAGCGTGACAGATCTGTCGAAGCTGAACTCTCATGGCTCCTATGCTTGCTGGATAATCACTCTCGGTGTGACAGCGCTTTTGGGAATCAGCGCCGGCCAATATGAAACGACCTCGCTTGGTTTCGGCCTGCCTCCTGCGAACCCGGTAACACCTGGAGGACCTGTGAGAATAAGCGGCGCGATTTCCTTTCCAAACCGCTCAACATCTGTATGGCTTTGGCTCCGCACCCCGATCCGCAACACGACCTCATTGACAACATTCGGCACCTCGGCAATCGGGCCGTGACAGGAGTTCAGTCCCAAAAACTCTGTGTTGATCTCTTCGAACGCCAACCCCGCATCACTGAGGCGCGTGCGGAGCACCTCATCGGCGCGGCGAGCCTTTTCTAACGCATCCGGCCAAGCGAACGTCAGCGTGCCAACTGCTGTGTAGCCATCGTGGTATGACATCGAGACCTTGTAGGTGTCCGTCGCTGGCCTTCCTTTAACACCGGACAACCTGACTCTGTCTTTTCCCTCTTGCTGGAGGGCAATAGTCGTGAAGTCGGCAGTCACGTCGGGGGTTACGTACCGTGTCGGATCACCGATCTCGTAGAGGAGCTGCTCCTTCACGGTCTGCACGGTCACCATTCCACCGCTTTGTTCATGCTTCGTGATGACGATTTCGCCGTTTGGGTACGATTCGGCAATGGGAAAACCGATATGAGCAATGTCGGGAACGGACTGCCAATCGGCGCTGAAGTTTCCTCCACTCGCCTGCCCTCCACATTCCAGTATGTGTCCCGCGATGGTTCCACTCGCCAGTCTGTCCCAATCATCTTCAGGCCAACCAAACTCATACGTCATCGGCGCGAGCGTGAGTCCTGTATCTGTTGTCCTTCCAGTGATAACGATGTTCGCGCCTCGCCGCAGCGCTTCAACGATGGGAGCCGCCCCAAAGTAGACATTCGCACTCAGGATCTTCTGCCCGACGGTCTCGATCGGCTCGCCAGTATCCATGTTGCTCAGGTTGATACCGCGACGGTGAAGTTGATCTATTCGCTCCAAAATGTCATCACCAAAGACAATGCCGACCTTGAGCCCTTTGATTCCTTTCCTCTGAGCGCACTTGAGAATCGCTTCGCCACACGCTTGAGGGTTTACGCCCCCACCATTTGTGATGATCTTGATACCCTTTGCTGCACAGATTGGAAGAATCTGCTCAGTCATTGGAACGAGATCCTTTGCATAGCCAAGCTCAGGATTTCGTTTCTTCTGCTTCTGTAGAATGGACATCGTGACTTCCGCGAGGAAATCCATCACGATGTAATCGATCGGGCCTTTCGACACCTGATCGAGTGGCGCGGTCTGTAAGTCGCCCCAAAATCCTTGCCCGGAAGCAATTCTGACTTTTTCTTTCAATCTACCGAGGGTCTGTCAATGTTACACTAATATAGCCTTGTACCCGTAGCAGAGAATGCCTGCTCTGCCGTCTTCTTGTATCTTTCGAAAGACAAGTTTAACCTTCTGCCCGACCTCGAGCTTATCGACCTCTGCGTCTGCAACTTGCGTTGTCACTCTCACTCCGTCGTTCAATTCCACAATTCCCACGACCATGGGGGTCTGTTTTGAAAACTTGTCCGATGCTACGCGAACAACGGTGAAGGTCACAAGCTTCCCTTCATCGCTCAGCTGTACGGTTTCAAAAGTCTTCCCTTTGCACTTCGGACAGATGCGACGCGGGGGAAAATGAATTTGCCCGCACTTCACACATTTTCCGGCCTCGAGCCGATATCGCTGCGGGATCTCGCGATGATATCTTGCCGTAATCATTGCGCCTCCAATATATGAATGACACAGCTTGCGCCCGAACCACCCATATTCTGAGCCATGCCCCTGCGCGCGTTCTTCACCTGTCTTGACCCAGCCTTGGCGGTGAGCTGCTCATAGACCTCAATGATTTGAGCGATGCCAGTGGCACCAACGGGATGACCTTTTGCCTTGAGTCCCCCGCTTGTGTTGAATGGGATACGTCCACAGTCGATGGAGGTCAATCCCTGAGCCGCAGCCTCACCTCCCTTTCCTTTTTCGAAAAAGCCCAGATCCTCCGATACCACAATCTCTGCAATCGTGAAGCAATCGTGGACTTCGACCAGGTTGATATCAGCCGGCTTGATGTTTGCCATCTTGTACGCCTTCTGGGCTGCGTTGACGACAGCATTGAGCGTGGTAAGGCTCTGGCGGCTATGCAGTGCGATGGTGTCCGAAGCCTGCGCCGAAGCGATCACTCTTGCAAAACTCTTGTTCAGTTTTTTGGCTACATCCAGGGACGCAACCACAACTGCTGCAGCTCCATCGCTGACGGGCGAGCAATCGAGCAGCCTGAGAGGGTCGGCGACCATTGTTGAGCCCATGACCTGCTCGAGTGTAACCTCGGAGCGGAACTGCGCATTGGGGTTCTTTGCACCGTTGCGATGATTCTTGACCGCAACAGCCGCCAACTGTTCTCGCGTCGTTCCATACTGATGCATATGAGCCTTCGCGATCAGCGCATACAGGCCGGGAAACGTGATGCCGTGATACACTTCGTATTCCTGATCTGCAGCGGTGGCCAGCACATCGATGACATCAGCGCCGTCTGTCATTTTTTCCACCCCCCCTGCCAGCACGATGTCGCTCGCACCTGATGCAACCTCCAGAAACGCCTGGCGAAATGCGGCGCCACCTGATGCGCACGCGGACTCCACTCGAGTGGCAGGAATCGGATTGACTCCGAGATAATCTGCCATCACGGCGCCAAGATGCTCCTGGCCGACAAACAAACCCGGCGACATCGATCCCACGTAGAGGGAATCGACGTGATCGACGCCGGCATCCTCAATCGCCCTTTCCGCTGCTTCGACAAAAATGTCCTTGATCGATCGGCCCCAGAGTTCTCCGAATTTTGTCATCCCGGTACCGATGACCGCGACGTCTCTCATGGCTGGGCCTCCTTATTCGTTGAGCTTGATCTTGCGTCGGAATTTCGCATACTCGCCATAGTTCAAATAGATCTTCTTCTCTTCCAACATCTGCCGAACTCTCGGCGCGCGGTCCTGAACGTTCTTGATCTCATCTGTCACTCGAAAGATGAATCCATCGCTGCCAGCACCCGAGCCAAACGAGACCATGAAGATCAGATCACCGGGCCTCGCCACATCGAGCACGGCGGTCAATGCAGTCGGTGATGAGCCGGAGTACGTATTGCCCATCCACGGCACGAGCCATCCCGTTTCGATCTGCTCTTTCGTGAAGCCCAGGCGTTTGCCAACCTCCATCGGAAATTTACCATTTGGCATGTGGAAGACGGCGAACCGAAAGTCCTTTGGCGACATCCTCGCTTTCTCCAGCAACGCCGTCGCAGCCCCCATGATGTGCTTGAAGTAGGCTGGATCACCGGTAAATCTTCCGCCGTGACGCGGATAGTCCTCTCCTTCGCGACGCCAGAAATCGGGTGTGTCCGATGTGTACGAGTGAGTGTGCAGAATCTCAGCGACCACCTTGTCGCGACCCATGATGAACGCAGCGCCGCCCGCCGAGGCAGAATATTCCAGTGCATCACCAGGCGCCCCTTGCGAAGTGTCGGCGCCAACTCCCAAAGCATAGTTCATCTCGCCGGACTTGACATGGCTGTAGGCTACATACATCGCTTCGGTCCCGGCTTTGCACGCGAATTCATAGCTCGCTACATGAACATGGGGACCGATCCCCAGGGCATCGATGAGAATCGTTGCGCTCGGTTTGACCGCATACGGATGAGACTCAGAACCGATGTACACTGCTCCGATCTCTTTCGGGTCAATCTGCGCACGCCGGAGAGCGTTCTTCGTAGCTTCGACCGAAATCGTGATCGTATCCTCGTCCTGGCCCGGCACGGTTTTCTCGTATAACTGCAGGCCTCGGGTGACAGCCTCAGGATCAGCCCCCCACTGCCTGGCGATCACTTCAGCTTTGATACGATACCGTGGGAGGTATGCGCCATAGCCTACGATACCGACCATCGGACCTCCTTTGAATGAAGTTGTGATCGAACGAAATGCTTCACTAGGCGATTTTAAGATGCAGCTCTTTGAGCTGGCGAGCATCAACTTCAGAAGGTGCTTCGTCCATCAACGACATCGCGCTGCTTGTCTTCGGGAAGGCGATCACATCACGAATGGACTTCTGCCCCGTCATCAACATCACAATACGATCAAAGCCGTAGGCGATTCCACCGTGCGGTGGCGCCCCATATCTGAAAGCATCGAGCATGAAGCCGAACTTCTGCCGCGCTTCTTCAGGTCCGATCCCCAGCAAGCCGAACATCTTGCTCTGCAGCTCCGAAGTGTGAATTCGAATGCTCCCTCCGGCGATTTCGTTCCCGTTCAGTACAAGATCGTACGCTCGAGCTCTGGCTTTGCCCGGGTCTGTGTCAAGCAAAGCGACGTCCTCGGCCTTTGGTGACGTGAACGGATGGTGAACAGCTACGAACCGTTGCTCCTCCTCACTGAATTCAAGCAACGGAAAATCCGTTACCCAGAGGAAGTTCCATTTTCCTTCCGGAATCAGACCCAAACGATTCGCCATCTCCAGTCGCAGTGTGCCGAGAACCGTGAGGGCTTTCTGCCAAGGTCCAGAGATTATCAGGCCTAGGTCGCCCGCCTTCGTGCCTATCCTCTCAGCGATCGCGCGCACGTCCTCGGGTTTTACGAATTTGTCAACCGAAGATTCAACCTTGTCGCCATGATTCTTGATGTACACCAAGCCACCTGCACCGAGAGACTTGGCGAGGTCCGTGAGACCATCGAGCTGATTGCGGGTGTAATTCGACAAACCTGGCACAGCAAATCCCGCGACAACGCCACCCTTCTTTACAGTGTCACTGAACACACGGAAGCTGCTGCCGGCAACGATGGCAGAACAGTCAGCGATTTGCAGGCCGAACCGCGTGTCCGGCTTATCGCTTCCGAAGCTTTCCATCGCCTCTTTGTATGTCATCCGCGGGAACGGGGTAGGTACGTGGGTGCCGAGAATCTCGTGCCACAGCTCGCCGATCAACTCTTCACTTGTCTTGAAGACGTCGTCCTCATCAGCAAATGACATCTCGACGTCAATCTGCGTGAACTCCGGTTGTCGGTCTGCCCTGAGGTCCTCGTCACGAAAGCACTTGACGATCTGAACATATCGGTCGAAACCCGCCACCATCAGAATCTGCTTATACGTCTGCGGTGATTGAGGGAGAGCGTAGAATTTCCCGCGATGGATACGGCTCGGCACGAGATAATCCCTTGCTCCTTCCGGCGTGCTCTTCATCAGAACCGGCGTTTCCACTTCGATGAAACCGTTCCGGTCATAGTAAGAGCGCGTCACGTGATAGGCTCGATGCCGAATCAGGAGGTTCTTTTGGATTGCCGGGCGCCGTAGATCGAGATAGCGGTATTTCAGACGCAGATCCTCGCTGACATCGATCTGATCTTCGATTGGAAACGGCGGAGTCTCGGCTTTGTTCAGAATGGTCAGCTCCATCCCGGCGACATCGATCTCGCCGGTCGGAAGATCCGGGTTCTCCGTCCCTTCCGGACGCTTTTCGACTTTGCCCGTAACCGAGATGACGTATTCAGAGCGAAGCGCTTGTGCGACTTCGTAGGCCTGCTGGTTGTGCTGCGGTGCGAAGACGACCTGGGTCTTGCCATAGCGATCCCGCAAATCGATGAACACGACGCCGCCGAGATCTCGACGCACGTCAACCCAGCCTGTCAGTGTGACGATCGCTCCAATGTCTTGTTTCCGGAGGTCACCGCCCGTATGTGTCCGTTTCTTGTAGGTTGCCAATGTGTTCGTCCCTCAGTTCCTGATTCGAGTGGGCAGTCGATATGTTCGATCAACCATATGAAAACAAAAATGCGAGAAGCTGCGATACAGCACACCTTCTCGCATCTGGAAGTTTGAGTCGTCAGTTGAGGTGTTTCGTAACCCTCTCCGTGAGCATTCGTTTGGGCACAGCACCGACAATCTGGTCAACAACTTTGCCGTTCTTGAAGATCAGGAGCGTAGGAATGCTGCGTACGCCGAACTGTATCGGCGTTTGTTGGTTGGAGTCAACGTCAATCTTACCAACTTTGAGCTTGCCGTCATATTCTTTCGCAATCTCTTCCACGACGGGGGCAATCATCTTGCACGGCCCACACCATTCGGCCCAAAAATCGACCAGAACGGGCGTCTTCGAATCCAATACTTCCGTCTTGAAGTTCAAGTCGGTCACTTCAACAGGTTTCATCAGCAGGTCTTCCTTTCGTGATTATCCTTGCAGCCGGACAGACGAGGGTCCAAGGAGTTGCTTTATCAAACCGATGAACAGAGAGCTCGGTTCCACAGTCAACGTACGGCTTAAATATAACGATTTCTTGTCTAATCCGCCACCGGCCACATTGAAGTAGCAGGTGCACTTGCCTCGATGACGTTCCATGATCTTGCGAAGCTCCAGGATTGTCTCTTCACTCACGGAATCGAGATTCACCAGGATCGATACGCTCTTGGTGAATCGAGCGCGGACATTTTCCAAGAGGATCACTTCATTGACCAGGATCTTCAGCATATCTCCGGTTGTCTCTCCTCTGCCGACGACCATGACCATCGATTCCGGTGTGAGCAACTTGCCAAACTTCTGATAGGCGTCGGAGAACACGATGCAGTCGCCTTTCCCGGTGAAATCCTCGAGGGTCACGAACGCCATCATATTCCCCCTCTTGTCAACCTTGCGCTTCAGGGATGCAACAATGCCGCAGGCTCTGACCGTCGAATTCGGCTTCACGCTGGACGGACTGCCGAGTTGAACCGATGCGAACGCCTCGATCTCATCCCGGAATTTCTCCAGCGGGTGTCCAGAAAGATAGAAGCCGAGGACTGCCTTTTCGCGTGCCAGGACTTCGCTTTCCTTCCACGGCTCAACGGCCGGCAAGTTCGGCCTCGGCTCAATCTTCGCCATACTCGTCTCGAACAGGCTGGATTGGCCTCTGCCTGAATGTTGCTGCACTCCCTGGCCGTGCGCGATCGCCTTTTCGACAGATTCGAACAGCTGTGCACGGTTGTCGTGCAGAGAATCAAACGCACCGGCCTGAATCAATCCCTCGAGCGTCTTTTTGTTCACGAGGTGCAGATCGACCCGAGCGGAGAAATCAAAAATATCGATGAACCGGCCATGCTCAGCTCTCGCCTTCACGATCGTCTCGACTGCACTAACGCCGACATTTTTGATCGCGCTAAGCCCAAACCGAATTCCTTTCGGCATGACCGTAAACGTCACATCGCTTTCGTTGACGTCCGGGGGCAACACCTTCATACCGAGCTTCCGGCAATCTTCAATGAGAACGACAATCTTGTCGGTATCAGCCATTTCGCTCGAGAGCGTTGCTGCCATGTACTCTGCAGGATAGTGCGCCTTGAGGAATGCGGTCTGGTAGGCGAGGACGGAGTACGCGACGCTGTGGGATTTGTTGAAGCCGTACGACGCAAACTTCTCGATCAAATCAAAGATATCGCCGGCGGTTCTTTTGTCGATCCCCTTCTTGACGGCGCCCTCCATGAACTCCTTCTTCTGTCTCGCCATCAGCTCTTTGTCCTTCTTCCCCATCGCACGGCGTAACAGATCCGCTTGAGCGAGACTCAGGCCTCCAATCTCACTCGCGATTCTGATGACCTGCTCCTGGTACACGATAATGCCGTAGGTTTCTTTGAGGATCTGTTCAAGCTTTGGATGGGTGTACTCGATCTTCTTCCTGCCGAGCTTACGGTCGATGAAGTCGGGAATATTCTCCATCGGCCCCGGACGGTAGAGCGCGTTCATCGCCACGAGATCGTGGATCGAGGTCGGCTTAAGCTTCCGCAGGTAGTCGGTCATGCCTGAGCTTTCAAACTGGAACACAGCGACAGTCTGCCCTTTGCAGAAGAGATCGAGCGTCTTTGGGTCGTCGATGGGGAGGCGGTTAAGATTGACCTCGACGCCATGGTTCTGCTTGATCAACGCGAGAGTGTTGTCGATGACGGTCAAGGTCCGCAGGCCGAGAAAGTCCATTTTGAGGAGGCCGGCCACCTCGAGGTCCTTCATGTTGTACTGCGTCATCAGCTCCGTTTGCGGCGTCTTGTACATCGGGACGTAGTCGCTGATCTCGCCGGGTGCGATGACGATGCCCGCGGCATGCGTCGACACGTTGCGGTTCATTCCTTCGAGCACGAGAGACGTTTCGATCAACAGCTTCACCTTATCGTCGCCGGTCTCTACAAAGGCTTTCAACTCCGGAATTTTCTCCAACGCTTCGGAGAGAGGGGTGACCTTCCCCAGGACGACAGGAATATGCTTCGTCATCGGCTCTATCGTGCCCAAAGGAATGCCCAACACTCTTCCAACGTCTCTGAGGACGGCTCGTGTCGAAAGCGTTCCGAATGTCACAATCTGAGCTACCGAATTCTCTCCGTACTTGTGTTTGACATAGGCGATGACCTGATCGCGCTTGTCGTCGGCGAAATCGACGTCGATGTCCGGCATACTGACCCGGTCGGGATTCAAGAATCGCTCGAAGAGCAGGTCAAATTCCAACGGATCCACGTCGGTGATGCCAAGCGCATAGGAGACGATGCTTCCGGCGGCGCTGCCGCGCCCCGGCCCAACCCGGATTCCCATGCGCCTGGCCGCATTGATGAAATCCTGTACGATCAGGAAATAGCCGGCATATCCCATTCGCTTGATGACGACCAATTCGTGTTCGAGTCGCTGTTCAATGGCTGGCGCTGTCTCCGGGTATCGGCGCCTGATGCCCTCCCGCGCCAGCTTGTCGAGATAGTCCTCAAGTGAGCCGACACCGGCATCTGGCGGGATGGGGAACTGCGGCATGTAATTGGTCTTGAGATCCAGCTCCAGATTGCATTTCTCGGCGATTTCCAGCGAGGAGGCAATCGCCTCGGGGAAATCCTTGAACACCTTCGCCATTTCTGCCGCAGATTTGAAGTAGAGCTGGTCCGTCCCGTAGCGCAGCGTGCGGTAATCAGGTACATATGTGCTCGTTGCGTCTGGAATACAGAGCATGATGTTATGGGGAACTGCGTGTTTTGGGCTGATGTAGTGGCAGTCATTCGTCCCTACGATTTTCAATCCCAGCTCCTTGGCGAGCTTCGGTGCATTCGTCAGGATCGGTTTTTCAATCTCGACACCGTGGTTCTGAACTTCAAGGTAGAAATCGTCACCGAAAATCTCCTTGTAGAGACCCGCGGCATACCGGGCTTCTTCGTGGTTGTTGTTCACCAAATGCGTTGAGACAACACCGCCGGGGCACGCTGAGGTTGCGACAAGTCCGTCTTTGTATCGGGCGAGAAGCTCAGCGTCGATGCGGGGTTTGTAGTAAAAGCCTTCGGTGTGCCCAAGTGTCACCAGCTTCATCAGGTTCTTGTATCCGACTGTGTCCTTTACAAGCAGGAGGATATGATGGTAGATGCCCCGTCCCTGTCCCTGGCTGGATTTCTCAGATTGAAGAGTCTTGTCGAATCTACTGCCGCGCGTGACGATGTAGGCTTCAATTCCGAGAATCGGCTTGATGCCTGCTTTCTTCGCTCTCTTGTAGAATTCGAGCGAGCCGAACATTACCCCGTGATCTGTGAGAGCCACAGCAGACATCTTGTTCGCGACAGCGGCTTCTACGAGGCCTTTGACACTCGCGGCAGCATCGAGGAGGCTGTAGTGGGAATGATTGTGGAGATGAACGAACTCTGACATTTCGAATTGCGGAATGAGGACTGTGGAAAGAAAGATCCAGACAGCGGATTGAGTGCAACCCTTGGACAATACGAATTCCAAACTTGGAAATCAACTCTCGCCGCGGGCGTTAGACGCCCATCGCAAGCATCTTTGGCTCGGTCATTGCCTCGATTGCGTATCGCACACCTTCACGACCGAAACCGGAGTCTTTTATCCCCCCATACGGCATGTTGTCGACTCTGAAGGTTGGAGTGTCGTTCACGATCACCGCCCCAACATCAAGATGATCGTAGGCATACAGAATATTACGGTAGTCGTTTGAGAAGATGCCGGCCTGAAGTCCGAATTGTGAATCGTTGATGCCGGAAACCGCTTCTTCAATTGCGCTGAACTTGTGTAGGGTCACGACCGGACCGAAAATCTCTGCGCAGAAGGCTCTGGACTCTCGTGAAACATTCGCGAGCACCGTTGGCTCGATCACTCGGCCGACGTGCCCGCCCCCTGTCAGGAATTTTGCTCCCTGGGCGCGCGCCTCATGAAGCCAGCTGAGGACCCGTTCGAGAGCCTCGCTGTTAATCAGGGGTCCAACAATAGTATCCGGATCTTTCGGATCTCCTGCCTTCAATCCCTTTGCGCCCTGCACAAACTTCTCCTTGTAAGAATCAAAAATGTCCTCGTGGACATAAATCCGCTGAACCTTGATGCACACCTGTCCGGAATAAACGAACGAGGCCATAACATTCTTTTTCACCGCATCATCGATGTTCGCGGAGCGGTCAACGATGACGCCCGCATTCCCTCCCAACTCAAGCAGCACCTTCTTCTTTCCAGCTTTCGACTTAAGAGACCAACCGACAGCCGCGCTCCCTGTAAAGCTGAGCATCTTGATACGCGGATCAGTTACGAGCTTCTCAGCGATTTCATTTCGGCACGGCAAGACACTGAATGCTTCCGCTGGAAAACCTGAGGCCTCAACCAGCTCAGCAAGTTTGATACTTGTCAAAGGTGCCTGAGGAGGCGGCTTCAAAATGAAGGCGTTGCCGGCTGCTATCGCTGGCCCCAGCTTGTGAGCGACGAGGTTCAGTGGGTAGTTAAAGGGGGATATGCCGAGCACGATGCCGAGTGGGAACCGTCTCACAATCCCATATCGATTCTGCCCGATCGTAGATATGTCGAGAGGAACAACTTCTCCGCCGATTCGCCGCGCCTCTTCTGCTGCCAGCTGGAACGTCGTGATGGCGCGATCAACCTCAACGCGTGAGGCCTGGAGAGGTTTCCCAGCCTCAGCCGTGATGAGCTGCGCAAACTCTTCCTTCCGATCCTTGATGTTGTTCGCCAGAGACGAGAGAATCTCAAACCGTTGATAACTCTGGAGCGCTCTTGCCTTGGGAAAGCCAACCACTGCGCGCTCAATGGCGTTCTCCACGTCCTCTTCCGTGGCGAGGTAGAGCTTGCCGACAAGCGAGTTGTCATATGGACTGGTGATGTCGGCGACCGCGTGAAAAGGTTGCGGAGCGACCCACTGACCGCCTACGAAGAAACGAAATGGAGCTGCCGACATAGTGGATCAGAGCGAGAGGACTTGTTTGACTTCGGCAACGACATCGCCCGACGAAACCATCACCCTCTCTCCCGTCTTGCGTGTTTTGATCTCAACTTGACCTGTTTTCAAGCCCTTCTCGCCTACGACCACCTGCAAGGGCATTCCCAGAAGATCAGCGTCTTTGAACTTGAATCCGGCTGTCACATTGGGGCGATCGTCGAAGAGCGTTTCGACACCGGCTTCGCTAAGAGCACGGTATGCTTGATTTGCCGCGAGCACAATCTCTTTGTTATTCATATTGACTGCGACAATGTGAACCTGATAAGGAGCAATCGCCTTGTCCCAGATGATGCCATCTTGATCGCGACTCTGCTCAATTGCGCATGCGATGATGCGCTCGATGCCAATCCCGTAGCTCCCCATGATGATCGGCTTTGCCTGGCCGTTCTCGTCGAGGAAGGTCGCGTTCAGGGCCTGTGAGTACTTCGTGCCGAGCTTGAAGATATGTCCCAACTCGATGGCGTTGGAAATTTTCAGAGGCGATAAGCATCTCGGGCAAGGCTCGCCTGATTCGACGGTGCGGAGATCGAAGCAGCCATCGAGTTTGACATCGCGCTGCATATCGATGTTGCCGAGGTGGTAGTCGTTTTTGTTCGCGCCGCTAATGAGATTGTTCGCGTCTTCAAGGCGTTTGTCCGCAATGATTCGGAACCGTTTCAATTCCACCGGACCGATTGAGCCGGCGTCCGCGCCGGTGAGTGCCCTCAGCTCCTCGGCGTCCATCGCCTTAATCTCTCCACCACCAAGTGCGGCGCTGAGCTTTGACTCATTGAGCTGGTCGTTGCCGACCATCAAGATGAGCAACGGCTGGCCGTTGTGTCGATAAACGAGCGACTTCGCGAGCCGAGCAGGATCGACTTTCAGGAAGGCCGCCAGTTCGTCAATCGTGCGGACGTTAGGGGTGTGAATTTCTGCAACAGGTTTCGACTCCGAGGTGCGGCCCGCGTTGGCAGCCTTGGAGGCCGCGATCTCCAGGTTCGCAGCGTATCCACATTTGCTGCACCGGACAACCGTGTCCTCTCCTGACTCGGACTCGACCATAAATTCCTGCGAGCCGGTCCCTCCCATCGCACCGCTCGACGCACCGACTTCGAAAAACCTCAAACCGCAGCGTGTGAAGATATTTCTGTACGCTTGTGCGTGCGCTTCATACGCGTTGTCAAGCCCCTCCCAAGTCGTATCGAGCGTGTACGAATCCTTCATGATGAATTGCCGTCCACGCAGCACACCGGACCTGGGCCGAGGCTCGTTTCTGAACTTCGTCTGGATCTGGTACCAGATCTGTGGCAGGTCTTTGTACGATTGAATGTGCATGGCCGCAAGGAACGCGACGACCTCCTCGTGAGTCGGGGCGAGCACAAGCTCACGCTCCTTGATGCTTAGGATAAAATTCGGTATGTCCCGGCGGCCGGTTTGAATCCAGAGAGATTCAGGGTTCAGGGCGGGGAAATGGAACTCCTGCCCGCCGATTGCATTCATCTCCTCCCGGACGATCTGCATGGCTTTCAACATTGCACGGTAACCGAGAGGGAGAAACGAATATACGCCGGCGGTCAATTGTCTCATTAATCCCGCGCGGAGCATCAGCTGGTGACTTGGAATCGAAGCGTCAGTCGGTGTTTCTTTTTGTGTGGGAATGAAGGATTTGGAGAAACGCATGAGGGAGTAGT
>Ga0315279_10006437_pt1 | contig 14817 bp, 16 predicted proteins | sample YL17G06_20_MG_FD_203694 | JGI IMG/M metagenome (GOLD analysis project Ga0315279, IMG submission 203694) | Sediment microbial communities from Yellowstone Lake, YNP, Wyoming, USA - YL17G06_20 | ecosystem: Environmental > Aquatic > Freshwater > Lake > Sediment | place: USA: Wyoming | collected... | reverse complement strand
CGGGCAGATCGTCTGCTACCAGACTCCCGCCCCGCTCTGCTCGCGCCTGATCACCGTGGGCGAGCGCTACGTGGTGCCCCGGCCGGACGGCGTGCTGCTGGTGGGCAGCACGACGGAGCGGGCCGGCTTCGGGGCCGTGACCACGCCGGAAGGCCAGATGCTGCTCCGCTACTTCGCCGAGAAGCTCCTGCCCACGCTGCTCAATAACGCGCCGCTGCAGGGCTGGGCGGACCTGCGGCCAGGCCTGAAGGGACATCACCCGCTCATGGGGCCCGTGCCCGGCGTCAAGGGTCTTTATGTGGCCGCGGGGCACTACCGGAACGGTCTGTGCCTGGCGCCCCTCACAGGCGAGATCATTGTTTCGCTGATCAGGAATGAGCCGCCGCCGGTGCCGCCTGCACCGTGGTACCCGAAAGGAACCGCGGAATGAAAGGAGGCGAATCCGAAATTCCAAATCCCAAATCCCAAATCCCAAAGAAACGGCCAAAAGGAAAAAAGCCAATGCCGAGGATGCGGGCGCTGATTCAGGGGTTTTAGGTTTTGCTGTTTGTCTGTTTCTTTGGGATTTGGGATTTGGAGTTTGGAGGTTTGCATCGTGTCTGACGCCTTGCGCATCACGGAGATATTCAAGTCCATTCAGGGAGAATCCACCTGGGCTGGGCTGCCGTGCGTCTTCGTCCGCACCGCCTGCTGCAACCTGCGCTGCGATTGGTGTGACACCGCTTACGCCTACGATGGCGGGGCGCGCATGAGCGTTGGCGAAATCTTGCGGCGTGTCCGGGAACTCGGCTGCAATCTTGTCGAGATCACAGGCGGAGAACCGCTGTTGCAGGCGTCCACGCCCGCGCTCGCGCGCAGGCTGCTGAAGGGCGGACACACGGTGCTTGTGGAAACGAACGGCTCGCTGCCCATCGAAGTTCTGCCGGAGGGCGCTGTCCGCATCATGGACCTCAAGTGCCCGGATTCGGGCGAGTGCGACCGGAACCGCTACGAGAACATCGCGCAGCTTAAGCCTTGCGATGAAGTCAAATTCGTGCTGGCCAGCCGCCGCGATTACGAATGGGCGCGCGAGCAGCTCATCGCGCACCGGCTCGATCAGAAGGTCAAGGCTGTTCTGCTTTCCGTCGCCTTCGGGAGGCTGGAGCCATCCAGTGTGGTTGAATGGATGTTGGCCGACAAGCTGCCGGCACGCTTCCAGTTGCAGTTGCACAAACTCATCTGGCGGCCTGACGCGCAAGGCGTGTGACGGGTGACGAGTGGCGGGTGACAAGTGACAGGTGGCGTGTGACAGACTCAGTGTTCAGAACGCGGCACTCGGCACTCGACACTCGGCACCCGGCACCCGGCACCGCCGTTGTCCTCCTATCCGGCGGCCTCGATTCGACCACCACGCTGGCTCTGGCGCAGGAGGCGGGCTTCAAGTGTCACGCGTTGTCATTTGATTACGGCCAGCGCCACAGGGCCGAATTGACGGCGGCGCGGCGAGTGGCCAGAAAGATGGGCGTGGCCGAACACGTGATAGTTAAGATGGACTTGCGCGTCTTCGGCGGCTCGGCGCTCACCTCCCGGCTTGCTGTGCCCAAGGACAGGCGCCAGGCCGACATGGGCCGTGGCATACCAGTGACATATGTGCCCGCCCGCAACACCATCTTCCTCTCTTACGCGCTGGCGTACGCCGAAGTCAGAGGTTCCGGGGACATTTTCATCGGCGTTAACGCTCTGGATTACTCCGGCTACCCGGACTGCCGGCCGGAATACATCGCCGCGTTTGAACGCATGGCGAACCTGGCGACGCGGGTCGCGGTGGAAAAAAAGCTGCGTGTGCGCATCCATACGCCGCTTATCGGCATGACCAAGTCGCGGATTGTCAGCAGCGCCGCGCGCCTCGGAGTGGATTTCGGACTGACGCATTCCTGCTACGACCCCCCGCGGCGCGGCTGGGCCTGCGGACGGTGCGATTCCTGTCTGCTGCGGCAGAAAGGCTTTGCCGAAGCCGGAGTGCAGGATACCATACGGTATGTGAGGTAAACCCCAAACCCCAAATCCCAAATCCCAAAGAAACGGACAAAGGGCTAAAAGGCCAAGGCCTGGGGTGGAGGCGCGGATTTAGGGATTTGCTTTTTTGTTGTTTGTCTGTTTCTTTGGGATTTCGAGTTTGGGATTTGGAGTCTGGCCGTGCCTTACCGCATCTGCAAGGTCTTGGAGATTGAGAACGCGCACATGCTCTCGCAGCACCCGGAGAAGTGCCAGTTCCCTCACGGGCATTCGCGGCGTGTTGAGGTGGTATTGAGCGCCGAGGAACTGGATGTCAACGGCATGGTCTGCGACCTGAAGGCTGTCAAGCTGGCTTTGCAGTCCTTCCTCAGTTCCTTTGACCACGCCATCTGCATCAACAGCCGGGACCCCTTGCTCCCGGCGCTGAAGAGCAGGCCCGGAGCGCGCCTGATAGTTTACGAGAACACCGATCCGACAACCGAGGTGCTGGCCAAGCATATGTTCGGCTATATCCAGGCGCTTTTGCGCAAGGATATCACATACCCGACCGAAGAAGGCAAGCCGGCATACCGCATAGGGCCGCACGTCAAACTGGAGCGTGTGCGAGTCTCGGAGACGAGCAGCACGTGGGCTGAGTACTCGGAGAAGTGACGATTTTCGATTTTGGATTTGCGATTTTCGATCTGCGTTCATCTGCGGTTCCAGGTAATTCTCTCTTGGCGTCCTTTGCGTCCTTGGCGTCCTTGGCGTCTTGGCGGTTCATTCGTCTACCACGGGCAGATTGGGCTTGGCGCCGCGCCGCCGCAGTTTTTCCTTGGTCCACTGCCAGCACAATCGCGGCTCTTCCATCTTGAGCAACAGGGACAGTGCCAGGTAAACCGCCGCTCCGGCCAGCCCGATGAGCAGCGCTTCGCACGCATAGCCGAGGCGCTCGTTATGCAGGACTTTGGCGACGAAGTGCAGCGGACCCTCGTAAAGCTGCCGTGCCCCCAGAGCCGCCGCCGCAGCGCCTCCTCCGGCCAGCAGCAGCCTCACCGCAACCGCCGCCGTTTCGCCCAGCGGCAGGACGGGCACGGTCCGCTTGAGCAGCCCGATGAGGATGAAGGATTTAAGCACGCGTGCCAGGACCAGGCAGAGCGACACCACGGCCAGAATCTGCCCGGTCTCTTTCATTCCCAAACCATCCACAAGCCAATACGCCACGGCGGGGGCGAGCAGTGAAAGAGCGATGCCAACCGCGGTGGGGGCAATCATGCGGCGGCTCGAGAAGAAGGCTTGGTTTGCCAGCATCTCGATTGCCAGGAACGGCATCTGTATGCAGAAAATCTGCATCACCAGCGCCGCGTAGCCCGCCTCGGTCAAGCCGATCTTTGCGCCCTTGTAGAGAACCAGACACACAGGAAGCGCCGCCACCGCCAGCACCACGCACACGGGCACGAAAAACCAGGTCACCATGCGGATGGTCTGCGTCAGCAGCCGCCCAAGCTGTGCGCGGTCGTTGCGCGCGGCGATGTCGCAGAAGAAGGGCAACAGTGCAATGGAAAGCGAAAACGGGACCAGGAAACCGACGCTGTCGGCAACGCCGCGTCCCTGGCTGAAGTAGGTGGGCAAGCCGGGCACGACCGTCTGCAAGCGCTTCATGCCCACGTCGCGCACAAGCGAGACCGAGATGCCGAGCAGCAGGGGCAACACCAACAGGCAGAAATCGCGCAGGTACGGGTCCCGCACGTCCAAGGTGGGGCGGTAGAACCGCAGGCGTCTGGGCCCCAACACGGCCAGGTGCAGCAGCAGCTTCAGCGTGCCGCCCGCCACGCAACCCCAGGCGATAAAACGCCAGTCGCCATGCCCCAGCGCGGCGCCCAGCACCGCCCCGCCCAAAATGGAGAACTTCAGCAGCGCGTCGCCGAAAGCCGCAAAGAAGAACTCCTTGTAGCCCATCAGCACCCAGTAGGTGAGGCTGGCAAGGGACATGCCCAGCAGCGCCGGCGCCACATACGGCAACATGAGCGGAGCCAGCGCGCGGCGTTCCTGGATATCCGCGTTGCTCAGGAGCTTGTTCGAATCCCACTCGGTGAACAGGCCGATGATAGGCCCAGGAAAGAGGATGAACGCGGCGGTGATGGCCAGCAGGACAATGAATTGCAGGTTGAACAGCACGGACGTGTAGCGCCACGCGCGCTGCTCACCCTCCTTGTCCCTGGCGCTCGTGAACACAGGCATGTAGGCCGGCCCCAGGCATTGTTCGCCCACGACGAAGGCCGAGTTGAGCACCGTGTCGTTGACCACGGAGAAGACGTCGCTGACCGCCAGGCCGTAAAGGTTGGGGATGCGGTTCTTGATAAAGAATCCCGCCAGCCTGACGCAGAGGTTGGCGGCCAGGACAGAGGCCCCGGCCTTGAGGATGCGATCGCCCAGGCCGCGCGGCGGGGGGGCGGGGGTGGAGGTTGCTCCGCTCACTTGAGGGGATGGAGGCAATGGCGCGGGAGGAGTATCGGAAGTTGGCGTGCTCAGTTTTGGCGTGCTCCCTACCGCGGGCCTGCCGCCCGCGACTCCATGCCCTTACACCACAAGCGCCCTGCCAAACTTACCGCCGAAGAGCGGCGCGGTCACCCATGTCAGTGTGCCATCCCTGAAAACCGGAGTCAAGGCAGAGCGGTCAGTGCCGGCGTTCATCTGCGTTTATCTGCGGTTCCAGATCGCTTGTTAGCGGCTCACGCAATCCGCATAGTCAAGCCGCCGTCTATGCTCACGGTCTCGCCGGTGATGTAATCGTTGGCCACCAGTTCGCGGATGAGCGTGGCAACCTGCTCCGGCGCGCCTTCGCGGTGCAGCGGGATGCGGTTCTCCAGGTTGTTCTTCTTCACGGCTTCGGGCATGGCGGCGTGGAAGCGAGTGCGGATGACTCCAGGCGCCACCACGTTGACGCGGATGTTGTCGTTGGCGAACTCACGAGCCAGCGCGCGGGCAAACTGCGGCAGCGCGCCCTTGACCACCTGGTAGCAGGCATTGACCGGAAGGGCACGCTTGCCGGCGGCTGAGGAGATCAGGATGATCACGCCTTCCTTCTTCTTCTGCATGAGCGGCACAGCCGCGCGGCAGAGGAAGAACACGGCATGGACGTGAACATCAAAGGCTTTGAACCAGTCTTCCGGCTTGATCTCCATAAGGCTGCCGGGGACCGGCCCGCCCGCCGAATGCACCAGCACATCCACGCCGCCAAGCTGCCGGGCCGTTTCCTGGACGCAAGCTCCGGCCTCATCCGGCCTGCTGACATCCGCGACGATCATCGCGCAACGGCGTCCCAGCGCCACCACCTGGCGGCGGACCTGGGCCGCGTCGCTGTCGTCATGCCGCCCCACGATGGCGATGTCCGCTCCCTGGCGAGCCAACTCCACGGCCGTGGCCGCGCCGATGCCTTTGGTCCCGCCCGTGATCAAACAAACTTTGCCGGCCAGTTGCATTCAAGTCCTCCTCTCAAGGCTGAAAAGCGTTATGCGGTTGAAGGAACTGGAATAGGAAGTTTCCCACGTTTCGTCCGCGTTTCTCCACATTTCTCCCGTGATTTTCCACAATCCTCCCGCGTTTTTCCACAGTTCTCCCGCATTTTTCCACATTTTGCTTACTTTGCGCCACCATACCGCGGTTTGACAGCCTAGACGGAGTGGATATATCTCTTGAGATTGCCAAGGGATGGAATCCCTATGAAGCCAATCCGGGTTTTCGTTCGCTGTGCGCATGCAGATGAAAAATGGCTGGCAGAGGAAGGCTACGCGCTTGTTCCCTGGTTGCAGAAGACTCTTAAGCGCTCTGGCGTGGAGTTCTGGTGGGACCGGGAAAAGGACAGCATGCCTGTGTCAGGCGAAGGCGTTCTCTTGCACATTAGGGACTTGGTTCAAGCGGAAGCCGTCTCCGACGAATCCGGCCCTTCTCAATGACGACGATAGAGTTTGGCAACTCCCGGTCTGGAATCGTTTCAAGGGTTCGCCTGAGGCCGTCTACGGCTTCTTGCTCACTATAATTCCCGCCGCGGAAGAGTATCAGGCCAGGCCCTTCCGCTCGTGCCAAAGCCAAAAGGCGGGGATAATCCAAATCAGCAGTCACGACCACCCGTTGCTCCCCTCCAGCGCGCTGGAGGATCACTTCATCTGAAGCGCGAGCTAGTCCCAACTCAAGAGCATGCACAGCATCATGGCCTTGTTGCACCAGCCAGGTAGCCAACGCCGGGGATAGCGGCATATCAATCAGAAACTTCACCTGGCGAACTCCACTGTCTCCTCTTCGGCAAGAAATGCGGCATAGCGCAAGGCTTCATCAATATCTTCAGCCTCCAGGTAGGGATACGCCTTGAGAATCGTTTCCTTCGTCTCTCTTGAGGCCAGGAGTCCAAGCAAGCGTGAAACAGGGAATCGAAGCCCACGGATGCACGGTTTGCCAGTGCAAACATGCGGATCTACTGTAATGCGTTCAAACTTCATGTTTTTCACCTCGCATCACGCCACAAACACCCTACGATATTGCCGGCGCGAATGCAAGGCCGCAGTACGATGGTGGTGCAGGCTGTTAGCCTGCCCTTGTCCTCGCAGGCTAGACAGCCTGCGCCACCATCATTCGTCACGCGTCAATAGTCCCAAACGCCAGGGGATTTGCCCATAGTTCTTGCCCGCCTTGTCCTTCTCCAGCACCCCTTGGATAAGGAATTGAAGCTTGGCTGGGTCAATGGTCAGCGTCTGGTCGTTGCCCGCCCGGATCAGCTCGCCGTGGCTGATGTTGTCGGCCCACAATTCGCCCGCCGCGTGAACGTTGACCGCGCCAGCAAAGGGCTGGGCCTCCGTGGCTGTCAGCGCCGTCCACTTACCGTCGAGTTTGTCCGCCAGAAAGGCCTTGTAGTAGCGCTTGCCGCCCGGATTGGCCTCAATGAGCGTGACGTATTGGTTGCGGCCCAGGAGCTTATACGTGTGGCTGGCCTCAAAGATGTCGTCACGCAGGCACACCTGCGGGTCGGACCAGCCTTTTGGGAAATCGGCGAGCGCCGTCTGGGCGCGCCACATCCGGCCGTCGTTGGAGGTGAAGAAGAGGCAGGCGGCCGTCTCGTCGCAGATGACCCAGAAGTCTATCCAGCCCTTGTCGAGCGTCTTCGGTTTGGCGGCATAGAACGGCTGCGGCGCGGACCAGGACTGCGGGTCGCCGATAGTCTCGCTGGTCGAGAAGCACGGCCCGTAGGGCATGGCGCGCGCCTGGTTGGCGCACTGGTAAACCAGATACCACTTCTTGTGCGGTGTGAAGTAGAAGACCTGCGGCGCGCAGAAGTAGGCATTGTGGCATTTCAGAATGTGCCGCTCGGCCTTGTCTGCATTCTCCCACTTGTCGAAGCACAGGTACTCAATCTGGTGCGTTCTCACTTTGCTCCGAATCGTGGCGAAGATGTGCCACTTGCCCTCGTGAAAGACAACAGTCGGATCCTTGACCGAACAGCATGGATCGTCAGGCCGCTCGGCGGGTGAGACGAGCGGCGGCGAGAGCTTCCAGGCGAAGGGTGGCTTCAATTCGTGCTCCTCCCCCGCGGCAGAGCCGCAGCCAAACTCGAAACTCGAAATCCGAAACCCGAAGGAAACAGAAAAAACGAAAAGGTAAAATGCGCGGTCGAAAGCCCAATGTCGGTTCATTGCCCCTCCCCTCCTGAAGATGCCGTGATGAACACGGCGCAATGCGCTGGAATCGTGCAGCGCAGGACGCCGGCTTCGAGCGCCACCGGCAACTCGGCGATTGCGTCCGCTTCTCGCGCGATAAGCGGGCTGGCATCCACGCTGTCCTGCGAAAGGACGAGCGCCTTGGCCTTGGCGGCGCCGAAGTGGTGCAGCTTCGCCTCGCAGGGCGAACTTGCCGTCCAGGAACCGTTGACGAGCACTAGGAACAGGCTCTTGCCATCGCCGCTTATTGTGGCCAGAACCGGAATCTGCGGCATGGAGAACGTCTTGCCGCCCGCCGCCCACTCGTGGTACGGCGTCGTGCCCTGCATCTCCAGCACCCACTCGCCGACATGCCGGTTAAAGTGGTAGTAAAGCCAGTAAATAAGGAAGCGTTTCTCCGGCGCTTCGGGCGAAAGGATGCCGAAGCCGGGCGAGTTCAGGCGCGTGAACATCTCCCAACTGCTGGCGCCGCGGAGCAGTTCTTCACGCGTATAGTAGATCAGGCGCACGGCGCGGTGCAGCGTGCCGATGATGTTGCTGTTTTGAACGTTGTAGTCCGCGCGCTCGCCTCCAGGGCCGGAATTGTGCACGCCCCATTCCGTGTCGTATTGGTACACCTCGCGTCCAGGGTTGTACTCGCGCAGAAGTGTGTTCACGCGCAGGACATCGTCGAGCGTCGCCGCGTTGCCGCGCAGGACGATGTCGCTGAAGCCGCTCTTGTTGTCGTCCATGAAACAATAGTAGTGCGGCACCACGAAGTCATACTGCCCCGCGCAAAGCTTCAGCAGGTAATCGCCCCAGGCCGTGCTGCGGCCGTGGATGGAAAGGCCAATCTGTCCGCCGGGCTGCGCAACGCGCACGGCCTGGCTGACGGCCTTGAAATGTTCGGCGTAGGCGTCAGGCGTGGGGAACATGACTTTGGCGCTGGAGACGTAGGGTTCATTGGTGATCTCCCAACGTTGGAAGCCGTAGCCCCGTTCCTGCGCGTGCTTCACGCCCCGCGACCAGACTTCCGGCGCGAGAATTTTGCTGGCGCCTTGGGTTTCAAATTCGAGCACCGTCTTGTCGAGCGGCACGTTTATGCGCCGGCACAGCTCCGCTGCCTTGTCAATGGCGGCTTCCAGGCCGAAGGGCTCGTCTCCCACGGCATAGAAGCGCGTCATGGGCAAATGCAGCTCGCGGATAGCGGTCTCAAGCTGAGGGGCCAGGACGTATTTGCCTTCCTTGTTGTAGGGCACGCCCGACCAGCCCGCGACGCGATGGAAGGAAATGCCGGCCGCTTCGCGCGTGGCGCGGCGGAGCCTTTTCTCCGCGTCAATAACGAAAGCCAGCTTGTCGCCGCGCGCCAGGCGGTGCTCCAGCGGCGGCACATGCAATTCCGTGCGCTCCAGCAGCCGCCCTTCGCGCGTGCTGGGCGTTTCCGCGAGCGACACATCGTCAACGTACAGCGTCTGCTCTTCCTTCTGGTCCGCCGTGGCTTTGAAGACCAGCAGGAAGAAGCGCGTGCGGCTGGCGAAGAAATCCCAGCCTTCATGGACCTCGAACGTGGCCGGCTTCCACTCCGGTCCCACCTCGACGGAGAAAAACCCCGGCGCCGGGGCGTCGGTGAAAGGTTTGAGGAGCTCGTAGCCTTCAAAGCCGAATACCGCCCGGCCGGTCTTCTCCGCCCTGGTCCAGAAGGCAACGGTGTAGCGCATGCCTTTGCGCGTCTCGATAGCGTGTTCAGGCGAGGAAACGAGGTAACCCGCGGTGCCGGCGGGATGGTGGATGCGCAGGCAAGCCCGGCCGGAATGGGGATTGGCTGTTTCGCGAGTGAAGTTGGCGGGGTCCTTGTACTTCTGCGCGCCCCACATGGTCCAGCCCGGCGGGGGATTCTGTGGCGCCGGGGCTTCGAGGTCGCCGTTGAAAACAAGGTTCCGCGCCTCCGCCGCCGAGGAAGCAGATGATTGCCACGAAAAGGCACAAAAAACACAAAGAGAAGTGACGGTGGCGATTGCGGACCTCGGATTGCGGATTGCGGATTGACAATGGCGGCGCTCTGGCAACACAGCGGTGTCCTTCCCTCTATCGGCCATTACACCGCGGGACCGCGCTTGGCCAGTGCGGATTCAGAGCCAGGCGAGGAACCCACTGGAAAATGCTGCCTCAGTGTGAGATAGTGAATGCGGAAGCGGAGGCGAGATATGGCTGGATCACTAAGAGCCACAAGGACCTCGAGGACTGTGCCTGCGAAGGGCCATCTTCCTCAAGGCCACCCCTACGATGCCGCTACCATAGCGGAATGCAAGGCGCAGGTTGAGGAATTGCGCCGGCTTTTTCGGGAAAAACCCCTTGCGGTGCTCTTGGCTGAAATGACGCCGGAGGAGCGTCACGACCACGAGGAGATGTGCAGGAGCTTGCGCATCCCGGGAATGACGAACAAAGATCTCACCAAACTTTGGGATGACATGAAGCGGGAGCGATACGCGCGATGACGCGCCGCTACGTTATTGACGCGTCAGTTGCCGCGAAGCTCTTCCTGCTCGACGAGCCGGACGCCATCAAGGCCAAGTCCTTGTTTGCCATGGCTCGCCGGCGCGCGGTCATGTTCCACGCTCCAGCCATATTCCCCCATGTTGAGGGGATCGGGATATTCATCGGCGGTCTGTTCTGCCTGCCAGCGGGCCTGTGGCTTTGCCGCCTCAGCCGCCGAAAGATGGACGGAGAATAGGCGCGGCCTTGCTCCCCTTTCTTGCCGATATATTCTCAAAGCCCTGGGAGTGCACCGCATGGCCCTTGACGGTCCCTACACGATGGACGACCTGTTGCGCATGACCGGCCACAAGGCCAAGCGCAAACCGGCGTGGCGAGAGCCGCAATCGAAAATCGAAAATCGAAAATCGAAAATGCGTTTGTTGGGCATTGACCCCGGCACCCGGCGGGTCGGCTGGGGGGTTGTGGAGCGCGCCAAGGACGGGGCGCTCAAGCTGGTCAACTGCGGCTGCATCGCGCCATCGCCCAAGCTGGAGTTGAAAGAACGGCTGCGAGACATCTTTGCCGAGCTTGAGCAGGTGCTGTTGCGCATGCGGCCTCACGCGGCGGCCCTGGAAGAGACCTTCGCCGGCGTGAACATGAAGTCGGCAATCGCCATGGGCGAAGGACGCGGCATTGCGCTGCTGTGCCTGGCCCGCGCGGGCGTTGCAGTGCTGGAACTCTCTCCCCGTTCCATCAAGCAGGCTGTGACGGGCAGCGGCGCGGCGGGCAAAGCGCGAGTGGCCGCGATGGTTGCGGCGCAATTGGGCCTGAAGAAAGCGCCCGAGCCCGAAGACATCACCGACGCTCTGGCCGCGGCAATCGCCTTGGCGCGGAGAGCGTAAAGTTGACGGCTTGCCATATCTATGATATGGTTGTCCATATGAAGACAACGCTCAATATCCCGGATGTAACCATGCGCGCGGTCAAGGATGAAGCACTGCGCCGGGGGCAGACGATGTCTGAACTAGTGGAGGCGTCCCTGCGCAGCATGCTCAAACCCGCCCCGCGGAAGAAAACACTCCCGCCCCTGCCGGCATACAGCGGCCGGGGCGCTTTGGTTAACGTGGCTGATCGGAATGCCCTGTAGGGCAAATCATGAAGATTTTCATGCTCTGGGACATGGAAGGAGTAAGCGGGCTCTTCACGCGCGAGCACGTCTGGTTTTGGGAGCCGGAGACGAGCGAGCGGGTCGCGGAAGAAGGACGCAGCCTGCTCATGGCCGATATGAACGCGGCATCCGCGGCAGCGCTGGAGGCAGGCGCGGACGAACTGATAGTCTGCGATACGCACCACGGCGGGGGCAACATCCGCGTTGAAGAGATGCTCACCGACCCCCGCGTGAAGTACCTCACCAAGTCCCGCGCGCAGGAAGGGACCAAGACGCGCTGGATGCCCGGCCTTGAGGACTGTGATGGCCTGATGCTGATGGGACACCATGCCAGGGCGGGCACGCCGGGCGCGTTCCTGCCGCATACGTGGATGCTGGAGTGGGAGGACTTCCGGATTAACGGGCAGAGCGTGGGCGAGATCGGGATCGAGGCGTGCTATGCGGGCTACTTCGGTGTGCCGGCGGTCCTGGTGCAGGGCGAGGAACTGGGCTGCCGGGAAGCGGAGGCGCTGCTTCCCGGCGTGGTGACCGCCGCCGTGAAACGGGCCGTGAGCCGCGATCTTTGCGCCGGCCCCGAGGCCGCCAGCGCCCGCCGGTTGACGGCCGGCAAGGTGGCCGAGGCCGTCGCCGCCGCCCGCCGCCGGCTGGTGCTGCCCTACAAGCCGGCGCTCCCGATGACCGTGGCGATCCGCATGAGGCAACCCGAGTCTGCTGCGGCGGCCGCGAAGAAGCCGAACGTGAAGCAAACCGACGAGCGCACCGTCGAGTGCCGCGTCGAGCGGCACTGCGACGTGGTGAAGTGGATCGTGAATGCGGGGCTTGAATGAATAATGCGGGCTTGCGGCCCAGGGCTGAGTACAGTGCCGCAGATGTCCCTGACCCACTAACCCCCGGCTTCAGCCGGGGGTGGCAGGTCCGATGGACCACTGTAGCCCCGTTCACGGGGCTTACCCGAGGCGCTTGGGCTTAAGCCCTTCGCCACTGCCGGCAACCGTCGTGAACGACGGTATTGGCTCGTGTTTCCGCCTTCTTCCCCCGGCTGAAGCCGGGGGTTAGCGGCATGGTTCGCGAAGGGTCACTTACGTCTGCGGCGCTTTACTAAGCTACTGTTTCCCGATGCAGTACAAGACATCCCCGCCCCGCATGTAGATGCAACTGCCGGCGAAGGCGTAGCTCGCCCCGCTCCCTCGGCTCAAGGTGTTCAGTTTCACTTCTTCGAGCTTCCGGCCGGGGTTCAGAATGGCGGTATCTCCGACATTGTTGCCCACGAACAAGAGCTTGCCCGCCAAGGCGAGACTAGGATAGACCAGCACGGTCGCGCTATGCTCGCCGGCAGGTGGCAGCTTTAGCGGCTCCTTCAAGAGCGTCTTGCCGGTCTTGGCGTCCAGGACGTGATATACGGCGTCCGAGTTGCAGGTAAACACCAGACCTTCGTGAATGACAGGCGAGGCGAAGAACTCTCCCTCGATCTCTTCACACCAAAGCTCCTTGGCTTCGATCTTGTCGCCGATCTTGTCCGGCAGTTGGACGGCCGTGGCCACGGAATGGATAAAGTAAGCCACGCCCCCCTGGATCACAGGCGAGCCGTAGGATGTTGCCCCCAGCGTGTCGGCCAGAATCTTGCCGTCAGAGACGCGCACGAGATCGCCTTTGGGCGTCACCACGACGTCCACTCCGCCAATCTGCGTGGCTGCGGGCGTGCCGTAACCGGACTGCGCCTTATCGTTCTGCCACAGCAGTTTGCCTGTCGCAGCGTCCACGCAAACCAACGGGCCAAGGTGCAGCAGAAGCTTGTCTCCGGCCAGGACCGGCGAAGAGGTGCGGCCGTAGTTGGTCGTTTGCTCGACACCGAACCAGTTGATCCAACGGCGCTTGCCTTCCAGGTCATAGCAGACGGCAATGCCTGTGCCGAAGTACGCGAAGACCCACTGTCCGTCGGATACGGGCGTCGGCGTGGCGTGACCGGCCTGAGTGGGAAGCTCCGGATCCTTGGCGTGCAGTTCTGCCGGCAGGTCCGAGAATTTGTGTGTGTGCCTCCAGCACTCCTTGCCGCTGGCGGCGTCCAGGCAGAGCAACAGGTCCGGCTCAACGGTGAGCAGCACCTTCCCACCCACCACGATTGGCGACGAATTCCCCATCCCGGCCTTTACCGACCAAAGGATATTGGTCTTCATCGCCCATTCCGTCACCGGCTGCGCGGAAACGAAACGTCCGGTGCCATCGCCGCGCCAGCCCATGACCTGTGGCTTGGAATCCTGCGCCAGAACCACAAGGCTGGACAGCGGCAGCAGGGCGGCTAGGGCGTAGGCAATGGCTTTCACTGCGGCAATCTCTCCACGGTAACCCCCCACTTTCTACAACTTCTACACCGCGGAGGATACGGCGCGGCCTTCAGCCGCGAACAAATCCGCAGGCCGTGACAGCGCCAGACACTATTTCATGGCAGGCGCCTTCACCTTTCCGTTTTCGATCAGCCAGGCCAGCGACGCGCGAATGGTCTCCAGGGAAGTGAAGCGCGGCGAGAAGCCGAGCAGGCGCCGCGCCTTCTCCATGCTCGCGCACGGGCTGCGGGAAATATGGTCCCAGGTAATCTCCGCATCGCGGGCCGTGGCCGCCGCCTTCCACTGGTCCCAAGGCACGAATCTGAGATTGGCCTGCCGCTCGAACCAACTGGCCACTGCGCCTGCATATCCACGCAGGGTGAGGGCCGCCGGCGAGACGGCATGGAAGCTTTCTCCGAAGGAAACATCCCGGTTCAAGGCGCTCATGAACACCTGCGCTACGTCGGCGGCGTGGACGTGATGCAGCATGGCCAGCCCTTGGTCGGGCAGCAGAACTTCCTGTCCGGTTGCCAACTTCTCAAAAACTGAGGGGTTGAGGTTCCCCGCGGGGTTGATTGGCATCCAACCTGGCCCGGAGATGTGGCCGGGGTGCACGCAAGTCGCGGGAAAACCGCGAGTTTGCGCTTGCTCGTGCAGATATGCTTCTATCGCGGCCTTCTGAACGCCGTATTCGCCAATGGGGCGCCGCGGAAAATCCTCCGGGGTCGGCGAAAGCTCCGTCGGGCCATAAATCCAGATCGTGCCGCAGTGGAGGAGATGTTTGACCTCATCGCGCAGGGCGGCGACCAGCGCTCGAGCGCTCTGCAGCTTGAAGCAGATCAGATCAACGACGGCATCGCTCTTCAACCCGCGGATGCGGTCCGCAAATGTCCCTGCCTTCTCCTCGGCGACGCGGTCGCAGACCAGGCGGCGGACTTCCTGCCAGGCTGGTCCAGTGCGGTACGGTTCACGCGCACCGCGCGAGAGCACCGTGACAGCATGTCCGGCTTCCACGAGCATGGGGACAAGATAAGTGCCGATGTGTCCTGTCCCGCCGATCACCAGAACATTCATACCGCTCCTCCTCCTTCACAATTTGTAGCCGGCCACTGCCGGAGAACAAGCATCCTTTGGCGCGCCGGCGGCCCTTGTGTGCATGACCGTAACTGCAGGACGTGCCGCAGATCCCTCT
>Ga0315279_10006436_pt1 | contig 14819 bp, 9 predicted proteins | sample YL17G06_20_MG_FD_203694 | JGI IMG/M metagenome (GOLD analysis project Ga0315279, IMG submission 203694) | Sediment microbial communities from Yellowstone Lake, YNP, Wyoming, USA - YL17G06_20 | ecosystem: Environmental > Aquatic > Freshwater > Lake > Sediment | place: USA: Wyoming | collected... | reverse complement strand
AAACATTTACAGTAAACTGGCAAGTATCCGCAAGTCCACGAGGATCGGTTGCCACCAGACGGATAACATAATCTCCGTCCTCATCACAGGTGGTGATCCATTCCACGTGATTAGCAACGATAGTTGGCGTATTGGTGCCTGCTGGATTGATGTCTAAGAATGTGACCGAAGCTGTATCCCCATCCGGATCGGTGACCGAAAAATCTGTGCTTATAAGCGTATCTCCTGCATGAACGCTGTCGTTATCCGGGCAGGTAAGTTGAGGAGGTTGATTGTAAACATTTACTGTAAACTCACAGGTGTCAGAAGCTCCACAATCATCTGTTGCCACCAGACGAATAACATAATCCCCGTCCTCGTCACAAGTGGTGATCCACTCTACATGGCTGTTTACGATAGTTGGCGTATTAGTTACTCCAGGGTTAATGTCTAAGAATACCACTGAGGTGGGATTACCCCCCGGATCGGTGACCGAGAAATCGGTGCTTATAAGCGTATCTCCTGCATGAACACTGTCATCATCTGGACAGGTAAGCTGTGGCGGATCATTGATATCTACTGTAATTACGACAGTGTCTGTGTCTGTAGCCCCGAACCAATCGGTCGCCACAAATACGAATTTATATGCGGAATCAACTGCGGCAGGCAAAAAGCGACAGGTGCCAGCACTGTATGTTCCCGGACCCTGCACCTTGCTTATAACTGCTGTGTCACCGCAATAATCCGAATCATAAGCGCGTATGTTGTCAAAACGTATGGTTTCCGGTTCGCATTGGAAAAAGCTAGTATCATGGGGGACTTCAAGCACCGGAGCCCGATTTGGCATCCGGTAGACAAGAACCAAATCGTTGAAATCGGCATCGCCCAGATTTTTAGTGTCCTCCCATGCGACGATGAACTCGTTGGGTCTCTTCTTGGAACAATATACCTTGGCGTGATCCTTGTTGTCTGAATTTAGTCTGCTTTCCGTATAATAATAATCATAATCAGTGCATTTATCGTCTTCAGGAACTTTAATGAAAAGACCATTGGAATCACATCCGGTTATAGTGAAAGAAGCACTATCGCCAGGGTGGTTGGTTCCAACAAATATCACGTGTCTATCATTTTGGTTACCATGCCCATACCAACCGGAGGAAGTCTGAGAAGCCCAACCGGCCAATTCAGCCAGCATCACCTCTTTATATTGACCAGCTATAGTTACCCAGACTTCAGTGGGCAATAGGTCATTTACCACATCAATATTATATCCTAAGCTGTCCAACAGGTGTTGTAAGCTGGGTTCGCTACCCTTATTCTCCATTAAACTGTCCCAAACCTCAGGAGAAACACCTGGGTTTACCAAACTCGGTTCATCCTGCGCCTGGGCATATAAAACGCCAGGCATCAGAAAAAGACAGCTCAAGAATAAAACTAAAAGTGTCCTTTTCATTTTACCTCCTTGAAAAAGTTGAGTGAATAGTTGTTTTCCAAAAGGCATAATCCTTACCGGGGAGTCCCGTGTTTGAATCGGCGCCAGCATGGACGTATGCTGTTCAAGTTTTTTGTAAATCATCTTTGTCTCCTTAAATAAGATTTGAGATTTAATATGTATTTCTGAAAAAGTAATCACCCTCAAAAAGGATATAGCGTTTTAGCTCTCTTTTTATGCTATCTTTCTTTTCTTTCTACCAAAAGGGGTTTCTGTTTTGTGATTTATTTGATTCATCAAATATTGTTTCTGGTGGAGTAATTTGCAATGCCGACAAAAAAACCTAGCAAGTCTTGTCCCTAAAAACGAGATATAATTCACGCCGAATATCTGGTTCCTCTCTGAATATACCCAATTAGCCATAAACCTCCACTTAATCAACTGTTAGTATACACGATTATATCCTTTTGTCAATTCATTCTTTAGGCTTGTCCGATTTTCCTGTTCCTTCCATACTTAAGGAATCACTCACTTTTGCTTTCTTATCAATTTGCCAATGAACTAACTTTTTTTCGAGGTCTATAATCAGCAAAATGTGTGCCCTAACAACTTGGACATGCCTAAAATAAAATGAAAGGTGAAAAGATGAAGTCCCTTAAGGAGTTACAGTTGTTGCTTTTTGAACCGTAAGCTAATGCCAATGTTAGATAAATTGAATGCTCTAAAACGCTTGAATTTCGGGATTTGAGAAGGTTTTATTGGGAGGAATAAAAGTAGACTTCTGTGCAGGCTTTTTCATACTTAGTGCAACTGGCTACACTCCTTAGTGCATTGTCAATTAACTAACATTGTATTTTTTAGGTTTCGTTTCAAAAAGTTACGGTTTCGGTTTATGGTGGGCTTGTCGAACCATTAGGCATCGTCTAAAAAATCATCGTGAGTCCCGCCAAAGGCGGGATACACGAAACTGACATACGACTTATCCGCCAGAGGCGGATCTGCCTTTGGCAGACGATAGGTGTCCAAGACCCAAACCGACAAACGATTCGTCCCGCAAAGTGCGGGACGCATAAACATAGAAACCTTATTTCGTAGACACGACAGTATTCATTCATAAGGAGATTGGCATTCTATTTGCGGGTTCTTATAAATTCAGGTAAGAGCAATGGGGTGGAATCTGTCTAAGACATAACCCGCCCCACAAAAATGGCTTTTCAAAAACCTCCAAGTAATGTCTTGACATATTTGGAAATGATATTATTATATAAACAGAATCTTAGTGTTAAGAAGGAAGGAAGTATCTCCTTGTCAGGCGTTTAGGGTGATAGTTAAAATGAAACGTAACCATTTGTAAAATAGAAGATTAGGGTAATTGTTCATTCAATTTAAAGCAATAGAAGGAACTAATCATGTCTCAAGATCAACACCGATCTCAAGGCACAGAATTCGTGCAAACAGAGATTGGTAATTTACCATTTTGGCTGAGGATTTTTTGTTTCTTGGTTTTTATGTTATTTTTCTTTGCCCCCAAAGCGGAAAGCATTCGTTGGCCCTTCGATCCCGGAAATATCTCTCTTCCTTTGGGCAATGACTATGGAGAATACCAATACTACGGGGGTGATCCTTATTATCATCCGGGAATTGACATAATGCAAGCCTGGGGTTCACATGTGTATGCGGTGAAAGCCGGGGTGGTGAAAGCGGTGCTTACCACATCTGGTCAATATCATTGGAGAGTATCTGTGGGTGATTCTTCTGGGACCCAATGGTGCGATGGTTGGCTCTACGCTCATCTGGATAAAAATACTATTCAGGTCCAGGTGGGAGATACGGTTGAAGTTGGGGACTATCTCGGCGATCTGGTCTTTTGGCCGGTGGCAGACTTTCATCATCTTCATTTTGTCAAGATCAGAAATCAAGGCATGCCCTGGGAATCGGATTGGAAGTTTATCGCCAATCCCCTGGACGAGCTTGTTCCCATCGACGACTCCAGTCCTCCGGTAATTGAAGACGCCAGAGAAGGCTATAAGTTTGCTTTCTGCCAGAATAATACCCACACTTATTTTGATCCCGGGGCTCCGGTTAGGGGAGATGTGGATATAGTCTCAAAAATCTACGATAACGTCAATCACCCCAATTGGAAACTCATTCCTTATAGTATTGAATATTCGATTTACAACGACACTATTACCTTAGGTCCCATCCCTTCATTTATCTTCACCGACACCCTGTGGTGGGATCAAAACGTGGATGTGACCTATCAGAACGATGCCATCTGCGAGACCCAGGGAGATTACGATTATCGGGAATTTTACTTCTTGGTGACCAACACAGATGGCGACAGCATAATCGAATCTGCTGATAAATACTCTGCCTGGCACAGCCAAGATCATCCCAACGGAACCTACTGGATCAAGGTGAAAGCTTACGATAGATTTGGAAACTTCGACTCTGACAGCATGCAGGTTCAGGTCTCAAATTCTTTTCAGATATCCGGGAAGGTCGGCTTATCTGATAATCCTCCTGATTCCAGCAGAAGCGTGGTGACCATCCAAGAACTGGGAATATCAGATACCACAGACAAAGGTGGATCCTACCTTTTTGTCAACCTTGCGGAGGGGAATTACCACTTCCGGATAACGCATGAGGGTTATGTAACTTCCGATACGCTCATCCAGGTTTCAAGAAATCTGATTCTTGATTTTACCTTAGAGCCTGGACCATTTATCCGCGGGGACGCGAATCATGATGGAATGGTTAATGTAACGGATGTGGTTTATCTCATAAATTACCTTTTCGCGGGTGGACCTCCCCCTGTTCCTTATTCCTCTGGAGATGTGGATGGTGACACTCTAATAAACGTTTCTGATGTGGTTTATCTTATAAACTATCTTTTTCTTGGAGGACCGCCTCCGAAAGGCAGAGAATAGGTAAAAGGCATAAGGCAATAAGAGCACTCTTGTTTTTTTACCTCTCCTCCACCTCTGGTGGTTCGACTTTGCTCCCTTCGACCTTGCTCAGGGACAGTGAGCGAAGTCGAACTGTCACCACCCTGAGCCTGTCGAAGGGTGAGATTTTTAGCATTTCATGAAAGAGGGGATGAGGTAAGAACTAAGAATATAAAAGCTGTACCCATAACACATAATATGCTCGGAGGAAGTATGAAAAGGGTTTTAATTAGTTTTTTGATGGTCTTGGGGGTTTTTCAAACACGAATTCTGTGTCTTGAGATCTGTTTTGCGACGATGCCCTTGGAAATGCGTCCGTATTGGCGGTCGACCGAAACCGGGAAATATTCCACCGGAGCTAATTGGGGTGATATCGACAAAAATGGATTCTTAGATTTTGCCATCTCCAATGGCAACGATATGGCTTTGGCTCCCAATTATGTTTATTTTAATTATACTGGAAACCTTCAGACTACCCACGGTTGGGCTTCCTCTAACAATCAGTATTCCGGTCACTCGGCTTTAGGGGATGTTAACCAGGATGGCTATTTGGATTTTGCGGTTTCGAACTATATCGCCAGTGGATGGGAAAAGACCACGGTTCAGCTATATATGAACATTGGTGGTAGCTTAGAGACGTCTCCTTCCTGGCAGTCCGCGGACTCCATGCACACTTTCGCCTGTGCCTTTGGAGATGCGGATGGAGATGGTGATTTAGATTTAGCTGTCGCCTGTGGAGAATCCTACAACGAAATAGAAGAAAGGCAACGGATCTACTACAATAATGGGGGAACATTAGAGACGACCCCGTCCTGGATGTCTGTCGATAGCACACCCTGTTATGACGTAGAATGGGGAGACGTGGATAATGATGGAGATCTGGATCTTGCTTTCATCAGTTCGATAGGACCGGTTTATCTCTATTACAATCAGAACGGTTCCATTGAACACTCCGCCTCCTGGAATTCAGGCGGGTCCTATGACGGAAACACCCTCAACTTCGGAGATATGGACAATGATGGCTATTTAGACTTAGCCGTAGCCAACAATAACCAAATGGAACAGCCGGGCTATTTTCAAGTATACAAGAACGTAGGAGGCACGTTGAATCCCACTCCGGTTTGGCAATCCAGCACCGAAGGATATGGTTCGTCCGTCTCCTGGTGTGATGTGGACCATGATGGAGACAAAGATTTAGCCGCAGGCAGATGGTGGGGATATTCCATGATCTATGAGAATATCGGAGGAACCTTGACCACCAATCCGGTTTGGCAATGTAGCTCTGCTTATCAGAGCGTGGTGGAGGAGATGGTCTGGGGGGATGTGGATGGAGACGGGGTCTTAACGGTGACAGGGGAAACTCATTTGGGCAACGGAGTTAAGAAAGTTTTCTACTTAAGTCATTATCCGGCTCACTCGCTGGAAGGGGCAATAGTGGACGGTGATACCCTTTCGCTGAATGAATATTGTTATAATCTGGCAAACGGCTGGGCCTCGGTGGCATCTGCACCCATATCCCAGATCGTTTTCAATTATCATTATTCTTACAAACCTGATTTAGGTGTGAGCAACTGGGACAAATCCAATTATGTCTTTAAAAACATCGCAACTTCTAGTTATGTCTGGGGGGATGCGAACGGAGATGGAGTGCTGAACGCAATAGATGTGGTGTATCTCATAAATTATCTATTCATAAGTGGTCCTCCACCCACTCCTTTAGCTTCTGGTGATCCTAATAACGACTGTGTTATCAATTCAGTTGACGTAGTCTATCTGATCAATTATCTTTTTATAGGAGGACCTGCACCTCAGCAAGGATGCGTCTGAAAGGCAGGTTTTTGGTTAAAGGTGTAAGGTGAAAAGTAATTGTGGAGTTAAGGCGTCAGCCTGTTAATAACCTTAAGGGAACTTTGTGCAAATTTTTTTAGAATCTTGATAAGGTAAAAAGCGCGGTGAGGTCTTGTAGGAAGTGAGCAAATATTCCGGGGATTAAACTCTTTCGCCAGATGAACAAAAGACAAAACAAAAGTCCGTAAATCCCGGTCAAAATGATTCCGCCGATGCCTTGATAAAAATGCCCTAAACCGAAACATAACGAAGATAGCCCTACGGTAAGATACCAGTTATTTAAAAAGAGATTGAGTTTGGTCAAAACATATCCCCTGAATCCGGTCTCCTCACATATTCCCGCAGTTATCGATAAAATCGCCCAGAAAATTTTCTCGGTCTTGGTGCGAGGCAACATAAATATTACTTCCTTCGGCATGGTGAGATGAAAAAAGTGCAGGATGTAAGCCAGACCGAAAAGAATGGTATTAGCAAATAATAGAAAAGCCAAGCCAATGCCCAAATTAGCTATGGTGAACTTGGAGAATCCTATGGCGGATAGATTTTCCTTCCCTCTTTTCAAGACTAAAAATACTACAAGGAAAATGATCCATTCGATAATGATAGTGGGAAGATAAATCTGTGAAATAGGATCCATTCCTACAAATCCCATCTCTGATTTGCTTTCCCCCATTATAACATAGCTCAGGAGCGGCCATCCAACCAACAGAAAAAGAAGCAGGATTAAGGTGATTCTTTTATTTTTGCTTTCCATCTTAGATAGAACCTCACCCCCTACCCCCTCTCCATGAAATGGAGAGGGGGACAAAGGGGTGAGGTAGAAAACATCCAATCCTTTTCATTATTCTAATTCTGAACTTTTATCCGACTTCTTGGGCTCTCTTTTAAGCACCGCACCTATCAGAAGCGCAATTCCCACCACCACCAAAATGAGCGGCCACATTTTGCCGACGTCGGGAATAATGTCGAGATTGCTTAAAAGAAAAAATACGCCGATTCCCAAGACAATTATCCCTCCAATTACCATGCCATGCCGATCGTCCTTTTCTTCTTTGTGCATAATTCCTCCTTTTTATGATTCAGCTTTCCTTACGCTAAAATAGACAATTTAGTTACGTTGCACAACTGAAATTTGGCATCCGTTCCGATGATAAGGTAACACTTTGCTCGGATTGGATCAAGGTGAAGCTTGATACTCCAGGAGTTTTTCTTTAATTTCGATTGACAACTATGATTATTGATTTACATTACCTCCAGTGAAAATTGGAGTAAATAATTACGTTTTTTTATTTTAAGTAAAGTGAAATGAATAGCATGTTGACATAAAAATTTCAAAAGGAGGTAAAAGAATGGCGGTAGCGGACAAGAAGGCAGACCTGGCTGGACCTGGCATTGGCGACTATAATGAGCTGGAGAAAATTCTGCCACAGGATTATAGCTCTTTTTTGACTCCCAAAGAAACGCAGAAGGCGATCTTTGCGGTGAAAAACTACATTGAGGAGAACCTGTGCAAGGAACTAAATCTAATAATGGTTCAGGTTCCCCTGATTGTAGACATTGAGAGCGGCGTGAACGACATGTTGGACCGTGATGGCTCACGTACCCCGATCCAATTCCACATTTCAAACGATTACGACAAGCACCCTGTCGATGCCCAAGTGGTGCAAGCCGCAACCAAGTGGAAACGCGTGGCACTGAAGCAGTTTGGGATGAAGGTGGGGGAGGGCTTGTGCACGGACATGAAGGCGGTGCGCAAGGACTACTTCCTCGACCATGACCACAGCGCCTACGTGGATCAGTGGGACTGGGAGAAGGTGATCACGCCTGAACAGCGTAACCTTAACTATCTGAAGGATACGGTAAGGAAGATTTGGAAGGTTCTGGTGGGGGCAGAGAAACATGTGCAGAAGCTTTTCCCTCAGCTCAAAACAAACAAGTATCCGAGTCTTCCTGATGAGCTTACATTCCTACATGCTGAAGATATCCTTGATATGTTTCCCGACATGCCTCGTAAACAGCGTGAGACAGCGATCCTGCAGAAATACCCCGCCGTCTTCATCATTGGGGTCGGCTGGACCCTCAAGGATGGTTACCCACACGAAATGAGGGCGGCAGACTATGATGATTGGGTCACGGAGACAGTGTCCGAGGACAGCAGACCCATGCACGGTCTTAACGGTGATATTCTCGTCTGGAATCCGGTCACTAAGCGTCGCCACGAGTTGACATCCATGGGTATTCGGGTTAACGCCGAAACTCTCAAGAAGCAGTTAGAGATTACCGGACAGCTTGATTTCTTAAAACTGCCATACCATCAGGCAATCATGAACGATGAGATTCCGCTTTCCATTGGTGGCGGCATTGGGCAGTCCCGCACCTACATGCTTCTGCTCAAGAAAGCGCATCTGGGAGAGGTCAGTGTCACCGTATGGCCCAAGATACTTAAGGAGATGTGCAGGAAGAAGAACATCCATGTCTTGAAGTAAACACAAGGGTTTCGTAATTAACGCGCTTCGCTTCAATTTGTAATAATAAGACCAGCACCTAACTTAAGTTAGGTGCTGGAACTTTATAAAAGGGGGAAATGAGAGGGATTCTAAATCTCCCTATATCCTCTCTATCACACCATTTTGATTCTGTCCCCTCAGGTAGTCGATCATAGGTTGGGTGATGAGGGGAACTACATCACCAATCATGTGAGGCATCAGATTATTCATAACTTTAGGCATCAGTTGTGGCATCTGTTCAGCCATGTAGTCGGGCATGGGGATACGCTCGGCAACACGATCAAGCATGACTGTCATCACTTTGGGCATCATCATGGGCAAAAGCCTTGGGAAGAGTATTGGGAACATCGGTTTCATCAACTCCAGCGTGCCGGGAAGTTTGCCCAAAACCCGCATCATAGTTCCCATGCCAAAGGGCATAGCAGATATTAACTCCGGCCACATAGTTTTCATCAGGTTGGCGAAACCTTCAGGCGTCATCAAAGCGATCATCGCCTCAAAGACCGCCCACTGTGCTCGCACTTCCGGGTGCGGATCCGGGAATTCGTAGCCGAGTGCGGATGAGGCAAAACGAGCTAAGTCCTCGATTTCCACCGGAACTTTCTTCTTGTCGACAGTGACTCGGAACTGGAATTCGCAGCACGGGCATAATGCCAGCACTTTTTCTGCACCAGCCTCAACTGCCTCTTCCAGACGAACTTTGCCGATTTCAGCAGCCACTTTAGGATCTTTAATCAGAGTCAAGACTGAACCACAGCAATGGGCATTCTCACGGTTATGGCTCATCTCGACAAATTTTACATTCGGGATAGCCTTGATCACATCCCGTGGTGGCTCATACACCCCGGAAACCCGACCTATATGGCACGAATCATGCCAGGTGACCGTCACAGGTCGCATGGCATTGGCAGGAAACTCAAATGTGCCAGCCTTAATCTTCTCTGACAAAATCTCGCTGTAATGTTTGGCTGTTATACCATAATCGATGCCGAGATTCTTCGCCCAGACCGGATAGACTTGCCGCCACATCATGTCGCATGCAGGACAGGAGCTGATTACCGTGTCGGCGCCAACCTCCTTGACCGCCTGGACGTTCTTTTTCATCGTTTCGATAAACACATCCCATTTCCCCGCCACCAGCATCGGTGTGGCACAACAGTTTTCCTTTTCTCCTAAGTAGGTGAAGTCCACGCCTGCTGAGTCGAGCAAACGCATGCTGGCCATGGCAATATCCTTTTCCACGTAGCTGGCGGTGCAGCCGGCAAAGTAAACGTTCTTGGACTTGCGGTTCGGTCCGTGCTTGCTCACTAAATCTTGGGGGAACCAGGCGGATCGATCCTTACGATAGCCCGCCCAGATGTCGCCTTCGGCAGAAAGTGCCGCCGCCATCATCTCGAAGGGTGGAAAGGTCATCTTTTTCTCTTCGTTGACCAGCTGGCCGCGCAATTTCATCCATGACGGTTCAATAGGTAAAGACGCGGAGCACCGCAAGTTGCACAGCTCGCAAGTGGTACAGACCAAGATGGTATCCACCATGAACTGGTTCCATTTCTCGCGACCTTCCATGTATTCACGCAGCCAGTACCACTTGCCGCGTGGGCTTTGACTCTCCCAACCCCGACCGTAGAACTGGTCGCACTCATCAATACAATATCCGCACTGAGAGCAGGCATAGGCATACCAGGCCACCTCCGCAGGAATGTTGCGCACCGATCGGCTGGGCCTTTCTCCCACTTGGGTAATAACATAGTTGCCAAATGGTCGAACTATTGGCTCAAAAGCACTGGCTAAGCTGATCGCTCTTTTGACTAACCCTCTGCCGATGACCTTGCCCGGATTCAGGATCCTTTTGGGATCAATCTGCGCTTTAAAAGTGCGTAGCCTCTCGGTCCGCTCTTTGCCTAAGATCGCATTGGCTTTCTGTGAGAAGTATAAGCCTGTAGCATAGGGGCGACCGCCGTGCTTCTCGGCGATTTTCATCAGAGTCAGCGCCAACCCAAAGACGAAATTATAGCTGAACTTTCGCTGATCGGAGGGGATGAAACCTAAGATGACGACTTCGGGCTTGCCACCAGCACTTTGCCGAATGACCACGCCTTCTTTGACTAGTGGCTGGTTGATTTTGCCATCGATTTCGGCCATCACGTCGCCCAAGCTGGACAGAGGAATAACGACTTCAGCCGGCACCAGCGAGGGACCGAGGCGTTTGACGATCATCAGCTTGAAGCGGTTCTTCCACTCATGTTCGGCGATGCGCTCGCTCAAGATTTCTGCCTGGCACAACTTGAGAAGCTTCTTCAGTTTGCCCATAACTGAGCCGTGATCCCTTTTGCGATAGGCTAAGGTTATGATGTAGGCCGCCGGAAGCAGGACGCGCTCCTCGACGGGGTGCCCATAGTGCTCCATAAGCGGCGCCCGGTTCTTGAGCTCAGCCATTCTAGGGTTAATGAATAACAGTGACCAAACAGGCAAATCGGCGGCTACGATCGACTCTATTAAGCCTTGCAGATCATGGGGATCCGGGCAGCCCACACAGACCACATCAAGCCCTTCAAGTGGCTGAACCTTAAGGGTAACCTGGGTGATGAGACCTGTTATGCCTTCGGCGTCGGCGATAAGATATAGCTCGTCATCCGAGAATTCGCGCACCTCACCGGAGGGCAACACCACCTTAACGCTGAGCACGTTGTCGCGGTACCAGCCGGCTTCGTAGGAGCCGATCCCGGCACCCCCTTGAGCCAACCAGCCACCGGCGGTAGATGACGGGTAACTGGTGGGATAAAGTCGCAGGGTTAGTCCATGCTTGGCTAATTCTTTGTCCAGTGCCTCCCACACCACACCCGCCTCAACGGTCACAGTTTGAGCCTCAGGATCGATCCGGAGAATCCGTTTCATCCGGTAAAAATCGACAACCACCCCCTGTTTGATGGGGATTACCCCACCATAGCCGGATGAGGCTTTGGCCCGCGGCGTAAGTGGAATGTTGTGGGTGGCGGCCCAGCGAACTAAATCGACGATCTCCGCCTCGGTCTCCGGTTGAACCACCGCTTCTGGTGTGGTGTTACCTATAAGCGGTTTGAATAAACCTGGCATGGCAGCAATGTCGTGTCCATAGAGCTTGCGTTCAATCTTGTTGAAGGATACACGGCTCCCAAATTTTTCGCGAAGCCACACTCTTTTTTTAAAGTCAATTTTTCGTTTCATTTTATGCTTCCCTCGAAAAGGTTATGAAGGGAATTTCTCATATGACTTCCTTCTTTCCGCATAATTTGAACTCAGAACCTCTTGACTCCACTATACCAGCAGTCGATCTATGCTCCCAAATTTGGCTTCCCGACTCTATTTTATCCCAGTCTTGTTCAAAAGTCAAACGTTTTTTGGTTTTGTTTGCTAAATCTTTTTATTTGGATCTATTTTGAGTGAAATTGCTGTCCGGAAGAAGAAAAGAGTCTTTCTGAGAGACTCGGGAAGTCGAGCAAAATAAATACCAGCTCGAATATTAAGCCCTGATTTTTTGTGTCTACTTATCCACAATGTCTAAATTCGGACAGAAGAAAAAGGCTTTGTCAATTCAAGTCTGGAGTGGACTTTTTCATTTCGCTTTTTGTGGTGGGTCCGGATCTTAAAGGCTGACGCGTTCAATGTCAGGAAAAGCAGGCTATTTAAAAAAACATAAGTTTCAAGAGGTTTCGTCCAATCTGAGGTGAAGCTAACTTTCTACTCCAAGCTCTGGCTTAAGAGTTTTTCCATCTCCCCTTCGGCTCTGAAAAATTTTCCTTCTGCAGTTGCTACCAGTTCGCCATCTTCATTTGTGACTTTACCTTCAGCCAAAAGGATTTTGCCTCTGTTCAGGATAGGCTTTCCTTCTAAAAAGAGCCTCTGTCCAATTTTGACGGGCTTTTTAAATCTAACCTTTATCTCGCAGGTTAAAGTGAGGATATTTTGAGCTAAAATAGATTTGATCATCACCTCATCCAAAAGAGTGGAGAGTATCCCGCCATGTAAGATATTTTTGTATCCTTGAAACCGGTCCTGGGCTAAGTATTCTCCTACCACCATCCCATCTTTTTTGTAAAATTCCACATTCAACCCGAAGGGGTTTTTGTCTCCGCAAACAAAACACTGGCTATACCTTTTCAAAGATTTCGTCCTTTGCGAAACATTCATACGAATTTCCTTTCCACTCCCCAAAACTCTATTTGTGCCCTTACCTATAATAACGCCCAAATGTCTTGACGTGTACCTGCAGAGAGTAGCTAATGATTTCTATTTTGGCTATCCTTGGTCGCCATGTAGAACACTTGAGAAAAGCATAAGAATCTTGCCTATATGTCAAAAAACTTGGAGGTTACACCTAAAGAGGCGAGTTGTGTCTTTCAGAAAATAAAAAAGTGGTGGCTAAAGAAAGCCACCACTTTCGAAACTTTATTCTTTAAAAAAGAACACACAACTCGAACCAATCTCACAATGTCTTTTCGCTGTATCTACTTTTGCCCCGGCATTTCTAAAAGGTTGGGTTTCTCCTTGATAGCCGTGACCGCCCCGGTTCCGTGCTCCAGAAGCTCTAATGTTTTTGATCCCGAAGTGCTTTTTACTATTCCAAACAAAGGCACTTGGGTACTGGTCCAGGTATCTGTTACCTGCTTGTCTTCGGAGACATCTTGGGTGTGCACGCAAGTGAAAGTTCCCATCTTGATCGTGACCTTCCCTGTTCCCAGCTTTTTAGTTTTGGGTTTCGCCACGTTGGTCGTCTCTTTGGTAGACTGATTCATCAAGCTCACAAACGTCTGGGGCAACTCATTGGCTGGCTCTTTGCCGGACTTATAGATCCATCTTTTGATGGCGCCTGGCTGCTGTGGGTTACCGGAAATCAACATTTTGAAGATGCTGACGCTTCCCACCTTTGGATCGTTATGTTCAATCTCATACCAGAAAAAGTCCCCCCCTTCAACTTTCTCTTTACCAACTATCGAGAGTTTAAGAATGTTCTCGGTTCCGCCTTTGTTGTCGGAAAGTTTATATTTGACGTAGGTGCCCACCTCTGGCACTTTGAATTCGCCATATAACTTAGGCAGTCCCAACATGCCAGGCACCTGTGCCACCAACAGCTCTGCTTGGGAAAAAACCAAAATAAAAGCCGCCACAAGCAGAAAACAACTCAAATACTTTTTGGAGAACATGACGCTCCTCCTTGGGTTTAGAGTTTATAGATTAGTTTAAATTGAAATCTTTCAAATCCTTTATTTCTGCAAACTTGCTTTTAGTGGATTCTTGGTGTCAGTTACTTTTGATGCGATTTTATATCTTCTGATGAATGCCGATTCTTGTGCTTTTCCTTATATCGACCTATTTAACAAATATTTTACGAAAATGTCAAGCCCTTTTCAAAGTTTTTTCTTCTATAAAAAAGTAGGTGTCGAGCATTTTTGTGGGAAGCTCTCCCACACTTGTGGCAAAGATTTTGTATAAGTGATTTTAACTAAAAGGTTTAGTTGATTTTTGTATTTTAACCAATCTCCCCTTCCAATTATCTATTTACTTAATTAAATTTGAGATGATCCAGCTTCCTTTCGGCAGTTATTGAAGCCATAACGAAACTTCCCCATTCTCTCCATCCTCATCCAAAGATTTGCCACAAAAACGGGAAAGTCTCGAAATAACGAGGTCAACCATGTCCGCCCTTCGATCCCTCGGTTTTACTCGGGATGGTGAGCATGTCGAACCACAAGCTCAGGATATGAGCAAAGCTGAACTAAAGGACTGGTTGACAATCCCTTTTTGATCTGTCAAACAGGCTTTACTACAGATCCGTCTGGACGCCATGCTTGACCTACGACTCTGGGGTTTCGTGTGTTTCGTGCGTTTCGTGTGTTGGAGGAATTTTTTTCATTTTTTCTATTTCTTTTCCTAAGATGAAAGAAACCAAGTAGATACAAAAGATGATCCTATGTGTTTCGTGTGTTTCGTGCCTTTCGTGTGTTTTTTTTACAAATTTTTTATTTTTTGCATGGCGCTCACTCCAAGTCCTTCGACTGCGCTCAGGATAAATGGTTCGTTTACACTCACCATAAATAGCTCGAGTATGATCCCAACCAGCACATTTCA
>Ga0315279_10006435_pt1 | contig 14819 bp, 16 predicted proteins | sample YL17G06_20_MG_FD_203694 | JGI IMG/M metagenome (GOLD analysis project Ga0315279, IMG submission 203694) | Sediment microbial communities from Yellowstone Lake, YNP, Wyoming, USA - YL17G06_20 | ecosystem: Environmental > Aquatic > Freshwater > Lake > Sediment | place: USA: Wyoming | collected... | reverse complement strand
CACTTCAGTCTACACTCACCTCATAAGCACTGAAGGCGACGAATACCATTCAGCAGTTGCCAAAACAGTAGATGAAGCAAGGAAGCTCCTCGAGGAAGGCTTCGAATACGTCTGCCAGAAAGACGACCTAATGCTGTTCAGAAAGAGGAAATAGTCTCACAACAAAACATTATGCAAACTCGCCAGTCATGCTGTAAATTCCCATTTGCACCATGAATCTTTCGGATGCTTATCTGGCGGACAGACTAGGCATTCCACTTCTGCCTCAGGGTTCAACGATTTCGCAAAATTCTCAAGATAAGCAAACCTGACCTTCTTGCAAGGAAATTCCTCCAACCCTTTGCTCACACGCGTCTCCTGCGTCCTGCACCGATCAATCCTCAAAATTGCCTTCTTACTACCGATTTCAACAGTCTTGAACGGCTGATCCATCGCCCAACTTGATTTCCCTAACAAACCTATGATCGTCGCTACATCGGGCCTTTCACCGATACAAAACATCTTCTGCAAAATCTTCGCTTCTATTCCCGCCATCCCTTCCCAAACGCCCGCGTCGATTTCCGTTGCTACCTCTGTCCCAAACTTCTTCTCGATCCCCAGAAAATACAGCCCATCGACACGCCACAGATTCCTTATCTGCAGAAAGAAGTAGTCCAACAGTTTCTCCATATCTATCTTCTTCAGCACTTCCCGGTCTTCTACGCTCCCAGCAGGATAACCACTCATGCCATCAAACCTCGCGTAAACGTAGAGAAACTAGCGGTCCAAGGCTAATTAATCTTTAAAGAACGGCAATGCACGCGAAGATGCCATGCTACAATCAATGCAGTTCTACTGGACACAACGTCAATTGCCATGCTTTTGTAACAATTTTGCCGTAACAATCCGTAACAATTCCATTTTTTTCTGGAATTCTCAGAATTCCAATTAACACAATGGTCTCTTTTAGGAATTTGTGACACTTCAGAAGTGAGACCAGTTCTCAAAGAATTAAGCTCCTTTTTGCGTTAACGCAGCGTTAGCGCGCCAGCGACGTGCTTAAAAAAGCTGGACAAGATTAAGGGCACTGTTGAAATCTACCGCAGATGTCCTAGAAAACGGAAAAAACTCCAATTCTCAAAAAGTCAATGCACTCAGCATCATTTTTAGCTCTTTATCAAAAGCTTGTGACAAAAAACAATTCTGAAACAAAAGAAGCTTGATTCCGAGAATAGAATGGGCCATTCCCTAGAATTGCGTGTACGCGCTTGCTTTCAGGTCCTACTTGAAGCTACAAACCTTCATGACGATAATCGGTCAAACCGATCGCTTCAGCTAGCCTGAGTTTCCTAATTTCATCAGTACCTCCATATTGAGAAGGCATTTAAGTGATTTTGGTAGATAATTCTTGTGGGGTCGTCCATGAAATATCGTACTTTCGGGAGATTAAGCTGGAAAGTCTCAGCCTTGGGTTTTGGGGCAATGAGGTTGCCTGTTGTTGGTGGAAATGTTGCGAGGATCGATGAAGCAGAAGCGATTAGGATGATAAGGTATGCTATCGATCATGGCGTGAACTATATAGACACGGCCTATCCTTATCATGGTGGAACTAGTGAGGTATTGGTTGGAAAGGCGTTGAGGGATGGCTATCGAGAAAAAATCAAGTTGGCGACGAAAATGCCAACTTGGCTTATTAAGTCTCAATCAGATATGGACAAGTATTTTTCTGAGCAACTTGATAGGCTACAGCTGGAGTATGTGGACTTCTATCTCCTCCAGGGTCTAAACGCGGAGGGATGGAACAGTCTTAAGAAATTAGCTGTGATGGATTGGGCTGAAAGGAAGATTAGTGAAGGAAAGATTCAACATTTGGGTTTCAGTTTCCACGACGAATTTCCAGTTTTCAAGGAAATAATCGACAGCTACAGTGGATGGTCTTTTTGTCAGATCCAGTATAACTATTTGAACGTTTACAATCAAGCTGGAACTAAGGGGCTGAAATATGCAGCGTCAAAGGGGTTAGCTGTTGTTGTTATGGAGCCTCTAGGGGGCGGCAGACTAGCTATGAAGGCACCTGAAAAGATTCAAACATTGTGGCAGAGATCAAAGGTAAAGAAAACACCAGCCGAGTGGGCACTCATGTGGGTATGGAATCATGCAGAGGTTTCAGTCGTGTTGAGCGGCATGAGCTCGATGCAACAAGTTGTTGAAAATGTAGAAAGTGCTGGACGCTCAGGTCCAAACTGCTTGTCTGAGCATGATCTCCAGTTGATCGCCAAAATCAGGCGGAAATACAGAGAGCTTAGTTTTGTTGGATGCACGAACTGCAAGTACTGTATCCCTTGTCCAGAGGGAGTTGACATACCGTCAATACTTTCATTCTATAACGAGTATTTCGACAGGGATAGAAATGGCGAAGTCAGAACCAGATATTTGAGGAGTATCGCCCCAAAGAGCAGAGCAGAGCGGTGTGGTAGATGCGGAAAATGCGAGGAACTCTGTCCACAAAAACTGTCCGTCAGAGAAGTCCTCATAGTGGCTGCTATGATTTTTGAACAGGATAGTTAAGACTTGGCGAGTGTGTATGAAGACAGAAGTCACGTTTATATAGTCAGAATAGCCCTCGAAAGTGGATATACATGTATTGATAAGAAAGCAAACCATACAGAAATACAGCAACAACGCATCGAACGACGAATCTTCACGTAAACTGATACTTGTGCTAAGTTCATGTCCTCAGACTTGGCATCGAGAAATACAAATTGAATGTCACGTCAAACTCTCTGTTCGGTGGAAAATAAGTGATGATGGCCAATCTTCTTGAAAGAACATAGAGACCGGCAAAATGTGTTTTCGACTTGCCGAGAGTTGAAATGATCGAGCACAAAAATCGCAATCGTCTCAGTCTCATGACGGAAATTGATCAGTCATCCGCTAGGCAAGTTTGATATAGCCAATCTTCTGGACATTGAATGAATTCAGAAGATGCTGCCCATGGAAGTCATCCTCTGGATATTTCTCGAATCGGCATGTATGTTGGTTTTTGATCCCCGCTGTGAAGTTGTTGAAGCTTGACATGAAACTGCAGTGAGTTGATAGTGTGTCAGTTATGAAATGCTAACATTCGAAACCAAGATCTTTCGAAGCCTGATGTGATGAGCCCATAACTTCACGAGACAAACCATTCAGGAATTGCTCAGTTGATTCGCGTCTGCTCTTCTTCGGTTGATTTTGAAATGAACGTTTGAATCGATCTAAGAATATCCTTCTCTACCGCGCATTCGTGATGGAAGCGGAGCCTCGAAAGAGCGGAATAGAACAGAACACAAACGACGTGACAGTTCATAGAAAGTATTCTTTGATCAAATTCGGCAATGCCGAAAAGGGCTCGGTGCAACTAGAAGACAAGCGTTCGTTTGCACCGTTAGGGAGTGTCCGAAGACACGCGTTTGTCTTCTCGTTACTTCTGTAATCATACTTTGAGGATATGAAGATAGTTTAAAATAGGATTGCTCCGCTAACAACTTGATATGCCGAAGACAGATAAAGACTCATTCACAAGAATAAAAGCTTCCTTGGGTCTTAGAAGAAACGTGGTTGTCCTCGGGGCGACTCAGTTCCTTTTGGTTCTTTTTTCGGAGATGTGGATTCCATTTTTGCCTCTTTTTCTAGAGCAGGAAGGAGCTCAAGTGTCTTACATTGGACTGATATTTTCAATAATTCTCTTTGTCTCGACCCTGGCAGAAGTTCCGGGAGGAATTGTGGCGGACAGAGTCGGAAGAAAACCAACAATCGTTGTTGCATCCTTCCTGCTTTCTATCGTGCTCCTATTTTTAGGCCTGAGCCGACTATGGGCGGTCATTATGGTATTCCTTGCTATCTATTATGTTCTGTCGAGCATTTCCAAACCAGCAATCACGGCTATGCTAGGAGAGACTTCCAGCGAAACAGACAGAGGTACAACATTTGGCAGTTTCTATTTCTTCGTTTCCTTAGGATCTGTAGTAGGACCCTTGATTGGAGCTTTGTTGATGCAACGTAAATTGTTCCAGAGCATTTTTCTTGGCTCTGCTCTAGCTGCCGCGGTTAGTGTCTTGTTACAGGTTTCACTCCTTAGAGAGACAAAAAAACCAGTAGTCGAAGATCAAGACTTGAGGGAAAGAAGGAAAATCGAAAAACCTGGACATCCGTTCAACAGAACTGTTCTAATATTTATAACTGCGATCATAGGTTTTTCTCTTGCTGGAGGCCTTGTCTATCCCTTTACGGCACTGTTCAGCGAAAAGGTCTTGAAGTTTTCAGCAACTGAATTCGGGATAATGATAAGTGCCGCGAATCTTGTAGCATTGATTGCCAATGTTCCTTTAGGGAAAATATGCGACAAAATTGGTAAGAGAAAATCGTTGGTTGTCAGCTGGTTAGGTATATCACTTCTCACGAGCTTGTGGGTCTTTTCGCCCAATTTCCTCCTGGCCATAGTCAATTACATGGCCTCAAGCGTTTTCTTCAGTTTGAACATTATCGCATACAATGCGTTTGCGATAACAATAACTTCCGAGGAGACGCGTGGGTCAATGATAGGTCTGTTTGAGATGGTCATGGGTTTCGCGATGTCTGGCGGTCCGATTGTTGGAGGGTTTTTGTGGTATGTCAATCCCTTCTTCCCGTTTCTGACCTGCGGAATTCTCGGGGCGGTCTCAGCATGTATCCTAGTGCTGACTAACTCGCGTGGGCAGAAGCAGTGATTATGATGTTTGAGGAAGTTTTTGACCTTCATGCAAGAAACGTGGAAGAAACCATGAGGAGACCTAATCTAAAATACATCACATGGCAAGCGACTAGTAAATGCAATTCCTCCTGTAGACATTGCTTTTTGCCATCAGAAAAATGGATTCAACAAAACGAACTCGCTTCGCCAATGATCAAGAAAGTTTTCGGTGAAATCTCCAGAGACTTCGACGCATCCAAAATATGGATTCATATAACAGGCGGCGAACCTACACTAAGAAGAGATCTGTTGGAGATTGTCAGGTTTTTTTCAAACCTTGGATTTAACGTCAGCATGACATCAAACGGGCTCCTCATGGGTAGGAGTCTTTTGATGATCGATGAACTAGTCCGCTCAGGAATGAAACAGATCTCGATATCTCTCGATGGGTTAAGGGAATGTCATGGGCTTCAGAGAGGTGTCGATTGTTTTGAGGAAGCAGTTGCCACTCTAAAGCACGTAAATCAAAATCACCCTAAAGTTGCGTGCTTCGTCAATACTACTGTAACTCAATACAACTATTGGAACTTGCCTGCTCTTTTCAAGTTACTGCGAGACGTTGGAGTAAAAACATGGAAAATGAACATTGCCAAGCCTCTAGGACGAGCTGCTCTGGACACAAAGTGCTCTATCACTGACAAAGAATTCAGAGATCTGTTGCATTGGATCAAAAAGCAGAACCTCGGTCAAGTAAATGGAGCCTCTGAGCCCAAAATAGAAGTTCTAGATATTGGCTGGCTTGGAAGGGAATTTGAAGGGATGGTGAGATCTTCGCTGTATTTCTGCTACGCAGGGTTGACGCGAAGTTGCATACTTTGTGATGGGACGGTGGGAGCCTGTCCGGAGATACCGCTAGAAATAAACGCTCAGGGAAACATCTGTGCAGAAAGATTCAGTCTAATATGGAAGCAAAGATATGAGAAATTCAGAGACAGATCTTGGTTACGCCAGGGCAGATGTGAAAGATGCAGTGAATGGGAATATTGTCGCGGTGGTCCGATATGCCTGAGAAACCCTAAGGGGGATAACGTGCAGTGCACCTACCTGAGGTTGCAGTCAGCTTGCCGTTCTATTTAGCATTGATCTTGTACCAGCATACGTCATCTTTTCTTCTGACATCTCCGGTCGTTTGAAACGCATGCCCTCTGCAGCCTCCATAACAGTTTCTTAGAAAATATTTGCAGTCTGTGCAACCGTCTATCTTAGTTTTCCTCAACATTTTGAAGATCCTGCCCTTTTGCCAAATGTCGTCTAGAGTATTGTTCTTTGTATCTCCAGCAATCATCCCTCTCAGCGCCGGGCATGGTTCAACTTCGCCCGTTGCTCGCACATTGAATGATGTGTGACATGCTGGGCAGCCCTTCAAGTTGATCAAGGGGATGTTTATTTCTCTGTAAGTTCCTGGAAAAGGAGTAGCGCAGTCGAGTTCCACAACTCCGAACTTGTCTGGATCGTTCCGCATAGACGAAACCAAGTCAAACACCTGTCGATAATCCTCCCGAGTTATCTCAAGAAGTTTGGCGTTGTCTTCTCCCCTACCCACAGGAGCAAATCTCATGTAGAGAACATCTCTGACGCCTAGTTCCCTGCACAAAACAGCTATGTTGTCTAGGTCCTGCAAATTATGCTTTGTTACTAGCGTTCTGACTGATGGTCTAATACCAGCTTGAACCAAGTTCTTGATTCCTCGAATGGTTCGTGAAAACGCTGCTCCACCTTTTCTGATAGAATCATGAATTTCTGGTCTGCTCCCATCAAGACTCACGGCGGTTTCTACCTGCAATTTTGACAGGAATTCAGCGACTATTTTGCTAATCAACGTTCCATTAGTACTCACGATTATTGGGAGATTCCGTTCTGAGACGGCATACGAGATTAGATCAGAGAAATCTTTTCTCAACAGAGGTTCACCCCCAGAGATTTCAACGGTGAATGGCTTCATGGCGGAAAGCTGGTCAAAAAGGTCAAGAACATCATCATGAGGAAGGGAAGAGGGGGATTCTCCTCCTCTTGCGAAACAATGTAGACATCTCAGATTGCAGTCTGTCGTTATTTCGACGCCCACTCCGACAAGCATGTGATCCATATCGATCTAAGAGTCAGACAGAAACTCTCAGAATTTAAGTTTTGTTGAGATAAGATACTGTCCACTTAATCGGGATGAAGTGCAAAAAGACGAGGATGCATCACTGACAATACTTTTCGACAAAGCATCAGGCTATCCGCAGTCATGATGTCCAGACGCATATTCTCTTCTTCGTCTCCATGTCCATGCATTTCCAGCTTGAGGTCAAACCTGGGCTTCGCTCCCGTATGACCTAATCTCCAGTAGTTCAGACTCAAGCTTTGTACGTTCTAATTCTTCTTCTGCCTTCTTTTGTGCTTCTTCAGGCGTGAGTTTCTTTGGCAGAACCTCTTCTTTCTTCCACTTTTTACTTCTCAGAAGTTCATCAATCTCGTTGGCCATTCGAACCCTTACTGCAGATAAGAGAAAAAGACGTTCATATCTTTGCAATCGAGAAAGAAGAAGCTGTATACTTTACGATCAATTGCTACTGGATACACAGAAATTCCTGAAGTGGCAGAATGGCTATTCCAACAAGCAATTTTCGTAACCACATGAGAAAACACATGCCGATTAAGTCAACAGCGTCTATTCTTGGATGAGCTTTGATGACTTCTCTTCTGTCCCGAATAAGTGGACAGTATCTTGAGATAGAAAACTTTTTAAATCCAACACCCAGTAATACTACTGGGGGAACTAATGAAAAAGAAGAAATTCGAGAAACCGCAGCTTGAAGAGGTAACCAAAATCTTATATGCCCAACCTTGGGTTACTTAGTTGGGCATCCTCTTTTTCTTTTCTCCTTTTTTTTTGGGTAGCGTGTATTCTATATGCTTCGTGATACGAGTCTTCGGGCTCCAATCGGAGTCTACCTGGAGACTACTTATAATTGTAACCTGAGGTGCTTTCATTGCTATTCAGACTCAGGTTCAACAGGAACAGAGTTGTCAACCCAATACATAAGAAGCGTTCTCGACGAACTAAGAGAAGCGGGAGTATTCATGCTTCACTTTGGAGGCGGTGAACCTCTAATGCGGCGAGATATCTTTGATCTACTCCGCTACTCTTCTCAGTATTTCGAGACATCCTTGGTCACGAATGGAACACTAGTAACTAAAGATAAGGCGAAACTGTTGAGAGATTTGAATGTAAAGGTTGGAGTCAGTCTGGATGGTCCAGTTGCCGTTCATGATAGAATTCGGGGAGTTGAGGGAACCTTCAGGAGGACGATTAGGGGCATAACTTGTTTGGTCAACGAAGGCATTTCAACAGGAATCATTGCTTGCGTATCGAAATTCAACTTCCATCTTTTGTGGAAGATAGTCGAGATTTCAGTCGATATCGGCGCCAATTCGCTAAAGTTCACACGTTTTATGCCTATTGGGAGAGGCGCAAGACACACAAATGCGGATTTGTCTCCATATTCGTACAAGAAGTTGATGTCTACGATCAGAGCAATGCAGGAACGATACGAAGATAGAATGGAGATTCAAGTAGACGAGAATCTCCAAGGTCTCTTCTGCGCCGCAACAGGCGGGGAGTCGGGGACCAAATGTTCTGCCGCGAGAACAACGTGCACGATAACTGCAGATGGACATCTGAAACCGTGCCCAGCCCTAGTGAGTTTCACGTCAAAAGACAGTCTGCTCTCCAAGAGCTTTTCAGAGATATGGAGTGGTGCGATTGAACTTCGCAGAATAAGAGAACTTTCATCGGATAAGATTGCATTCTGTAAAGACTGCACTTTTTTGCATCTGTGCGGTGGATGCTGTAGGGCTGCGAGCTGGGAGCGTTACGGGGAATTGCATAAACCTGACCCGGCATGTTGGTTCAAACACCCCAAGACTCTCAACCAATTCTTCACCAAACGAGAAAACGTAGCATGTTGCTAATTCTGAACCTTTTTGAGTAACCTTCTAGTTTGTCTGTTGACAACATCGAGAAAAAAATGAGGTCTGAAAACGGAGAAGAGCAGAGTTCTAGTAGAACCCGGGAACAGATTCAGTTAGGGTGAACCGATACTGCATAAGAAAAGAGGACTCGAGCGCAAGCAAGTGAGGATAAATCTCAACTGTGTTGTTGGCATTGACAACTACATATTGACAAATGGCAAAGAAGAGGGCTCAGACAGAATGTTTGAAAATGCTGGGCTGATGTTTGGCAGTGTTGTGGAAGGATGTATCGTAATCAGCGAAATATTTTGGTTTCCAGAAAGTATTGTCCGCAAGAAAGGAACCGATCGACTCATTGTAGATGCTAGCAAGCTTCTGCAGTGGATTAGAAATGAGTTTGAAGAGAAAATAGCGGAATCTGCTGTTTTGGGGTTTTTCCATGTTCATCCTCAAATCTCCATTGCAAGCAATAAGCCTAGTGAAGCAGACTTGGAAACAATGAGCGTGGAGAAAGCGGTATCATCATTTCTCAACCTTGAACATATTCATGTACTTATAATCGCAGGAGATTCGCAGATAACTTTCAAATCCTACAGATATTTGTACCGAGGATCGAAGATTCGTTTGGTTGAGCTGCGCACGACAATAGAAAGCTAGGCGGTTCTCTCAATCTTTTCAAAAAGAATATAGCAGTTTAATGTATCAGGTCCTTTGATGTTTCCATGTTTGTGATAGGCTGCAGCTCTACAGCCACCAATGCAGGAACTCCTATAATATTTGCAGGATCGACAGAATACAATTCTATCTCTTCCTTTCAGCAGAGCGAAGCTTCTAGAATCCCAAATCTCCTTAAAAGAATTTGTCCTAATATTACCAAAAACAAATTCTCTTAGATAGGGGCAGGGGATCACGTTTCCCTTTGCCGTAATTTCACATATCATTTGCCCAGCTGGGCAGAATCTAGTCAAGCTCAGCATTTTTTTGATTGAGTCAGGTGAATTCTCCCCGAATCTTATGAATGTCTCATCCAAACTTATCGACAGATCCTTGCCTAATTGCGTTTGCAGCTCCAGACACTTCTCTACAACTTGTTTTGCCTCCCGAGGGGTGAGCGAAATATGTAGATTTCTCAACCCTCTGCCGCCCGGAAAGAAGCTAGTGATAAACCATCTTTTGATTCCGAGCTTAAGAATAAGCACGCTGATGTCTTCGACCTTGTTCCAGTTGCCCTTGGTTATGACGGTACGGACAGACGCTGGCACGCAGGCTCTTCTAAGGAAGCGAATAGAATTTAGCGTTCGATCAAATGCCCCGATCCTGCCTCTGAAGCTGTCATGGAACTCAGATGAATGACTGTCGAGGCTTATTACAACATCGTTCACCTTTGTTTTTTGAAGTTTCGAAGCAAGTTCTTTGGTGATCAATGTCCCATTCGTTTCTAGAGTGACCATGGGTATCCTATCTGCCGCATAGTCCAGAATCTTCAAGACATCTCGTCGAAGAAGCGGTTCTCCTCCTTCAATTTCGAATATTATGATTCCCAGATCTCGTAATTGGTCGAGAGTGCGAAATATCTCGTCAGTTGTCAATTCATTGAGGGAGTCTTGCTTTTCTCCAGCTTCCACGTAGCAATGCAGGCAATGCAGATTGCATCTGCTCGTGGATTCCCATCTCACTGCCATTGGATACATCATACGAGTCATACATTGTTCTCCAATGTCCAAATAGCGATAGATTGTGCTTCCTATTTTATGCTTTCGTAGATTTGATCGAAAGATAGCCAATTCGAGAAAGTCTTAAATTTCGTCTGACAGTATTAGGAACTATGAAAAAACCCAAGCTTTCCTCCAACATAATGATGAGAAGAGAAGAAGGTTTTGGCTTCCTTTTTGACACAAAATGTTCACGCCTTTTCAAGGTAAACGTAACTGCGATGGAAATTCTGGAACTATGCGATGGCAAGAACACTGAAAGAGACATCAGTGAGCACTTGAAGAAGAACAACTGGGAATTATCTGACAGGGACATCCAAGACATCAAAACGTTTCTAAAACAACTTGACGAAAACCATCTGATCATTTACTAGTTTTTGGTTTTTGCTTCTGCTACTTGACCAAATCTGTCAAAGAACGTTGCCACTTTTTCAAAAGCTCTCACTATGATGTCTAAGTCGCTTTGGCATTGATATCCGTGCACAGGCAAAGCCACTTGGCTATTGCAAACTTCTTCAGCTACTGGAAACTTTTCATCGTAGACCGTCACAATATCATCGTGCAAGGGGCATGAGAATGGACAGGTTGTCTTTCCATATCCCTTTCTTTCCTTAAAGATAGGGTTATACGGCAAGGGGGTTGGATAGAAAGTACCAGCGCCAATTCCCTCAGCGTTCAAACACTCAATAAACATATCTCGCGAGACCTTTTTGTGTCTCAGTATTCCGACGTAATAGGTGTATAGATGTTTCGCATTTCTGGTGCACGTTTGGGGAGTGAATAGACCTGATTCCAGGAGTCGTTCGTTTATGTATCTTGCATTGCTGATTTTTCTTGCATTCATGTCCTCAAGTTTTTGCAACTGAACTCTACCGATAGCCGCGTGGATTGCACTCATTCGATAATTGTATCCAATGTGATTGTAGAACATAGCTGATGATATCGGCAGTTTCTGTTGTTTTGAAGTCGTAGATGCCAAGTTTCCAAAAACTTCTCCTTCATGAGCCACGATTCGGGCTTCCTTGTCGACTTCACTAAGATCTGTTGTGATGGCCCCTCCTTCTCCCGTGGTCATATTCTTATTTTCCCCAAAACTGAAGCACCCAATGTCTCCTATACTTCCCACTTTCCTGCCTTCGTATTCTGCCCCGCATGCTTGGCAGCAATCTTCAACAACATAAAAATGGTGTCGTCGTGCGATTCTCATTATTGCGTTCATCTCGGCAGGACATCCAAATAGGTGAGGAACAATTATCGCCTTTGTTCTTTCAGACACGGCGCCTTCTATCAAAAGAGGGTCAATGTTGAAATTGTCTGGTTTGATATCAGCAAATATCGGGATAGCATTTTGATGAAGTACAGCGTGAGCTGCGGCCATATATGTATAAGCCGGGACTATCACTTCGTCTCCAGGACCTAATCCCAGAGCTGCCAGACTGGCATGTAAGGCTGCGGTACCGGAATTGACGACCAAGGCATGTTTCGTTCCAATGTAACGACTAAACTCTTTCTCGAATTTCTCGACTTCATCAGAGCTGACACGGTTCAACTTTCTTGAAAGCAGGACTCTCTTTGCTGCAGCTATTTCTTCGTTACCGATCTCAGGGGCGCGAAGTAACCTAGCAAGAGATTGCTTACAGGTCAGTGGTTTTCCTCCGCACAGAGCTATATCTTCCGAAGGCATAACCCACTTCTCCTGTCAGATATTTCCTGGAGACGTTTGTCGTAAAATATCTTTCGGAGTTTTGATTGTTTGAATCGTTTCAGATTGCATTGTATTTGCCCAATGCACATGTTTCATTTTCAGCCAACTCCTACATCATGTGATGACATGACCGCAAGCTAAATTAGAAAAAAAGCCTTGAATGTCAAGCAGCAGATGAGCTTGTTATGGGAACTTGCTCGATCAGAAATTCAATAGGGCAAACAAAAGAAAAGTACGACGCTCTCGGTGAGCAAGAATGGCTTCGTTTTGAAAAACGAGGAGCTCTTGGAGAGTTAGATTATATGATGAACCTACATTTTCTGAAGAAATATTCACCGTTGACTGGAATTGCTCTAGATGCTGGGTCTGGACCTTGCAGATTCTCAATAGAGTTAGCAAAATCGGGACTAACCGTATTAGCGCTCGATCTATCCGAGAACCAGCTTGAAATTGGGCAGCAGATGGTTAGGCAGGCACTTGTGACCAACAGAATCCATCTGGTGCAAGGGAGTATCCATAATCTCAATATGCTCAAACCTTGTGCTTTTGACTTTGTGACATGTATTGGTGGTGCGCTTTCCCATATGCTGGAAGAATGCGAATTGGCGCTGAGTGAGCTTGTGCAAGTTTTGAAAAGAGGGCAATATATTGTTCTTTCTGTGATGAGTAGAAACTGTAACATAGATGATCTTTCGAGGGCGTTATGGACAGAAAGTAGCAGACAATTGAAAAGAGGGTTGCATAGATTGGCAGATGCCCAAAGAAACAGAACGGCCTACTATGAATCTATAGGTCATTTTCGCAAGTTCTCATCGGAGGAACTTGTGGATCTCTTGGAAGAAGCTCATCTCGAAATCGTGGAGTTGGCAGCTGCAGATAGGTATCCATTGCATCTTCAGTTTCCATTGGAGAACATCAGAAAACATGTCGAATGTTGGAATGAGTTGATAAACTACGAAACACAGATATGTACATTGCCGTGGGTGGTCAATTCAGGTAACATGATTATCGCTGTAGCGAAGAAGTTGCACTGAACTGGCATGAATTCAGACCAAGCACTTAAAACGAAAGTTTCAGGCTGGCGAATGCGAATTTTCTTGGTAAGAGAGCCAGTCAAGCTAAAATAGGTGTTTTGGACACACTTTTTGTGCATGAGCCCCTTCGACTAAACTCAACGAAAATGAGTGACTCGAAAGCTCAGGATAGGTGTCCTCTCAAAGAGAGCAAACGCCACATATGCAGGGCTATCTCCCTAAGCTATAACATTTATGACGCACGCCGCCTATTTTTTGCGAAGGTCTTCTTTTTTCACACGAGGCAATAACGAACTTGCATGGTTGAAGCTTCTGCATGATGAAATTTTCGGAAAGAATTCTTTTTCTACAGACCAAGATTCAAATCAGAAGTCAATTTCGGGGCGGCCAAAAAACACCAGTCCTATCGCAACACCAAAAAGCAGGGAGTAGACAAGTCCAAACTATATCATCCCCCTTATTTAGCTCAGTTTTTACCCTCTTCTTCTTTTCGGTAATGTGAGCGCGCTTCACATCTTCCGAAGCTCACGCAAGAGAACTCGCACACTGAGCCTTCAAGAGCTAAATGAGTGTAACATATTGAAACGCGCGCAATATTGCTTAATCCGATGAACGATCCTCTCTCTTACAAATCGAAGAAAGGCGGGCTTGTCAAGCGGTTCACATGCGTCTTCGGGTATCCTGCTCAGCTTGAAAACTTGAAGAAGTTTCAGACGGACAAATGCTGAAATCGTTAACATAGGCAACTGCTCGTTTCCGACCAGCTCAAGATCTGGAACAGATTTCAAAATCTCTTCTAGAAGCAATTCAGTGAACAGGTCGACTTCTTGAGGAGTCAAAATCTCTTCAATGAGTGATAATACGAGTTCTTTCTCTGGAAAATTTAGATGAAGATTCTATCCTCGAGAGCTCGCACAGGCTAGACATCGCACATCAGAAACAGCACACATTCAACATGGATATCGCTGAAAAATCGCTTACAGAACCACCCTCAACCCTCACAGAAGCCCTGCACACGACCCCTCACACGAAAAAACCTAGGGGGGAGGGGGGTACCCTGCTTTCCAACTTAAAACAACAACCGTTCAGCGCGCGCTAACATTAAACAATAATAAGCAACACAAGCCTATCTTTCGAAACCAAGGCAACATATATGCTCGACCAACTAGCAAACACAGGGATTCTCGGACTAATCCAAGGCTTAGCCGAATGGCTCCCCATCTCAAGCACAGGACACCTCAAAATCGCCGAACACTACCTAGGCCTAACAACCACACCACTATTCAACCTCATTCTTCATCTAGGCACGCTGATCGTCGTCATTTTCTACTTTCGACACGACATCATCAACATCCTATCTGCACTAGTCCACCGAGACCTCAAATCAGAAGCCGGAAAACTCGTCCTGCCCATAATAGTCGCAACCGTCCCTACCGCCATAATCGGCCTCCTCTACGTACAACTTCTCGAAGACACACTTCAACGACTCCTCATCATCGGCATAACCTTCATCATCGGCGCAACCTTGGTCTACACATCAAGAACAGGAAAAGAAGACGCGGACAACGTCACGTACAGAATAGCCTTACTGATGGGCGTCGCCCAAGGACTCGCAATATTCCCAGGCTTGTCAAGAAGCGGAGCAACGATTTCAACTGCGTTGC
>Ga0315279_10006433_pt1 | contig 14824 bp, 8 predicted proteins | sample YL17G06_20_MG_FD_203694 | JGI IMG/M metagenome (GOLD analysis project Ga0315279, IMG submission 203694) | Sediment microbial communities from Yellowstone Lake, YNP, Wyoming, USA - YL17G06_20 | ecosystem: Environmental > Aquatic > Freshwater > Lake > Sediment | place: USA: Wyoming | collected... | reverse complement strand
CGACAATCGCTACATCGGCGACGACATCGTCAACGTGTCTGTTGTCGCCGGGACGACGGCCGCCGGCATGGACTTCGAGCTTCACATGGCCGGGTCCATCGTCGGACACGTCTACGACTCGCTGGGCAGCCCCTTGGCAGGCATCCAAGTGGTCGTCGAAGCCGATTACCGGCAGCAAAGCGACGACAACGAGTGGCACAGCGCCTGGACGGGGCCTGACGGCGGCTACGAGATATTCCTGCTCCAGACCGATCAGGAAGTCTATCCGGTCAAGATTGCCTGGTCGGCGGACGCGTACGGCAATGCCTACGAAGTGCAGATAGCCCCCGGCCTCTACTCGGCGGGCGACATTGGGGCGGCTGGGCCGGACTTCCACCTGGCCCAGGGCGCCTGGCTTGAAGGCTACGTCCAGACGAGCACCGGCCTTCCGCTGGCCAACTGCTGGAACGTGCTGGAGCCCGCCGCGTCCATCCCCAACGGCATCTTCGAGGACCCCAACGTCCAGACCGACCAGACGGGCCGCTTCCGCGTCCCGGTGCCGGCGATGACCGACCTCTACATGCTCACAGCCGGGTGGAATTGGGACGATTACCAGCTTGACGGCCAGCGCTTCGCCTGGGGCGAGAGGTGGATCGGCCCGTTTAGCATCGAGCCCGGCGGGTCGCTCGACATCGGCACGTTGACCGTGCCCCAGGCCGTTAGCCTCTCCGGCACGGTGACCGACCCGCTTGGCAATCCGATCCCGGGCGTCGAGATAGGCATCCTCGGCACGGACATCTACGGCGGGGAGATCCAGCTGGACGGCCAGGACGCCGGCTGGACGGACGGGTCCGGCCAGTACAGCTTGGACTGGCTGCCGGCGGGTCAGTTCACTGTCATGGCCTGGGCCGGCGGCTACATGGACTACGGCGGCAGCGTGAACTTCGACCTGGTCCCCGGCGACAGCGAAGTCTTCAACTTCGTTATGTCCCCGGCCGACCAGGGCGCGTCGGTGGCCGGCAGTATCGCCAACTTCAGCCAGGTTGCCCCGTCCTACAACGGCCAGGTGCTTCCATACGAAGTCATCGACTACAACGGGTACGCGCTGGGCGCCGAGCTAGGCGTTGTCGCCTTCGACCACACCATGCCCTGGAGCATTGCCGACATGCTCCTGCCGAACCGTAGATTCACGGGCCAGAGCGGCGTCGAGGACGGCTTCGGCGACTACCTGAGCGAGGCCGGCGGGCAGGGGACCTATCAGTTCACCATCCCCGCGTCGCCGCAGACGATCTTCGCCTACAGGAGTTCGCTGAACTCGCTGGGCGGCTGGTACGCCAACCTGAGCGATGGGTTGACCTTCTCGGACCTGGAAGCGGGCGCCGCCCTGTCCGGTCGGGACCTGCTGATACCGTTGGGCGACAACGCCGTGACGGGGGAGGTCTTCTTCCCCGAGGGCTACGAAGGCGGCAACCTGAACTCCGCGTCGGTCCAGGTGTCGCTGCACGGGGCCGATGAGCCGGTCAACTGGCTGGGCAGGGCGGTGACCAACCCCGGCCCGGCTGGGCTTTATGCTATGGAGAACATCCCCGACGGCGACTACTATGTCATGGCCGCGGCCGAGGGGCTCGCGCCGTTCGTGTCGCAGACCTTCACCGTCAGCGGCGGCGCGGTGGAGAACGTGGACATCCTCTTCAAGTTCCCGGCAGACCTGGCCTTCGATCCGCCGGCTGAGACTAGTATCCACACCGAGATAGGCTCCATCCAGCCCGTCCCGTTCGACATGGTGAATCTCGGCGAAGCCGAGCCCGGCCAAGTGGAGATCGCCCTCTACCTCTCGCAGGACCAGATCGTCGATTTCACCGACACCCCGCTGACCCTCCTGCCGCCCGGAGCGGCCTACCCCAGCCAGTGGGCCTTCGTGGCCCCCGAGACCGCGGGCACTTACTACATCGCCGCGGTGGCTGACCCCGGCAACAAGGTCTATGAGTCCAACGAGGCCAATAACTGGTCACAGACCATCGCCCTGGAGCTGACCGACGAGAGCCAGGTCACCCAGTTCGCCTTTGCCGATTACTTCCCGTTGGCAGCGGGGGCCGAGAAGCTCTACAGCTTCGTGATGACCGGTCCCGTGGGAACGGCCACGCGAAGCCGGGTCCGCACGGTGGTGGGCCCCGACCCCGTCAGCTTCGGCGGCGCCCAGACCACCGAGGTTCGCAAGTTCCTCGACGGCAGGCGCGTCAACAGCACCTACTACACCTTCGACGAGTCCGGGCTGCACATCCACGGGCAGTCGCAGCTTTCCGGGGTGTCGTGGAGCGACGTGGTCTTCGCCGACACTCTGGTCATGTGCCCCGCCGACATCTCGCTGGGCATGGTTTACGACTCGGCCTCCCCCTGGAGCGGGCCGGGCTGGACCGGCGGCTACCATCAGCAGGCCACGGTGGTCGGGTTCGAGGAGATCGTGACGTCGGCCGGGACGTACAACGCGCTGAGACTGCACTTCGACATCGATGCGGTCAAGTCCGGCGGCGAAAGCGCCAGCTCCACGATCAACGACAGCTACGACGCCTGGTTGGCTGAGGACGTGGGCGTCGTCCACGAGGAGGGCGTCTGGACGGAGACCAAGGCGAGCAAGACGTCGGTCTGGACGTTCCGGTACGACCTTGCGGCCCCGCCTTCCGGCGGCCAGGTTGGCGGCGACAAGCACGTGGACCTGATTGCCCGCTTCGATGAGAGCTTTATCCAGCCCAGCCAGCTCATCCCGGGCCAGCGAGTGACCGTGCCCGTGGTGGTCCAGAACATGGGCGCCGATGCCATCGACGCCCGCGTCGCCCTGGAACTGCTGGTCTCCCGCGACCAGTTCCTTGACGAACAGGACTTCCTGCTGTCCAGGCAGGCCAATCTCAACGTCAGCCTCGCCCCTGGCGCCAGCCGCGTCTACAACATCCGGTTCACCGTTCCCGACGGCGCCGCCGCGGGGCCCTGCTTCCTGCTGGCCAACGTCGATGCCGACAACGCGGTCATCGAGACCTTGGAGGACAACAACGTCGCCTCCTCCGGCCTGGCCAGCCAGTACGCCTACCAGTTCGGCAACCTGGGCGGCACGCGCAACGTGTCGCTGACCATGCTCGACCAGTTCGGTACGCCGGTGACTTTCTCCCTTCGCGGCGGAGCGGGCTACGGGTACGGCGAGGTCACCCGCGGCGACGGCGGCGGCCTGGACGTGACCTACTACCAAACCGACGACGCGACCACCGCGACCATCCGCTCGCCCTTCGGGACCAACGGCGTGGTGGGAAACGTGTACGTCCTGGCATACGGCGAGTACGACCCGCGGGCTGGCGACACGGTACAGCGGGGATGTCTGAAGTCCCTGAACGCCAATGGCATTGATCTCACCGGCGACCTGGCCGTCGAAGACTGGATCGGCAGCGTGCAGTTCGACGACGTGGCCTCCCTTAGTGGCCTGGACGAGTACGACCACACTATCCGCATCGGAGCCCCATACGGGCTCGGCATCGCCGCGCCGGTCAAGCTCACCTTCGGCAGCGTGGGCGAGACAAGCATCCTGTCCGAGCTGCCCATTAGCAGGTTGACGGCCAGCGAGTGGATCGACAGCAACGAGACGCCCGACCGGATCGTCGCACCGCGGCTGGACGCGCTTATCATTCGCGGCGACCGCAGCAGGGAGATGATCGGTCACTTCGGCGCCGACCTGGTGCTGAACGAGAATGTCGGGCTTGGCGACGCGCTGGCCCTTGCCGGCGGCGCCGGGACGGGCAGGCTCGCGCAGTCGGATACCCCCGAAGACGTACTCGGCGGCGCCAAGATAAGCGGCGACCTCTATGGCGCGCAATGGCGCATTACCGGCTCGATGGGCGATCTAGCCGTCCGTGGCCGGATCGAGAACGCAGTCGTCAGGACCTCCGGGAGCATGGGCGCGATATCCTTCGGCGGCCTGCTTGACAGCGACTTCCTGGCGGGAGTCAACGCGGAGGTCGCCCGCAGGGCTACCGCCCCCGAAGACATCTTTAACAGGGACGCTTTCATAGAGTCAGTCACCATGCGGTCCGGCCCGCTACCCGGGAGTGGCGAGAGTCCGTTCTTCCAGAACGGCAACTTCTCGGCCGGCGGGATAGGGCAGGTGTCGCTGCTGAACCTGATGCCCTACAACTCCGGCGTGCCTTTCGGCTTCGCCGCCAACTGGATCGCGTCCATTAGCAACTGCGATACCGGGACCGGCCAGTCCTGGACATGGCACATGGGCACCGGCGGGCAGCAGCATCTGGAAGACTTCCTTACCGACGCCTTTGTCGATCTAGACATCAGCATGTAGGGTGGCGCCGGGCGCGAGGATCGGGTCTGAGGCGGCGATAGACCAGCCGCGATCGCAAGGGAGCGGGCAGGCGAACGTTCGCGCCGGATGGTCAGTTGCTTGGCCGCCGCGGTCCGGCCGCCGCAAAACTCTCTGCGGGGGCTTCCCCACGCGCCGGATGGAGGCTATTCTTTCTGGCCATGCTCAAACCGGCTGACAGGATGGAGCGGGAGTTGAACACCGTCCGCGACACGGTCGAGAGCGTGTGGGTGGCGGTGATCCTGGCGTTTGTGCTGCGGGCCTTCATGATCGAGGCGTTCGTCATCCCCACCGGCTCGATGGCCCCCAGGCTGCTGGGGGAGCATTGGCAGCTCGTCTGCCCCGCCTGCGGATACGACTACTCCTACGGCGTGCCGAGCTCCGCGCAGAACCATCCCGATTTCGACCGTGCGCGCCCGCAGACACCGACCGGGGCAACCTGCCCCAACTGCGGCTGCACGTATCCTGCCGCCATGCTGCCGGACTACCCTCGCAGCGGCGACAGGGTGCTGGTGATGAAGTACCTCTATCGTCTGCGCGACCCGGAGCCCTGGGACGTGGTGGTCTTCCGCAACCCGCAGAGCAATCGCGACAACTACATCAAGAGGGTCATCGGCCTGCCGGGGGAGCGGATCGAAATCGTCCACGGCGACGTCTTCGTCGATAAGGGCGACGGCCAGTGGCGGATACGCGCCAAGCCTCCCCAGGCCCAGAAGGCCGTGTGGCAGGTGATCTACGATAACGATTACCCGCCCAATGCCGAGCTGTACGCTAAGCTCGACCGCCTTGGCGCCTCGCCTCCGGGCTGGGCGCTCACCATGGGCCGGTGGGACCTGACCGGCCAGGACGGCAGACGGTTCCTGTATCCCGGCGGCGACAGGGCCGAGATCGCCTTCTCCGCCGGGCAGGATGCCTTCCTGCCTCACTACGGCTATAACCTGCCCAGCACCGAAGCCCAGAGCATCGACAGGTTCACCGACATATGCAGCGACCTGGAGCTCTCGGCTGTGTTTGTTCCCCAAACCGGCGACTGTCGGCTGTCGCTATTGCTCAGCAGCTTCGAGAGGCGATTCAAGGCCGAGATATGCGCCGATGGGAAGGTCTGGCTCTGGCACGAGGGGCCTGACAGCCCGCCAGGCCAGTGGGAGATGTGGGGCCGGCGGCAACTGAAGCCCCTGGCCAAGGGCGGCTGCCACGAGGTGGCTCTGGCACACGCCGACTTCCGCGTGGCGCTCTGGCTGGACGGGCAGGAGGTGCTGGCGAGCACCGAGCAGCAGTACCCGGCCGACTACAACTGGCTGAAGGCCAGGGTGGCGACGAACCGGGACGGAAGGATCATACGGCCCATCCCGACGCCGCAGGTAAGCTTCGTGGCGGAGGGCGGCCCGAGCGAACTGTGGCACGTCAGGCTCTTCAGGGACGTCTTCTACACCTGCCCGCAGCTTCAACCGGTCGAGAGGGACGCTAGCCCGCTATGGGACTTCGCCAGGTGGATGCAGCGGCGAGGCCGGCTGGCCGACAGGGGCTCGGGCTGGGGCACCACAGGCAATCCCATTAAGTTGGCCAAGTTCCCTGGCAGGCCGGAGCTCGACCAGTTCTTCGTATTGGGAGACAACAGCCCCCAGAGCCTGGACGGCCGCTGTTGGACCAAGGCCGCCCCAACGCTCCGGCTGACCGACCAGAAGACGGGCGAAACGCTTTACCAGCTCGGCACCGTGCCGAGGTACGGCCTGATAGGCAAGGCGTTCTTTGTCTACTGGCCGGCAGGTTTCGGCGTGCCGAAACTGCCGGGCTTGCCCATACTCCCCAACGTCGGTAAGATGCGCCTGATAAGGTGACCGGTCAGCCCCGGCCGGCGGCAGGCGCTGAGAGCGGCTGAGGGCAGGACCCGGTAGCGACGGGAAAGCCCGTCAGCGGTATTATGCACATTCGTGCCTGCGGCAGACTCGCCCGGCACGGAAATCGCAACAGGTGCCGGCGCAGCCCGGACAGCGACAGACAGGCTGGCTGGCTACCGGGTCCGGCTTAGGGTGTCTTCCTATAACGACTGTCTAATTGCGGCCTTAGGGATGTCTTCGACCGACGGCCCATCTGGCTGCGCCGAGTGTGCCCGGTCTCCGGCGGCAGGCGCGCCTTGGTAGTGCGCCTGTCGAAGCTGGAGCAGAGAGGCGGTTATCCACACGTTGTTCACAGCCGGACGGCGGAGAGGCAACGCGGCATGATACTGCTAGAGGTGAAGGACCTAGTTAAGACGTACACCGGAAGGGCCGTGGTGGACCACGTTTCCTTCACCGTTAGGCAGGGCGAGATCGTCGGCCTGCTGGGGCGAAACGGCGCGGGCAAGACCACCACCTTTCGCATGACCATCGGGATGATAACTCCCAACCACGGCAAGGTCGTCTTCGACGGCGTGGACGTGACCTCCATGCCCATGTACAAGCGGGCCAGGAGGGGGATGGGCTATCTCTCCCAGGAGCCGAGCATCTTCCAACGCCTGTCGGTCCGCGACAACATCCTTGCCATCCTGGAGACGACGAACCTCTCCAAGGCCGCCAGGCAGGAGAAGTCCGACCAGCTCCTGGAGCAGTTCGGGCTGACCCTCGTAGCCGAGCAGCAGGCCCGCACCTTGTCCGGCGGCGAGCGCAGGAAACTGGAGATCGCCCGCTCCCTGGTGACCAACCCCGCGATGATCCTGCTGGACGAGCCCTTTAGCGGCGTGGACCCCATAGCCGTCGAGGACCTCCAGCGGGAGATCCTCGTCCTCCGCGACCGCGGCATAAGCATACTGCTGACCGACCACAACGTCCGGGAGACGCTCAACGTCACCGACCGGTCCTACATCATCGACAACGGGCGGGTGCTCCGCGAGGGCCCGCCGCGGGAGCTGATAAACGACCAGCTCGTCCGCAAGACCTACCTCGGCCATACCTTTAAGGGCGACGAGTTCGATGCCGCCTCCGCCGGCACCTGACCGCCGCGGCGCAGGCCGGTGCTTCTGGACTTCCCCAGCCCGCGAAGATAGCTTCTCCGCTATGAGTACGGGCAGGATAGCCATAGTCGGCGACGGCGCGATGGGCACGGTCTGCGCCATCATGCTGGCTGAGAATGGCCTGGCCGTTCGCCTCTGGTCCGCCTTTCCCGAGGCCGCCCGGCGGATTGCCCGTCGCCGGGAGAGCTCCTTCCTGCCCGGCAAGCGCCTCGGCAAATCCATAGAGGTCACTGGCGACGACGGCCTGGCACTGGCCGACGTCGAACTGGCCATCTCGGCTGTGCCGACGCAGTTCATGCGGGCGGTGTGGAGCAGGCTTGCCGGCCACTGCCCGGCGCACGTGCCGATCTGCTCGGTGGCCAAGGGCATCGAGAACGGCACGCTGATGCGCCCGACGCAGATCCTCCAGGATGTGCTTTCTGCGGCCGGCCGGGCCGGGCCCGTGGCCGCGCTATCGGGCCCGTCGATTGCCCCGGAGGTGGCTAACCGCCTTCCAGCCACGGTTACCGTGGCCTCCGAAGACCCCAAGCTGGCCGAGACCGTCCAACAAGTCATCAACCGGCCTTACTTCCGCGTCTACACCAACAGCGACCTGGTCGGCGTGGAGCTGGCCGGGGCGACCAAGAACGTGATAGCCATCGCCGCGGGCATCCTCGACGGCCTGGGGCTGGGCGCAAACGCCAAGGCCGCTCTTGTCACCCGGGGCCTCAGCGAGATCACCCGCCTGGGCGTCGCCCTCGGCGCCAGGCCGGAGACGTTCGCCGGGCTTGCCGGCGTGGGCGACCTCATCACCACCTGCATCTCCCCAATCGGAAGGAACCGCTCCTTTGGAGAGGCCGTCGGCCGTGGGCGAAGCGTCGCCGACGCCCTGGCCGCCACCGAGAGCGTCGTCGAAGGCGTCGCCACAACCACCAGCGTCGTCGAACTCGCCGCTCGCCACGGGGTCGAGATGCCCATAGCTCAGGCCGTCCACGACGTGCTGTTCAAGCACACCCCGCCGAAGGACGCCATCGCCGGCCTGATGACCAGGCCGCTAAAGGCCGAGGCCTGAACTCCGCTCGCCCAGGCCTGCATGGAGGAACCCGCAATGCTCGAAGGAAGCGCCAGAGGATCCCTGCGAGAGCTGGTCGTTTTCAGCGGCGACCACGAGCCGCTCATATTCCGCAGGCGGCGCGGCTCGGCCCGCGCCGACGAAGAGCGGATATACCTTGAGCACCACTCTCGCCAGTACGTCGAGCGCCTGGCCGCCTCGGGCGTGAACTGGTACCGCATGCACTTCTTCAAGGGTTTTGGCCTGAAGCACGAGCGCCAGGAGATCGACCTGGCCGCCGGCCTGGCCGCCCTTTGCCACGAATGCGGCATCCGCGTGGAGCTCTACACGCAGTTCGGCACGCTCCAATACGAGACGTTCCTCGACGAGGCGCCCGAATCCCGCGACTGGGTGCAGGTCAACCAGCTAGGCCAGCCCATCACCATCACTTACGGGCACCAGGACTTCCGCTGGATGCCCTGCGTTAGCAGGGACGGCTATTGGCGGTACCTCCAGGAGGTCGTCCGCGTCGGCATCGAGGAGGTGGGGGCCGACGGGTTCGGCTTTGATAACGTCGCGCTCGGCACCGAGCCCGAGTCCTGCCACTGTCCCGCCTGCCGGGAGGGGTTCGTCCGCTTCCTCAAGGAGAAGTACCGCACCGACAGGCCCGAAGGCAGGGCCGCCGCCAGGGAGCGGTTCGGCTTCGACGTGCTGGACCACGTCGCCCCACCCACCTGGAACCGCTGGTGCCAGGCCGTCGATTACCGCGTCATAATCTCGCCGGTCACGCAGGAATGGGTGCAGTTCCGCTGCGAGATGCAGCGCCGCCGCTTCGAGCAGATGGAGCGGCACATACGCTCGCTGTCGGACAAGGTTGTCATCGAGTACAACGTCTATCCGCCCTGGGGCACGAATGCGGCCTTCTGGCACGGCATCGACATGCCCCGCCTGCTGCCGCACCTGGACGCCTTCTGGAATGAGCGCGACTTCGGCTGCCAGTACACCGACGACGGCAGACTCTTGCACAGAACCCACGCCTATAAGCTGGCCCGCGCGGCCGGCAAGTTCACCTTCACCAGCCACCAGGGCAGGACCGCCCAGCACGCCAAGCTGGCCGCAGCAGAGTCGCTGGTGTTCAACAGCGGGCTGCTGGGCGCCGCCGCCGCGGGCATGGCCGACCTCAAACAGCTCCGCAAGGACCGTCCCGAGCTCTTCACCGGCCGGCCCCTTGGCCAGGTCGCGATGTTTGAGTCGTCGCGGTCGCTTGCCGACAATTCCGTCGATACCCACTATGCTTCCGTGCTGGTCACGCAGGCCCTGCTGGCCGGGCACGTGCCCTTCGAGTTGATGTTCGACGAAGAACTGCCTGGCCTAGGGGCAGTCAAGGTGCTCGTCCTACCGGACGTCGAATGCCTGCCCGACGCCATGGCCGCCACGATCATCGACTACGTCCGCGTCGGCGGGGGCCTGGTCGCCACCGACCGCACCGGCTGGTACGACCACTGGAGGCGGCTCCGCCCGGCCAACGTCTTGGGGGAACTCTTCGGCTGCATGCCCGACCTGCCGTCCGGCGGCTCGCCCAGCAGCTACGACGGGCCGTTGAAGGGCCCACAAGGACAGACCATCCGCCGCCAGACCGGACGGGGCAGGGCCGTCTATATCCCGCGAGTCGAACCGGTTCAGCCCTTTAGCTACAGGCAGGAAGACTGGCGGATCGACCAGAAGTACTGGCACAGGCCCGAAAACTGGCGCCAGATCACCGCCGATGTTACCTGGGCCGCCGGCGACGAACTTGCCTTCCGCTTAGAGGGCCCGGAGTGGATCGTCGCCGACGCGCACACCCTCGCCGACGGCTCGATGGCCGTGCACCTGCTGAACTACAAGCCTGACCAGCCCTCGCCGGGAATGCGCCTGTTCCTCAAGGGCCGAAGCTCCACAGCCTCGATCGTCCGCCCCGGCGGCGACGTTGAGCGCCTGTCCGTCCGCCAGGAGCCTGGCTGGACAGCCGTCGAGGTGCCAGCGTTCGACTATTACGCCATAGTCCATCTCGCACCGCTGGCCACGGCACAGTAGGCCGTCAACTTCGAGTCGGTCGGATCAGGTGACATGACGGCGGTTCGACGAACTCACCGCCCCGCCTTCGGCTCTGAAGCTCAGGCCCGAAGGGAGCTCGCCGAAATCGGACCCGAAGCGGCTGTGTTGGGGCGATGTCAGGGAGCTGCTGTCTGTCGCTTGGCTATCGCCCGTACCAGGCAATGGAGTGCGCAGCCGACCACAAGAGGACACAGACGCCGATGAGGATGGCAACATAACGCCGCCAATGGACCAGCGTGCTTGGCTGTCCTGTGGCTGTGCGCCCGCCCATTCGAGCCACATCGATGTAGCGGACCAGGATTGCGGCGCCAGCGGTTGCCCAGAAGGCCAGATCGAACAAAGAGAGAAAGCCTGTCTTGTGTTTCATGATCGAGACTGCGAAGGCGAGCAATAGCCCGTTGCCAATCAACATCCACCCCATGCGGGTGAGACACCCCCATCCTGTGGCCTGAACATCGGCTTCGGTTGATTGGGCGGCATGAAGGGTCGGTTTGGTTTCTGGCATGGGTATCTCCGAACAACTACGTCTTCCAGGTGGCGGCCCGACCACCAGAGATACCTACGGCAGCTACTCGCTGCCGCACCCTTGACGCCCGCAGCAAAAGGATGCCAAAGCAGACGGCGTTTTGCTTGTTCTGAAAAACTCTTCAGATTGGAGCACCGTTATTACACCGGACTTAGAGAGCGGATTCAAGGCTTTCCTCCGAGGAACGCCGACCGAGATAGGCAACCGTGCACCAAGCGGTCAACATCTGCGCGCCCGAGTCGCTGGTTGTGCACACACGAACAGAGGCTATAATCGCATTGACGCAGGCGAGCAGTTTCAGGGAAAGGACCGGCATATGGGCACGATCTACGTCGTATATCACAGTGATACGGGCAACACCAAGAAGCTAGCCGAAGCCGTGGTTGCAGGCGCCGCGGAGGTGGCCGGCACGACGGCAAAGCTCGTCGCCGCATCCGAGCTCGACTACGACGCAGCCGCTGGCGCCGACGGCTATGCGATTGGCTCGCCGGACTACTTCAGCTACGTTGCCGGCCAGATCAAGACCTTCTTCGACAAGGTCCTCTACGACAAGCGATTCCACGGCAAGCCCTATGTCGGGTTCGGCACGCACGGGGGCGGGGGCAAAGTCCTTGAATGCCTCGACAGGCTTGCCAAGTCCGTCAAGCTCAACCAGGTCGCCCCAGGCGTCATGAGTAAGGGGGCGCCCGACGCGAGCGGCAACGAGCAAGCCCGAAAGCTCGGTAAGGCCCTCGCCGAGGCCATATAACCGGCCAGGCGGGGCGCTAAGGACAAGAGTCGCCACGGCCTTGCTTGACCGACGGAGGCACCTGTTCCGCGGCGGCATGCCGGCGATGGGAGCTTCAGGCGCTACCCCCGTCCTCGGGCGTTCTTCGTCGCCATAAGGCGAAGCTTGTGCTTCAGGACGTGGATATTGTGACGGGCCCTCGACAATTGGGTGCGGTCGCGTGAAACAACCGCTTGATCGCGCCGACCCTTGAGTTTCCTGATCTCCGCCTTGATGCGCGTTTTCTGTGCGCCGACGATGGCATGGTGGGCGTGAATGCCCAAGGCCGCGCAGATCGCCGGCAGCAGACGCTCCTTGTGCATGGTGAGGTAACCTTCCAGCCCCTCGTGCTGGAGGCCGGCGGCAACCTCGCGGAGCTGCGCCACGTTCATCGCCCTTAAATGCTCGTAGGTGTACGCTTCCATCGCTTCTCTCCTTCCCCTCCCCGAACCGCACCAGCACAGCAGACTTCACCAATCATGATAGGCGGAAGCGGTCGGAGGCTCAATGGTCTTGCCGTCAAGTTGGCGCTCAGGCCTAGCCCGCGCCCGTCGCCCGTCTTGACGCGGCTGGCCCACCAGGCCGCTGGCAAGGCCCACACCGGCTGGACCCGCTTGCCTGGGCCAAGATACAATCCACGGCGTCTGGAAGGGCTTTTCCCAACGGCCTCCGCCAGCTGGCGTCCGTCCTGGACGCAGACCTGGAGACGACGCGCATGACAGACAAGTCCGGAAAGCAATTCGGCGACGCGCCCGGCTTGCTGCTGCGGCTGGCTGAGGCGCCGGGGCTGCTTCGCCGCCACCTGAAGGGCAAGCAATTCATCGGCGTGGACTACCGCGTCAGCCCGCGTGTGCGCTACGGGCATGGCCTGCCGACCAACCCATACCTGGCCAGGCTCATCGAGGGCGGGCGCGGCCGCTACGCGACGCTCCTCCGCCAGTTCCTGGCGTTCGATGGCGACTTCGCCCGCATACCCGCCCAGCAGCCCGCCGACCCGCGGCTGCCCTACTGGACCAACACCTACATCCCGGCGCTGGACGGCATCAGCATCTACGCGATGCTGGCGATCCACCGCCCAGCCAGGTTGCTGGAAATCGGTTCGGGCAACTCCACCAAGTTCGCCCGCCGGGCGATCGGCGATCACGGCCTGGTCACTATTGACGTTTGAATTGCCAAAGTAACGCACTGCGACAGTTTGCCGCTGAAAACAGGCATTTTCGAGCTATCGAGCTGTTTCATTGACTATTCAAAGACCAATAGGATCACCTCCTTCGATCCGCTCCCGCGCGCCGAGTGTGACGCGCTGTGCGACCACATTGTCCGCAGCCGCCTGGATGACGCCGACCTGGCCGTCTTCGACGATACTCAGCCCGGCGACGTGCTGTATATGGACGGCTCGCACCGCTGCTTCCAGAACTCCGACGTGACGGTCTTCTTCCTGGAGGTGCTGCCGCGGCTGAGGCCAGGCGTGATCGTCGGGGTGCACGACATCTTTCTGCCCGAGGACTACCCGCCGCGGCGGATGGGCCGCTTCTACAGCGAGCAATACGTCATGGCGGCCTACATGCTCGGCCGGGGAGACCGCCTTGAGATACTGCTGCTGAATCACTTCGTATCGCGCGACCAGGAGCTCTCCGGTATCCTGGCGCCGCTGGCCGGCGTGCCTTCGCTTGCCGGCGTCCCCATCGAAGGTTGGCTGATCTGGTTCCGGAAGACATGAGGAGTGAGCGGGGAACCCAATATGCAGTAACCGGTGCTCGGGGACTCATGATGGAATCGCATGTCCGCCCGTCTGTTCCTTTGCAGCCGCGGCTTCGCTTGCACGGCGATAGGCACCCCAGGGGCAACCCGCCTGCCCGTCATCGGCCCTGGAGGCAACACGGGGCTTGATTTTTCCATCCGGGACGGGATGCTTGTTGCACCATGAGCGAAACATATTACGTCACGACTCCCATTTACTACGTCAACGATTCGCCTCACATCGGCCATTCGTATACGACCATCGCCGCCGACGTGCTCGCCAGGTACTGGCGGGCGGAGGGCAGGGACGTACGGTTCCTGACCGGCACCGACGAGCACGGCATAAAGATGGTCAAGGCCGCCGCCGAAAAGGGCGTCGAACCCAGGGATCTGGCCAACCGGGTCGTCGTGCACTTCATGGACCTCTGGAAGGAGATGGACATCTCCAACGACGACTTCATCCGCACGACAGAGGCCAGGCACGAGGCGCGGGTGCGGGAGTTCGTCCGGCACCTCATCGAACGTGATGAAATCTACCTTGGCCGCTATGAAGGCTGGTACGACGAGAGCCAGGAGGAATTCGTCACGGAGTCCACCGCCCGCCAGAACGACTACAAGGGTGCCATCAGCGGCAAGCCGCTTGTCCGCTACGAGGAGCCCAGCTATTTCTTCCGCCTCGCCAAGTGGGCGCCGAGGCTGGTGGAGCACATCCAGGCCAACCCCGGCTGCATCATGCCCGATGCCAGACGAAACGAGGTGCTCAGCAAGCTGGCTCAAGGGGTGGAGGACCTGAGCATATCCCGCACCAAGGGCAAGCTCTCCTGGGGCGTGGAGATGCCCGGCGACCCGGAGCACGTCATCTACGTGTGGATCGATGCCCTGAGCAACTACTGCACCGCCCTTGGCATGCCCGACGTCGGTGACGCCTACGACGGCAAATACGCCCGCTATTGGCCCGCCGACGTGCACCTGATCGGCAAGGACATACTTTGGTTCCACACGGTCTACTGGCCGTGCATGCTGATGGCTTTGGACATGCCCCTGCCGAAGTGCGTTTTCGCCCACGGCTGGTGGACGTCCGAGGGCAGGAAGATGTCCAAGAGCCTGGGCAACTTCATCTCCCTCGACGTGATCCGCCGGATACTCAGCGATTACTCGGTTGACGTGTTTCGCTACTACCTGCTGCGCGCGGTGGCGTTCGGATCCGATGGCGACTTCTCGCACGACATGCTGAAGCAGCGGTATAATGTGGAGCTCGCCAACGGCATCGGCAACCTACTCAGCCGCGTGGTCAACATGATCGCCAAGTACTTCGACGGGGCGATCCCCCCGCCCGGCGATTCGGC
>Ga0315279_10006432_pt1 | contig 14824 bp, 16 predicted proteins | sample YL17G06_20_MG_FD_203694 | JGI IMG/M metagenome (GOLD analysis project Ga0315279, IMG submission 203694) | Sediment microbial communities from Yellowstone Lake, YNP, Wyoming, USA - YL17G06_20 | ecosystem: Environmental > Aquatic > Freshwater > Lake > Sediment | place: USA: Wyoming | collected... | reverse complement strand
CTCAGCATACTTGGAGAGAGGAGGCTTTCCTTCTTAGGGGGGGGTCAAAAACGAATCGGCTTTTCCTTATATAGGGGGGTCAAAATTGAGTCGGCGAAAACAATTATACTTTCTATGTTTGAAGCAGACAATTCAGAAAGTATATTTCCATAGTCGATATCATAATTAATTAGAAAACCCTCCTATCCTATGCAGTTATTTGCATTCTTAGATCCTACTAATTATCTGTTCTGGCTATCTCCACCTAGTAGGTGCTCTTCGCCCCAGCCCCTTTCTTCCAGCCGCCTCTTTATCATCTCCTCCACCTCGCCGGGCTGGGCGTGGAAGACCTTTGCCAGGATCTCCTTGGCCGTCTCCATCTCCATGGCCCTGCTTACCATCGGCCTGGGCTCGATCGCTCTCCGCAGCCTCCAGGGCCACCTCATGAGTATGCCTCCAGAGTTCTCTGGTCTCCCGGCGTCTTCGCCTCGGCCTTCCGGGCTTCGGCCTGCTCGCTGTAGATGCAGAACACCCAGGTTAGCCAGCTCGGCGATCTTCTGCAGGTGGGGGTCCAGCGCAGGCGCATAGAGCAGGATGGTCGCCTCCCTGGAGATATGCTTAAGGGCCTGGGCCACGTACTCCACCATCTCTTGGGCATCCTCGTAGAGCATCGGGTCATGCTCCACGATCAGGAAGCTATGGTGGTTCTCCTCCAAGATGGTCATGAGCTGGAAGTGATCCACTGACACGGGGCAGTGAGGTCCTACATTCAGCAGGATAGAAACGATCTCCGGGCCTGATGGGCTGCCTGCACTGGCGGCACTGCAGCTCCACGCGAGCCTCGGAGAGCGCACATTCTAGATTCCTGGACTTCGCTTTGCTCACCTCAGGCCCCCTCCTCCGCCTCGATCCGCTCCAGCTCCTCCATCTCCGATCTCCTCAGGTCCCGGAGGATGGTCGAAAGCTCGTCGATCAGCTCAACGCGCCTGACAACCTCTGCTTTGGAGGACATTTTAGGCCACCACCTTCTCCGCAGCTTCGACCTCTTCGACTGGGAAGAATGTCGTTATATGCCCGCATGGCTCCGCAGGATTGAGACGCCTCGCAGAGCAGGAGCAGTCGATGGGCGTGGTCACGTAGTACACATTTCTCTCCTTGCCGTCCCGCACCAGGCATAGCCCGGAGTCCAGCCGGTAGAACTCCGGGAGGTCCTCAGCCGACTCGGGCACGGGTAGACCGAGCAGCCTATTGATGTATGCGATTAAGACTCGGACGGCCACAGACGTCTGGGTTGTGGGGCCGCCGGGCGCGAGCTGTGCTTTTTCGTCAATCATTTATCCTCTTCCTGTATCTTCCAAATCTCTTATAGCCGAATTCTTTTAGAGCCGCCTCGACGATGGTCATCTGTGCGTCGTCAGGAGATGCGGATACATCTCGCTAGGCTGGGCAGGCAGTATCCTAGATTAGTAACATATATAACCATTTTGGCTAATTTGGATAATATGGATAACTAAAACAATATTTTTAAATATATTAGCCACATAGATATAACTATAATCACAACGCAGGCTAACCCGGTGATATCCAATATGCCTGTCGATATCGAGATTGCTGGAGAGAAAAGAAAACCTCTAGCTGAGCCTATGTATAAGAAAATTGATAAGATGGGTCGCGTTTATATTGATAGAAACTTGGCAGAGAAAGAGGTCCTCATCGTCGTAGTTGAGCCTGTGCCAAAAGACAAAATCGACTATATCAAGGTGGGCCGAAGTTCCTAAATCTCCCTCCTTGCTTCGATTGAGGGTAGATCGGTCGAGGCTGAGACCCTCATCTGGCAAGCTGTGACTACATGAAGAAAGAGCTCAAGGTGAGAGAAGAAATGCCATCTTTTGACAGGATAGAATCGGGCCGCCTCCCGGAACATCTTGATTCTGATAAGCTCATCGATGACGTTCGTTCCCTTGTCGAGAGTTCACGCCGCTGCCTGGCCCAGGCGGTGAACTCCGAGCTGGTCATGCTCTACTGGCAGATCGGAAAACGCATCAGCGAGGATTTGCCAGCCGAGAACCGGGCGAAGTATGGAGCGAAGGTGGTCGAGCTGGTGAGCGATAAGCTGACCGCGGAGTACGGCAAGGGCTTCCGCCGCAGCAATGTATTTCACATGATCCGTTTTGCCGAGGTCTTCGACGACCTCCAGATAGTCCAGACACTGTCTGGACTGTTGTCCTGGTCCCATTTCATCGAGATAATCTATCTCAAGGTTCCTCTGTAGCGCCAGTTCTACGCGGAGATGGCCAGGGTGGAGCGCTGGAGCGTGCGAACGCTGCGCCAGAAGATCCAGGGCATGCTTTACGAGCGCACGGCCATCTCCCGCAAGCCGGAGGAGCTGGCCAGGCAGGAGCTAGAGGCCCTGCAGGAGGAGGACCGCATGACGCCCGATCTGGTCTTCCGGGACCCTTACCTGCTGGATTTCCTGGGGCTGGAGGACACCTACAGCGAGCGCGATCTGGAGGCGGCCATACTGAGGGAGCTGGAGAGGTTCCTGCTGGAGCTGGGCACGGACTTCTCCTTTATTGCCCGTCAGAAGCGCATGACCATCGGCGACAAGGACTTCTATCTCGATCTGCTCTTCTATCACCGCAGCTTGCGCCGCCTGGTGGCCATTGAGCTGAAGCTGGGCAGCTTCGATGCCGCCTACAAGGGCCAGATGGAACTCTATTTGCGCTGGCTGGACAGGTATGAGCGCCGGACTGGCGAGGAGCCGCCCATCGGGCTGATCCTGTGTGGCGAGAAGGACCGAGAGCAGATAGAGCTGCTGCAGCTCGACCGGGGTGAGATCAGGGTGGCGGAGTACCTGGTGGAGCTGCCGCCCAGGGAGATGCTGGAGGCAAAGCTACATGAGGCCATAAGGCTGGCAAGAGGGCAGGTGGAAGGGAGAGGGCCGGAGATTTGAGGCTGAGGAGCCAAAGTCTCTCATAAATGCCTTGGTGGAGTGAACGGGTGTCTTATTTTCCGAAACCGATGTCGTTGGCCACATCATAGAAGGAATGTTTGAGATCTTTTTGAGGGATGCTCGTTTAATCGAAGGCACGCCGAAATCGATATACTGCTTCAATGGGGCCATGACTTTTCAGCCATGGAAAGCTCTTTCTTAGCCTTTTCCAGGATTGCTCCTTCCACCGCTTCAATGGGGCCATGACTTTTCAGCCATGGAAAGGGCGAACTGACATTCCTCGTCCGTGGCGGTCTTGCAGCTTCAATGGGGCCATGACTTTTCAGCCATGGAAAGAAGCTGGCTCTTATCGACTACTACAGAAACCTTGACCGCTTCAATGGGGCCATGACTTTTCAGCCATGGAAAGTTACCATAGCTGTTATTGCTGCCTTGCTCGCTACCTCGCTTCAATGGGGCCATGACTTTTCAGCCATGGAAAGGCCGAACTCTGGTGGGGCCTTCGTGATAAGATGGACACGCTTCAATGGGGCCATGACTTTTCAGCCATGGAAAGTGTTAATGCTTGATGAAGAGACGCAAAGAGCGATATAGCTTCAATGGGGCCATGACTTTTCAGCCATGGAAAGATTAATACGCCCGGTTATTGTCCTATGCTTACAAATGCTTCAATGGGGCCATGACTTTTCAGCCATGGAAAGTCCTCAAAGTCGAACGAAAGGAGCGCCTGGTAGAGATGCTTCAATGGGGCCATGACTTTTCAGCCATGGAAAGGTAGAGCATCTTCACGGAAGCCAGGCAGACCCGTTGAAGGTGCTTCAATGGGGCCATGACTTTTCAGCCATGGAAAGAATGTTCGCTATGGCTATGGAGGCGAAACTCCGAGAGGCTTCAATGGGGCCATGACTTTTCAGCCATGGAAAGGTCCAGATCTGCAAGATGTCCTCATGCGCGCGGTCATCAAAGCTTCAATGGGGCCATGACTTTTCAGCCATGGAAAGTCTCAGGCCTTGCTCTGGCCGGGCCGGTTGAAGACCTGCTTCAATGGGGCCATGACTTTTCAGCCATGGAAAGTTTTCCGGGGATGTCGCTGAGGGTCGTGAATCTGTCGCTTCAATGGGGCCATGACTTTTCAGCCATGGAAAGGAATTTGCTTTCTTTTCCATTCATATCTGACATCTCGCTTCAATGGGGCCATGACTTTTCAGCCATGGAAAGGATATATGCCGATCAATATGCCAGCCTGCAGGATGCCGTGCTTCAATGGGGCCATGACTTTTCAGCCATGGAAAGATAGAACCGTTGGCAGGCGGCGTTGATCCCGCATATCTGCTTCAATGGGGCCATGACTTTTCAGCCATGGAAAGAGTTTTTTGAGCGTCATCGCAAGCCTGGCCCGCCTGCGCTTCAATGGGGCCATGACTTTTCAGCCATGGAAAGTCGGTTATGACCGCCATGTCGCCCCACTTCGTCAAATGCTTCAATGGGGCCATGACTTTTCAGCCATGGAAAGCGAATGGCACACCTCTTTTGAAAGCCCCGCAGAATATTGCTTCAATGGGGCCATGACTTTTCAGCCATGGAAAGTGAGCCCCAGGTCATGTGCGTGATCCCTCATCTTCTCGCTTCAATGGGGCCATGACTTTTCAGCCATGGAAAGCATCTATCCGGTGGACAATCCTTATTTCGCCAAACCAACGCTTCAATGGGGCCATGACTTTTCAGCCATGGAAAGCAGCAAAGATGCTGACGCGCCAACTCGTCGGTAAGTGCTTCAATGGGGCCATGACTTTTCAGCCATGGAAAGATGTGGATGATGACCCGACAAGCCCGACATATCAACTGCTTCAATGGGGCCATGACTTTTCAGCCATGGAAAGAAAATCGGGCGGAATGTCTCTGGATATGAATAAGCATTGCTTCAATGGGGCCATGACTTTTCAGCCATGGAAAGTTATAAGGTCGTGCGTTGATGCTCGCTGGTGACGTGAGGCTTCAATGGGGCCATGACTTTTCAGCCATGGAAAGGATGCCCGCGTATTCACTTATAGCGGCGGGGAGATGCTTCAATGGGGCCATGACTTTTCAGCCATGGAAAGGAGGCTACGATCCTAGCCGGGTTGAATCAGATTGAGCGAGCTTCAATGGGGCCATGACTTTTCAGCCATGGAAAGCTCCGCCTATGTAAGCATCAAGGCCGCTAATAATCTGCTTCAATGGGGCCATGACTTTTCAGCCATGGAAAGAGAGCCAGGGTTGGCGCAGGGCACAGGATAGCCATGCTTCAATGGGGCCATGACTTTTCAGCCATGGAAAGTGTAAAATCTTCTGCGACTTGGCATACTATGGAGTAGCTTCAATGGGGCCATGACTTTTCAGCCATGGAAAGGACAGACTCAAAGCCTATTCAAATGCTGCTTTCGAGGCTTCAATGGGGCCATGACTTTTCAGCCATGGAAAGGCAGGGAGAGCCATAGAAGAAGGATTTGCAGAGGAGGTGCTTCAATGGGGCCATGACTTTTCAGCCATGGAAAGCTAGGCGCAGTAAAATATTTCAAAGAATTTGCTGTACTGCTTCAATGGGGCCATGACTTTTCAGCCATGGAAAGTCATCCGGCAGTCAAGGACAGCGGGTTGAAGAAGTTCACGCTTCAATGGGGCCATGACTTTTCAGCCATGGAAAGAAGACAGGAACCGATATTATAAATGCCGGAAACACGTTACAGCTTCAATGGGGCCATGACTTTTCAGCCATGGAAAGCATCATCTCATCTCCTGCAGGAACTTGTGCGCCTGCTCGCTTCAATGGGGCCATGACTTTTCAGCCATGGAAAGGATAGAAAGAGAGATATACTTAGGTTAGGTGGATATGCTTCAATGGGGCCATGACTTTTCAGCCATGGAAAGGTCGAGAATGTTAAGAAGGAGGCGATCTGACCATGCCCGCTTCAATGGGGCCATGACTTTTCAGCCATGGAAAGGAGCAGACCTGGCCAACGAGGAGCGCGGCAAAGTTCAGGCTGCTTCAATGGGGCCATGACTTTTCAGCCATGGAAAGGCAGGATTCTAAAATTGAAAGGCTTCTCGATGCGCGGGCTTCAATGGGGCCATGACTTTTCAGCCATGGAAAGCTGGATGGTGGGCGTTGGGGCGGATTTGGATCGCTTCATGTGCTTCAATGGGGCCATGACTTTTCAGCCATGGAAAGAATATAAATGGGTGGACGGATCATATCCCGGAATTATGCTTCAATGGGGCCATGACTTTTCAGCCATGGAAAGAAGGATGTCGTTGCTTACAATGGCAACGCTGAATACCCGCTTCAATGGGGCCATGACTTTTCAGCCATGGAAAGACGCGATATGACAAAAGATGATTTTTATGCATGGGTGGCTTCAATGGGGCCATGACTTTTCAGCCATGGAAAGTTTGCACACCATTTGCCAGCGGACGCGGTTCTTATCGGCTTCAATGGGGCCATGACTTTTCAGCCATGGAAAGGGCGCGCTTCATGATATCTCTCCGATTCTTTCTTCGATGGCTTCAATGGGGCCATGACTTTTCAGCCATGGAAAGATTCAAGAGAGGCTGCAGTAGGCTCGTTACACCCTCGCTTCAATGGGGCCATGACTTTTCAGCCATGGAAAGGCCAACTGCTGGTAGTGCCATGCAGGACCATGCACTGCTTCAATGGGGCCATGACTTTTCAGCCATGGAAAGCTAGGCGCAGTAAAATATTTCAAAGAATTTGCTGTACTGCTTCAATGGGGCCATGACTTTTCAGCCATGGAAAGACCGAACACGCCGTCTGGTACGACATCTGGTGTTAGGCTTCAATGGGGCCATGACTTTTCAGCCATGGAAAGTGTCCTCGATCGTCTGAACCTGCAAGCTGTCAAACGGCTTCAATGGGGCCATGACTTTTCAGCCATGGAAAGTCTCTTCTGGGTAGCACGAACATCATCAGGACTTACATGCTTCAATGGGGCCATGACTTTTCAGCCATGGAAAGGCGCGCAGAGTGAATACACCATTCGCCACACTTGCTAGCTTCAATGGGGCCATGACTTTTCAGCCATGGAAAGCTGGTGGGCGTATCTGCTTGGTCAGCACCAGTACATAACGCTTCAATGGGGCCATGACTTTTCAGCCATGGAAAGGTCGAAAGGTGCTTGCAAAGGCCAGATGACATGACTGCTTCAATGGGGCCATGACTTTTCAGCCATGGAAAGATCTCTCTTCTTAAGATTATTCTCGGTCACCCCAATAAGCTTCAATGGGGCCATGACTTTTCAGCCATGGAAAGCGTGCAATCTCTGGTTGAATCGCCAATACTCGCTTCAGCTTCAATGGGGCCATGACTTTTCAGCCATGGAAAGTGAAACCTCCAGGGTTCGCTACCCGGTGTGACCCAGCCGCTTCAATGGGGCCATGACTTTTCAGCCATGGAAAGTTGGCTATGCCCTAGACCCTGGCAAGTTCACGCTCTTGCTTCAATGGGGCCATGACTTTTCAGCCATGGAAAGCGAGAAAAATCATGCCCAATTTGAATTTTAAGCCCTTTGCTTCAATGGGGCCATGACTTTTCAGCCATGGAAAGTGGGCACTCTCTTGCCCTCGGACATACGCATGAGTTGCTTCAATGGGGCCATGACTTTTCAGCCATGGAAAGAGAAAAGCTTCAGCAAGAGCGCGACGAAGCCAAGGCCGCTTCAATGGGGCCATGACTTTTCAGCCATGGAAAGGATGGCCGCAATGAATGGCATTCAGGCGAAAAAAGAGCTTGCTTCAATGGGGCCATGACTTTTCAGCCATGGAAAGCAAAAACGGTCTCTGCTATGTGGTTGCAAGCCTCGTTGCTTCAATGGGGCCATGACTTTTCAGCCATGGAAAGAATAAATAATAGTCATCGCATGCATGGGCATGACATCCTGCTTCAATGGGGCCATGACTTTTCAGCCATGGAAAGATCTTGACCTCGCTGCCCCGCCAGGTGGCAACAGAGCTGCTTCAATGGGGCCATGACTTTTCAGCCATGGAAAGCAAGATCACGGCCAAGGGTGCATTGCCTGATACCGTAGGCTTCAATGGGGCCATGACTTTTCAGCCATGGAAAGGTCATCGACTGCGGCATTCCGTTGCCCGACATCGCAAGCTTCAATGGGGCCATGACTTTTCAGCCATGGAAAGTGCTTGGCTGGGCGGCGGCATGGAGGCTGGGGACATGCTTCAATGGGGCCATGACTTTTCAGCCATGGAAAGCATCATCCAGGACATCCATCGAAGCGGCTATGCCTGCGGCGCTTCAATGGGGCCATGACTTTTCAGCCATGGAAAAATCCAAGATGCATTGAGGCGGCTGTATGGACTGATTAGCTTCAATGGGGCCATGACTTTTCAGCCATGGAAAAGCTGAGATTGATGCGACAGGATAACCTTCTGTGCCTGCTTCAATGGGGCCATGACTTTTCAGCCATGGAAAAAGCGGCCATTTCTCGGGCTCTACTACGTCCGAAAAAGGACCGTTTTTCGAGAGGATGGGTGAAAGCCAGCATTCATCCTGGGTAGAATGCATGAATTATCTCCTTGATCATGCAGTCCTTGCTATCGTTTCGAGCGCCTCCCTGGATTCTCGTTACCACCTTAGCTCTCGATCTGGCGGTCAGACTATTACCGCCTTGCGCTCAGTGTCTGGGGGATGCACGCCCAGGAACTCTATCCTATCTTCGACTCTGCCGTCCAAAGGTCCGAGGTCCACTATCATTATGCGATCCTCGTCGTGTTTGATGATCTCGGTGAGTGCCGCCATAAGCTCGACTCTCCCTTTGTCTGTGAGATTACACCTGAATACCGAGTAATGTATAGGATCTCCGAATCCCTTCATGGTCTTGTGCACCTGGTGCAGTCGCTTCTGATCCATTATATCGTAGCTGACTACGTAGCAGTTTAACCCGCTCATGCCATCACCTTGTGCAGAAGGGTGGATACTCCTTGATCTCGCCCGATATAACTCGCGCCAAGAGCCTGGCTTGGACTTCCAGGACCCTGCGGTAGCTCACCTTGTAGCCGAAGAGCGGATGGGTTATCTCCGTCTCCATGCGGCGTTCGTGGCCTCCGACTACGGTCTTTTTACCTTCGGGGGTTAGAGAAACCCCAGCACCTGTTTTGATGAAGTCCTTCTTCGAGAGTTCCTCATTGTTGAACAAAGTGATAGCGACTGAATCGGCTATTAGAGGCCGGAACTCCTCCATCATGTCCAGCGCCAGGGCGGGCCTGCCGTATCTAGGCCGGTGGTAAAATCCGAGGTAAGGGTCGAAGCCAACCGCCAATACGGTAACAAAGAGGTCTTTGACCAGGATGCCATAGAGGTAGGATAGGACTGCGTTCACCGGATCTTTGGGCGGCCTTTTGTTCCTGTTTTCAAAGGAGAAGTCTCCTCCGGCTTTTAGCATATGATCGAACCTGGAGAAATACGCTTCAGCCGCAGCGCCCTCTATGCCTAGGAGGCTCTCGCTGCTCGATGCCTCTTCAGCGTCGTTTGCCAGCTTTGCCAGGCGGTCCAGAGAATTTATGGAACGGTCTGGGTCGTTCCTGCGTATGAGCGTCCTGCAGTTCCTGATCTTGCCAGCTACTACCTTTCGAGCCAGCAGGATCGATCTCCTCGGATTCATGGCCCACTCGAACTGGTGCATCCTCAGCTCCACATTCTTGTGGGTTGTCCCCAGGCAGATCCCCTGGAACCAACCGCCATGCGTGTAGTGGATGACAGGCACTCCTCTTTGCATGAGTTCAACCATGGCTGGTGTGGTTATCTCCACTCCTCCGTAGAGCGATAGTTGGGATACCTCTCTTAGTTTGGCCTCACTAACCTTGCCTTCCCTGGACCAGACTTCAAGGCGTTCGCCTTTTTTGCGCACGGTATGGCCCTGGCCAACTATGTAGACTGGTATGGCGTCATCACGAGAGGGTAACAGCCTTCTGACCTTGCCCGGCTCAGTCTTTTCAGACTCCATCTCCTTAAGGAGATTGACTTCGTCGGGTAGGCAGATGCTGGCCAGGGAGCAGCGGAAGCATTTTGGGCTATACTCCAGGGGAGGTGGCATCTCTCCTCGCTCTGCTGCGGTCTTGAGTGCTGCAATGAGATCCTTTGTTCTGCTCACCAGAGCATCATCAAACTGGATAGGCACTTTCTTCTTCGATCTGACGAAGTAAGTGACGCCTTCGTTGCACTGAAAGCCGTTCTCCCTGAGAACCAGGCCTTGGGCGCAGAGCTGGACTCTCTCCGGCTCGTATGCCCCTTCTGGGATATCAGGTGCTTCTCCCCGTTTGTAGTCCACAGGAGTTACCAGGCCGCCTTCGCCCTCCAGAAGATCTATTCTGCAGGTGATGCCAGATCCGGATAGGTAGACCGATCTGGCGTGGAAGGTTTCAAACTCTTCCTCCGAGACTTTGCCAGAGTCGGCATCCACTCGACGGTGCTGGAACCTACCGTCCACGGTGTCGGCACTGTCCATGAACTCCCCCTGGATCCACTCTATGTAGCAGAGCCTGGGGCAGTAGGCGAACTCATTCAACATGCGGGCGGGGATGAGGGCCGGAACGTCCTTATGATCTAAGAGTTCTTCAATCAAGCTTAACCTCCTCGGCAACTATAGGAGCTGCAAACGAGATAAAGATATTTTGTGCAGTTCCATCGGTCGCAGGCCAGTTCGTAGCCAAAAGGCTCATTCTCATCTGGCCCAATCCGTTCGTCTGGCCGAACGGCCCTGGCCGGGAAGGGGGCGTGCTGTCCAGAGAGATGATCGTGATTCAAGGCGATTCGGGTACGAAGAGGCCAAGGCCGAAGTGGGCGCCGTAGCCTAGGGCAATTGGCCCGGCGACCGGTTCAGGAAACATAATTCTGAAACCATATCCAATGCCCCTGGAAGCTCTGCTTCCTTTGCCCACCGTCCTTTCCCGCCTAAAGCTAAGCCACCTAGTCTCATGTCCGGCCAGATCTGTCGAGGATATGGGCTCCACTTCCACCGGTTCGGTGAAACCAGCTAGCTTCAGTAACCTTCGCAGCTCGTGTCCAGGGCTTCCGATCTGTAGCCCTGAAGCGTCAATCTTAGGAACTCCTCGCCCTGCCGACGTGGCCTTGGGATGCCTCGTCGGCACGAAAGGCGTTCTAGAGACCCAAATTCTTGACTTTGCCAGTATGGGGCACTCTCCCTTACTCGCGTCCAGCCCACCGAAGTCTTCGGACTGGCCCACACCCAAAAGTATGAGCTGAACGTCATGCCCTCCATGGCCCCAGACTTCTGTCAGGCCGTCCAGAGCCTTTCGCTCTCGCAGGTCGAAGCCCATGGGAGCGTAGATAGTTACATGAGTTATCTCGCCTCTTCTGCCCTTTCCCAAGCCCAGGTTAGACTCACAGAGGACATGAGCATGCATGTGGCCCTCCAGGGGCCTTCTAGACTCGTCACAACCCGAAAATACACTGGAACCATTAGATCGGCTCACCAGTGCCAGGTGGATTCTCTCTGCCAGAGATAAAGCGTCTGTTAGCCTCGGAGGAACCTGGCTGGCTAGAGCAAAGCGGGCCACAGTGGGCAGATCATAACTTATCCCAATTCTACCAGCTCTGGCCCTCGGCATTACATCAAATGCACCTCGAGGCCTGATGTAAGTGACCCAATGGCTACCAGGCGGCTGGTTCCATCCAGCGCTCTTTAGGTCACCGGTGTCGGCATGAAGCGCCTGAAACAGGTCTCGTGGAAGATTCTGCTCGATCTTTTCCAAATCTCTCTTTCCGAGTTTTATTTTGCCCTTCTCTTTGCTGCTGGCACGAAGCTCAGCTAACCTGCGTTCTTTGTCGTCGGCAAGGGTCTCCTCCCTCCAATCCAGATAATTTTTTAGGGGCATGCAGGCCAACGTCCGGACACCTTCGTATCCTTCAGGCATAGCCTCACCAGCCATTAGGGGATAGGAATTGCCTTTCTCATTCAGATCATAAACTAATCGAGCTTCGACCCAAGACTCAGCACGTCCGAGATACCCGATCCGGGAGAGCAGTATTTCTAGGGCAGTTCTTTCATTGCCTGAAAGATCTATCTGGTGCCACATCACCAATAGCCGTTTGTCTCCTTCAAGTACAGCGAATGTATCGAAAACTTTGGTGGTCTTGTCGTTGAAAAGTGGCATGAAATGGCGGGTATGCCCCAGTGTTGCACGAGGTAAATAAAAGCGCGGCAGGCTGCTGAGTTTCTCGACCAGATCACGAATAGTCGGCTCGTCCACCTCTCCCTGAGCCTTATGATACCATGTTGAGATAAGGGCTCTTAGAACTCGCCATGGAGATGGTGGCCACTCAACAACGCCTTCATTGACCTGGCGATCCCAGGGTGTGGCGTGATACCTGCCTGCTGGGAACCCAATCTCGATGGCCAGCATCTGATCACTCTATGTAAGTGACAGTCGTCACTCTCGGCTCGGCGAAATTTGAACTGGCTCTATCTATCAGATCAGGAAGATTCGCCTCTATATCATTCAGGGACGGCAATGAGAAACCTGTCGGGCGTTTTACTACTGGATCGCCAACAGTTTCAAGATCGCAGGCCGTCCTAAAACGGAGTCCATCCTGTAAGACCTTTCGTATCTTGTAGATGGCCAGGATGATCAAGAGATCCTCTACATCCTTTCCAAGACGGTATCCACGGATTTGAGCCAAATCGAGGTTGAAGAACGCCGTAATTTCACCTGTATACTCGTCCCGCGGGAAAATAACGTGTCCGTATCCCTTATCAGTATCCCCTTTCGGGTTGACTTCATCCTTTTTAACACCGCCACTTGGTGCCACATTCACGTTCTTAGACTCAACGAAGCCAGAAAGTGCTCTGGGAAGTCGCAGGCGCCCTCCTGCAAGGTCTTTCTTCGCCAAGAAAATGCCATGTAAAAGCGAATTTATGTCGTATTTTAACAAACTCTTTGCGAGCAATTGAAGATCTACTCGACCTGTCTTCATGACGCCTAGCTCTTCTTTGAGTTGAGTATAGAATTTTGTATCCTTTGATTCCAAGATGTATGGGCTGTTTATTCGGTGTGATTCCAGGATCGAGTTGGTCAGTGGCTTTCCGTCTTTGAGAACATTGATATAAGGCAGCCCTTTCAAGGGAGTTGCCCAGTCATTCTTGCTTTCATCCCAGCAGACTGCTTCCATCCTGTTGGCCATGCTCTGTGCTGACTCCACCAGCAACATCTGAGTACTATCTACAAGCTGGTAAGTAGCTGCCCCCAGGTCCGGAAAGCCCGTAGGCTGGAACCTCGTCCCTTGTAAAGGTTTCAAATTTACCTCAACAAGGAGACGTGATTGTCCTTTCAACTTATCAAGATCCATTTTAGTCACTCCTAATTTCAATCACCATATTGTTCCGCATACTCTCCAAATCTGGTCTCAAAACTTTGTTTGCTAAAATATTCACCTGATAGGCATCTATCGGGAAAAGAAGCGCAGCTGCAGTTCGTTCCATTAATTTAGCTGAGATCTTAGACGATTCCGATGCCGTAGAAAGGCCGCTTCCTCTCAGGCGGCGTTCTGCTAATCGCATTGCAGTGAAGCTATCCCCCAAGACAGCCCGCCGATGGATTTCTTGAACAATTGGTATCTCTAAGTTCCGAACATTTTGCCCGGCAAAACAAAGCTTCAGCAGGCTATAACTCGCCCCTGGAAATACCGAGTCGGAGAAAGAACGTCTCATTATTGCGTTCCTGGGGACGGATGGCCAGTCCAAAAGGATCAATCCCCATAAAAGATCCTCTATCCGTCCAATATCGATACGACCCTCGATGAAATCCGCAATGTCACCTAAGTCAGCATTAATCCATGCGTGATCAGGATAGCTTCTGCAGCCAGATTGTGCCGTTCTCATTACTCTGCGGGACATTATCCTGTTCAGTGCAGAGATTAGGTCGCCCTCCAACCAGACGATATCTCTACTTATATCATCGGAGAAAGCTACATTCAAATGGCCTTCTTTTAACCATGTGTGAACAGGCTCCATTTGTGAGCGAAGGGGTATAACGACTGGATTTCCATCACGGTCCAAGTAGCGACCATAAATCGAGGCCAAGCTTGATGCCAATCTAAACTCAGGGCTTCCATCATCTGCATCTATTAGCCAGCGACTGGATAATGGACTAACCGGTCTGACCGAAGATTCCTTCGTCCACTTTAGACTTTTTGAGATGGCTTTTTCACATTCACCCAGGGCAATCAAAACATCCTGAACTCTGGGAGAGACGCGATCGGTGCAGAGTGCGAAGATAGCAGCCTCAAGTTTCCGCAAGGTTCTGCCAGAAGATGTCGGTGCATTCTTGGACATGGCCTTTTCCCTAAAGCGAGATAGCCACACATCAATGTCGGCTAGCAGATCGACCTCTTGTCGCCTACGAACCAAAAAATTACCCATATCGATCGCACTGAGGTATTTGTCCCCGCCAGTTCGCCCTTTGAATAGGCCGATTCTTCGAAATCCCTGTATTCCCCTGTCCACACCAAATTGGGAAATGGCCTGGATTGCATCAATTCCTCTGACTGCAGTCCGGTGATGCACCTCTATCCTACCTGCGGAAAATAGCTCTTTAATCTCGCAAAGGTAAGTTGGCCTATCCCATCGCGGTAACCAGATCTCTTTCCCGCCTCCCTCCGCATTATTTACTGCAATATTTCCGACTGGGGTTGAGCCGATCAAGAAAGGAAAGCTAGCTATTTTTGGAATTGTACTCCCCATCTTTTTAACTATAGTCCTACACTAAACTATTTATACTCATAATTATCATATTATTTAACATGTCTTGTCCCGAGCAAATCCACATTGAGAAGCACATAAGCTGGGAAGAACTCAACAAAAGGAT
>Ga0315279_10006430_pt1 | contig 14825 bp, 12 predicted proteins | sample YL17G06_20_MG_FD_203694 | JGI IMG/M metagenome (GOLD analysis project Ga0315279, IMG submission 203694) | Sediment microbial communities from Yellowstone Lake, YNP, Wyoming, USA - YL17G06_20 | ecosystem: Environmental > Aquatic > Freshwater > Lake > Sediment | place: USA: Wyoming | collected... | reverse complement strand
ACGGCAATACCCTTATCTTTAATCTTTTCAATGGGGAGATTCATGAAACCGATGAAAAAGACCCCAATAAATATCGGCGGGTGAGCTTCGATAAGCAGACCATCTATATTCGGGATGTTGGAGACAAATTAGTTCGCACAAACTCTGAATATCGAACCGATCGGGAGAAAAGCGCAAATCAAATGCTTGAAGATATAAAAGGACTAAAGACAAACGTAAAAACTTCACAGGCCCAAATCCTGAAGCAAGTTAACTTAGCTTTATCTAAAATCCTTGAAGGGAAAAAGGATATTCACTCTGAGGATCAATCCCCCATAAAAAAGAAGGAAGCCATCGAATATCTGATAAGAAAAAACTCAAACCTCTTCAGCCAACTTGAAAGCGAAGAGCAAAATATCAATAGCCAAAAAAGAGAGATAAATAGCTTAATGGTGGAAGTTCACAAAAAGTATGCTCTGCCGGCCGCATGTGTGGTCTTCATATTAGTAGGAGCACCTCTGGGCATAATGGCAAGAAAGGGAGGGATGACGGTCGGACTGGGGTTGAGTCTGGGATTTTTTGTTCTCTATTGGGCATTTTTGATCGGAGGGGAAGAGTTAGCGGACCGGCAACTCATCCCCGCCTTTTGGGCCATGTGGTCCGCCAATATTCTAATCGGAGGAGCGGGAACCTACATCTTGATAAAATCCGCCAAAGAGACCACTTTCATCTCCTGGAAATGGACACAGAAATTTATACCAAAAAGATTTAGAGAAAAGCAAATAGCAGAAGAAAAATAAAATATATTTGATTCAAGGGTTCAAAGGTTCAATGCAGATATTAGACAAATATTTAATTCGACAGTTTTTGTATGCTCTGCTTTTCAGCCTGATTGCCTTTTGGGTGATCTTCCTGGTGATCGATTTGGTCGAGCACCTGGATACCTTCATTGATAGACATACCACGCTTTTCATGATCGCTAAGTATTATTTTTATTATACCCCATACATAATCGCACTCCTCCTTCCGGTGGCTATGCTCCTTTCCTCTCTTTTCTCCTTAGGGCAGTTGGCAAAACATAATGAGCTTTTAGCCATGAAATCAGCCGGAATAAGCCTTTACCGAATATTGCTGCCTTTATTCGTTTTAGCTTTTTTGATAAGCCTGGCTACCATAGTCTTTGGAGGATCGCTTGTCCCTTTTACCTACCAAAAGATGATGGAAGTCAAAACCGTGGAGATCGAAAAGGAAGCTAAAGAAAAAAACTTTTTACTTCAAAATATTTTTGTTCAAGGAGAGGATGGGACAATATTTCACTTAGATGTTTACAACAGCAAAGAGAAAACCGGAAGTGGTGTTTTGGTCCAAAAGTTTGAAAAGAACCGACTCAAAGAACAGATACAGGCAAAGAAGATCAGCTGGAAGGGAAATGGTTGGATTTTTGAAGATGGCAGAGTGAGAATCTTTGCCGACTCCTCAAGCAAGCCTGAGTCGACCGAAGAATCTGTTCTCACCGACTCCACCACTTTGGCGGAGCAGACGGAGGTAGAGAAATACGAGACTTTCGATAGGCTTTTGCGTCTGGACCTAAATATAAGACCAGAAGCGTTTGCCCAAAGACAAAAAAAACCGGACGAGATGGGATATTTTGAGCTTTCGGATTATGTTAAGACCAAAAAAAGAAGCGGACAGGACGTAGCCAAAGAAACCACGGATCTTTACTTGAAGATCTCCTATCCATTCGTGAATTTCATCATCGTGCTTTTCGGTGCTCCCATCGCCGCCAATCCTAAAAGGTCTGGCTTTGCCATCGGCTTTGCCATCAGCCTGTTCATCAGTTTTATGTATTACATTCTGATACGGACGGGACAATCCTTTGGCTACTCTGAAAAGTTGCCACCACTTTTTGCCGCCTGGAGCACCCATATCCTGTTTTTCATGTTGGGAATCATCCTTCTGGTCAAAGCGAAGAAATAAAGTTCGAAAAATAATAGAAACAAGTGAAAATACTTATGCATCCTTGATTTGTTACATTCTAGTTGGCTCCCCCTCACCCTTACCCTCTCCCCACAGGGGAGAGGGGCAACTTCGTATCAGAAATAAATGCATTTGAATTAGATTCTATAATATACAAAAGATGAAAAAGATAAAATGAGATGGAATACAATGAGGAGTAAATGAATTTTGAAGATATATAGAGACAAAGATGCGGATTTGAAATACTTAAAAGGAATATCCATTGCCATCATCGGATATGGAAGTCAGGGAAGGGCACAAGCTTTGAATTTAAAAGACAGCGGGCTTCAGGTAATAGTGGGTTTGCCCCAAAAAAGCAAGAGCATAAAAATCGCCCGAAAAGACGGTTTTGAAGTTTACTCCACTGAAAAAGCGGCAAAGCTGGGACAAATCATTTCGGTCTTAGCCCCTGATCATTTCCATAAAAAGATTTATGATGATCAATTGAAGAAAAATTTATCCCCAGGCAAGACTTTGCTCTTTGCCTGCGGATTCTCCATATATTTCAAGCTTATCCTCCCTCCCAAAGATGTGGACGTGATCCTGGTCGCTCCTCATGCACCGGGAGAAGTGATGAGGAAATTTTTCTTGGAAAAAAAGGGGGTTCCATGTTTTATTGCAGTTAAACAAAATTACAGCGGAAAGGCTATAAAAAAAGCTTTGGCTTATGCTAAAGCTATTGGGTCTACGAAAGCAGGTGTTATCGAGACGACTTTTAGAGATGAATCTATCGGCGATTTATTTGGGGAGCAGGTGGTCTTATGCGGAGGATTAACTGAGCTTTTGAGGACTGGGTTTGAGGTGTTGGTGGAATCGGGGCTTCCTCCGGAGAATGCTTATTTGGAATGTGTGCATCAGTTGGATTTTATTGTCAATACCATCAAATCCCACGGAATAGCGGGGATGTTCGAAAGAATCAGCAAAACTGCTGAATATGGTTCATACCTTAGTGGGAAAAGAGTAATCAATGATCGAACAAAAAAGGAGATGAAAAAAATCCTAAAAGAAATCAAAGATGGATCGTTTGCCAAAAGATGGGTAAAAGAATATGAAAGTGGAATGAAGAATTATCTTGCTATAAAGAGAATAACGGCTAACCATCCCATAGAAGCGATAAGCAAAAAAATGAGAGATTTGTTAAAGTAGGTCGGGTTTTCCGCCAAAGGCGGAATACCCGACAATCTTTTTCTATATTTATATGCTTTCTAAAGAAAAACTCAAAGAGCTTTTGAAGCTTAAGACCAAAAAAGGGCGAAAGACTCAAGGAAGATTTTTAATTGAAGGAATGCGTCTTTGTGAGGAGATGGCAAACTCAAATTGGGAAGCGGAATCCGTTCTTTTCACCAGCTCATTTCAAAACTCATCCAGCGGAAAAAAACTTCTACAAAAATTTGAAAGAAAAAACGTCAAAACCATTCCAGTAAAAAGTGAAGTAGTAAAAAAACTCTCAGACACGGTGACTCCTCAAGGAATCATAGCTATAGTCAAGATAAAGGAATTTTCTTTAAATGAACCTTGGTCAGAAAGTTCCAATATAATATTGGCTTTAGATGCCATCAGGGATCCGGGAAATGTGGGGACCTTGATAAGAACTGCAGATGCTTTTGGTATCGGTGGGGTGATCTTATCTTTAGATACTGTGGAATTATATAATCCTAAAGTTGTTCGCTCCACTATGGGCTCGATCTTTCATCTTCCGATCTTTGATGAGGTTGATTTAGAAAAGACCATTCCCCAGTTAAAAAAACGGAATTTTAAAATCTATGGCACCGATGTGAGGGAGGGGAAAGATTTTGACACATTGGATTATTCTGAAAAGATTTGCCTTTTGATAGGAAACGAAGCCGAAGGCTTAAATAAGAACCTGCTTGATCTTTCGGACGAAATCATCCGCATCCCCATTTTCGGCAGAGCCGAATCTTTGAATGCCTCAGTCGCCGGGGGAATCCTGTTATATGAAATCACAAAAAGAAAACGTCATTAAGAAGACTGAGACGGAGAGCTGAGACTGAGAAAAAGATCAGTTTTAGTCACAGTCTCAAATCTTCCTTTTTAAAAACTGCGACAATTCTCCCACCTCTGGCGGAATCTCGAGACTATTGCCGAAAGATCAAGAGATTTTAGCGGTATATTTCTCGACGATGTGCGACTCGATGAACAACAATTCTTTCAGCTTCATCCTCAATTTCATAAAGGACCCGATACTCTCCAACCCGCACTCGCCAGTATCTGGTGGCTCCCTTTAACTTCTTGGCTCCAAAGGGACGTGGGTCACTCTCAAGTTTAAGTATTGCTTTCTCCAGGCGGAGTAGAGTCGTCCCAATCAGACGGTTTAAGTCTCGCTGGGCACGTGAAGAAAGAAGGACCATGTATGACATACTTAGGACCTTCTATTTTTTGATCGTCGTTTTGAAAAATATTGGCGAGCGGTTATGCGTCTCCCACCCTCCGTTTTCGCCTCTTCAATAAGTGCAATGTCCAAGAGATCCTCACGGAACTCCGAATCCCGAAGCATTCTCTCCAACAGGAGTTCCTTCTGCCGTCGGCTTAAAGATTTAAAAGCCGTATAAAACACCTCTCCTACAGATTCCTTCACAGTCATCTCAAATTTCCCTCTCCTTGGACTGGTAATCTGGGGACAGGGACAAATCCTGTCCCCAGAAATTTATTACCATTAAACTTACTTCTTCTCGTAAACTTTTGTCATTACTACGTTGTCGTTCGGTTTATCTCCCGGACCTCTCGGCACGGAAGCGATTTTGTCTACCACATCCATTCCGGTAGTGACATGAGCAAAGACGGTGAAATTCATTTGATCAAGATGAGCGGTTCTCTCGGTTGACAGACAGATGTAAAACTGGCTCCCGCTATTGCCCTCTGCGGATCTTGCCATGGCTATCGCTCCACGCTCATGCTTTTTAACCGTGGGTTCGTCAGGTAAATTGTAACCTGGTCCTCCGGATCCCGTGCCTGTGGGGTCACCACCCTGAATGACGAAACCGGGCACGATGCGATGAAAGGTCAAGCCATTGTAGAATCCACTATTGACTAATCTCAAAAAATTCTCCGCCAGCTTGGGAGATTCCTTCCAGTAAAGCTCAATCTCGATAGGACCGTAATTAGTTTCCATCACCACAATCGGATTTTTTTCACGAACTATCGGCTCCTGTGAGATTTCTTTTGGGGGAGTCTCTGGTGGGACAACTTCAGTTTTTTCCTCTTCAGCTTTTTCCGTCTTAACCTCCTCCTTTTTGCCACAGCCAAAAATAAAAAACAAAGATATTAAAAAAAGAATAGAAATTGTTTTCATGTTCACTCCTTTGATTTGGAAGTTTTTAGACTATGGTTTACAAAAGTGCCAATCCTTTTTAACCACCTCCTTCTTTCGAAACAAATTTTTGGAGTAAAAGCCTATGCATAATTTTTTAAATTCCTGAGAAAGCATGGCTAAAATATAGAGATGCAATTTCAGATGTCAAGACTTTGTTTATAGACGTTGGGGAAACAAAGCTGGCAGGAGCTTCACTGGAGTGTCAAGTCTCAATATCTTGAGACTTCAGCTTGACCTGAAAACCTTTATAAAGCCAACTAGCTTTTACCTGGTTTACATAAGATCAAGGTCCAGTTCTCAGCCACTTTAGTGGCGTCAGCACCTAATCATGACTAAAGTCAGTTAGAACAATATGTAGTCACAAGGGATGTCAAGTTAAATAGTTGATGACCATAAGGCGGACACTCCAAATTCTGCCTTGTAACAATTGTTCAGATGTATAGCTTATAGCAATATGGTTTGGTCTCTTTTTGTGCCGGTGGAAATTAAGAGGATTGGAGTTTGCAATTTTTTGGTGATGTAATCTAAATATTTTTTTGCTTTATCCGGCAAATCTTTGAAATCTCTTATGCCGTGCGTTTCTTTTTGCCAGCCCGGAAGCTCCTCGTAAACCGGCTTACAATTCTCTAATAAGTTCAAATCTGAGACAAAATCTGTTATCAATTTATTCTTATATTTATACCCTACACAAACCTTGATTTTATCGAAGACATCCAAAACATCCAATTTAGTTAAGGCGATTTTGTTTATCCCATTAATCCTGAATGAATATTTCAATATCACCAAATCCAGCCATCCGCATCTTCTGGGTCGGCCGGTGGTGGCACCAAACTCGTTTCCCCTTTTCTGCAAAAGCTCCCCTACCACATTTTTTTGCTCGGTGGGAAGAGGTCCAGTGCCTACCCGGGTGGTGTAAGCTTTGGTCACCCCGATCACCTCGTCGATACAGGTGAAAGGAACGCCCAAGCCGGTGCATACTCCGCCAATAGTCGTATTGGAGGAAGTGCAAAAAGGGTAGGTTCCAAAATCAATGTCCAACAAAGCTCCTTGCGCTCCCTCAAACAAGATACTTTTCCCTTCTTTTATGGCTTTGTTTAGGAATAAGCTGGTATCTGCAACGAAAGGTTTTACCCTTCTCTTAAATTTCGAAACATCTAAACTCTCTTTTTTTAAGGAAACCACTTCCTTTTTGCTTAGTTTTTTCAGAAAACCATCTTCAGTTTGCAGATTCCACTCGACTCTTCTATTAAAAAGATATTGATCAAAAATATCCATAACTCTTAATCCATGCCTGGCAATTTTATCTTTATATGTCGGACCAATCCCCCTTCCCGTGGGGGCGATTTTATCTCTCCCTCGGGACTTTTCCTCTAATCTTTCGATAACCTTATGATAGGGCATAACCAGATGAGCATTTTTAGAAATCAAGAGTCTATTTTGAAACTTAATCTTTCTTTTTTTTAATTCATCTAACTCACAGAATAGCTCTTCTAAATCGACCACCACTCCATTTCCGATCACACAGATTTTATCCGGATGCAATATGCCGGTAGGAATTAAGTGCAGGATGAATTTCTGATCGTCGATCACCACCGTGTGACCGGCATTGGCGCCGCCGGAAAAACGAGCCACGATGTCTGCCTCTTCGGTCAAAATATCAACGATTTTTCCCTTCCCCTCATCCCCCCATTGCGTTCCGACCACGGCCCTGTTGGACATTTCCTTCTCCTTTAAGTTATATTCTACTTGAATTCCCCCCTCACCCTACCCTGCTATGCATTTCGCTTTGCTCAATCTCCCCTGTGGGGAGAGGGGGAAAATTATAATTTGTCATTCAAGCAAATCAGAGATCCAATTCAAGATTCTTTCTTTTCCCTCTCCGGTTTTGGCAGAGAATAAGGCCAAAGAATCTGAATTTAAGTTCAAAATTTTTGAGGTCTTCTTAACATTAAGAAGCAATGCTGATCTGGATATCTTATCTATCTTGGTCAAAACCACAAGCTTTTCTCTATGGTAGAAATCGAGCCATTCCAGAAGCTGTAAGTCTGCTTCGAAGGGTTCGTGCCTTGCGTCAATCAGCAAAACCACTCCTTTTAAGTTCTGGCTTTTTTCCAGGTATTCTTCAATCAATTTTCCCCAGCTTTCCTTCATTGATTTCGATACCCTGGCATAGCCATATCCGGGCAGATCCACAAAATGGAGGTTTTCATTTATCAGGAAAAAATTTATCTGTCTGGTCTTGCCGGGGGTATGGCTGATTTTCGCCAAATTTCTAATATTCGCCAGTTTGTTCAAAACAGAGGACTTCCCCACATTGGACCTGCCGGCAAAGGCAATCTCTGGAAACCGATTCTCTGGAAGATCAGCTACGCTAAACACACTTTTAACATACGCAGCATTTTTTACTTTGAAGACCATATCAAATTGGTAGGGTTATGCAGTTGCGAACCGTAAATAGTATTTTTTCTGATGCTTCGGGAGTAGAGATTTGCGAAGCGAATCGGAATCGTGCTTTCTTGGAGCTGTTTCCCAAATTCCTTTCTTGATGGTTTTGTTGAAAAAGGTTTCGGTTGTGATTACGTATCGTTTATCGTAAAGTCGTTGTCGTTTATTCGTCCCGCACCTTGCGGGACGAATCGTATTAAGACTAAAGGCGAAACCAACATCCGAAACCGATACGTAGCCGAAACCCAAACCGATAAACGAGAAACGGATTTAAGCAACAACCCCGCTCAATGCCAATGCATCAAAAATAGGAATTCGCTACACAGCCATAACAAAACTTCAAAAGGGTGGATGAGGGGACTCGAACCCCCGACCACCAGGGCCACAACCTGGTGCTCTAACCAACTGAGCTACATCCACCGTGCGAAATTCGGTTCATGGTTCACAGTTCGTGGTTCGTAGTAAAAACCTAAAATTCATTAACTGTGAACCATTAACCGTTTTTATTATCTTTTTTTTCTTCTTCGACACTCACAATAATAAAGGTTATTTTCTTTATAATAAAAAATTCCCTAAAGTCAAGCCCTTTTCCTTTTTATTCACAACTAATACAAAAGCATTAATTTAAGTTCAATAGAATCTCCCCTAACCCCTCTTTTCCAAAGAGGGGGAAAAAGGATCTCCCCCTTTGAAAAAGGGGGACTAAGGGGGATTTTGAAATTAATTGCACACTGCTCTAACATGTAACAATAATTAATACGTTTGCTATGATACAAACGCAATTAGTTCTAAGACGACAAAGCCTCCTCACTCTCCACCTTTTCCGCCATCGGCGGGACATCGCAAAATCTTTGGGGCACTAATACGTGCAGACCCAAACCAACGCTATATATTCGTTAAATCAAATTCCATCCCGTCAGGAGCGGCGATGGTTTTTATCCCAATTTCCTGCTCAAGTTGAGATGCGATCTCCCAGGGTTTGCTTCGCACCATGGTCATGCCAAAATGAGTCAGGATGGCTTGCTTCGGTTTTATCCCCTTTATGATCTGTTTAACATCTTCAAGATTCAGATGATCCACATCCATTCTTTTTCCGCCCTTCCCATCGTAACGAACCACATTTATCACAATCAAATCACTTTTCTTATATTTGGTGATTAAGTCCGGAAAGAATCTGGAATCCACGATGAAAGAAATGGTATATTTCGAGCTTTTAAGCACAATACCATAAGTTTCAACCGGATGAATGTGACGCAGGGGCGTGGAAATTTCTACACCTCCTAAAGAGTAAGAACTTCCCTTTTTCAAAATATGAATTTCGTTTACATACTCTCTCACATACCTCAAAACAATGGGATCGTTTTCCAAGGCAGAAAGAGGTGCAAACAAAGCCCCTTTTTTGGAAAAGCCACCATTGGTCATAGCCTCGATCATGATGTTCACATCGTTGGCATGATCTATGTGTTGATGGGAGAGGATGATTGCGTCCAATTGGGTAGGATCTAAAGGAGGTCTGCTTTTGACACATCTTACCAAGGTTCCCGGTCCCGGATCTAAAAGCAGATTCTTTTCGTCCAACGCGATCCAGGTTCCTGCTGATGAGCGTAATTGTTTTGCCACTACAATGCGTGCTCCCGCTGTGCCTAAGAATTTAATTTTATCTGCCATTTTCGGAAATGCTTAGCTCAATTAGATTCTTCATTGTCGGGCAATCTTGCCACAGCCCAACTTATTCGTTAAGAAAAAGAATAATATATAAATGTCAACTACATTCTATGTTCCGCAACGTGGTGAAATTTTTCTTGACAAGTCGACACGGTTTTGATAAGTTGTAAATGCTCTGAACTTGAGTCTAAATAACTGGGGATTTATCGTGATACGCAAATTCAGAAAAAAGCTTCAATCGTCAACAAAAAACATTAAACTGAAAGGGAGTTAATTATGAATAGGAAAGTGTTTAACTTTCTGGTGGTTAGTTTTTTGGTTCTGCTTGTTTTAATATCAATAACCATCTTAATGGTCGGATGTGGCGAGAGATCCACGAAACAAGAACCGGTGGTAATTATAAAATCACTTTACGCTCCTTCCTCTATTCAAAAGGGGAAGACCGGCACGGTGGATGTGGAAGTAAAGGATTACTATAATCGTCCTCTTTCAGGTGTGAAGGTTTCCTTTTCGGTCAGACCTTCTTCAATCGGATACTTCACCCCTGCGGTAGATACCACTGATGCAAATGGTCTGGCCGCATCCGTTTTCACCGCCACAGCTTTGGGAACTGCTACAATTGAAGTGAGCGCTGAAGGAGCTCAATCCAAGACTGCGCAAATTGAGGTGGTGTCGGCTGGAGGAGTCACTAAACCTATTGAGATTGAAATTAACCCAGACTGGCTTCCGGCAGACGGAATCTCAACCAGCACCGTAAAAGCTACAATGAGAGATTCAACTGGCAATTTGGTAAAGGACAGCACTATTGTGAAATTCGTAGCTGGCGAAGACTTCGACGACATAGATGGGGATGGCTATTATACTGAGGGTGTGGATGAATTAAAATACGATACAAATGGCGATGGAAGGTGGAATCCCATTGGGATCATACCTCCTTACGCTTTCACCCGGAATGGTGCTGCTCAGGTGACGTATACTGCAGGTCTCAGAACGGGAACTGCCTACATCAAGGTGACTACAGGTCCTGCCGGTCAGCAGGTTCAAGATTATAATACCATACTTTTGGTTCCTACCGACACTGTGGCATACATTGTATTGACCTCGGATTATTCCAGCATCCAGGTTAAAGGCACCGGCGGTGTCGAAGCCACCCAGGTCACCGCCACATGTTATGATAATAACGCCAACAGAGTCAGCAAGGATTTCCCTGTGGAGTTTTACATAATAAACGGTCCGGGAGGAGGAGAAATGCTCAACGGAGACACAGCCACTCCAGTTATCATAAATACGAACTCTTCTGGAGAAGCACATGTAACCTTATCCAGTGGCACCAAGTCTGGCACGGTCAGCATGAGAGCCAAGGTGGAAAACATCCTTTCGACCTCCACTATCGTCACCATCTGCGCGGGACCGCCAAAAGATATATCCTTAAGCCCCTATTATTGCAATATCCCAGGCTGTGGGAAGGATTGTGTGGAAGACAGCATCTGTGCCTGTGTGGTAGACAGGTATGGAAATCCTGTGCCAGACTCCACCTCGGTTTATTTCGGGACCGAGGAGGGGATGGTGCACCCCAGTGATAAAACTAAGCAGGGATGTGCTTACAGTCTCTACATCTCGGGTGATCCAAGGAATGACTGTATAACCTTAGTTTGGGCAGAGACCTGGGGGGAAGATGGAATCATTAGCGATACCTGCACAATAATTCTATCTGGAGATCCCACCAGTGTCACCTTCTTAGATTACCCGAGCACTATCCTTGCGGATGGAATTTCCGAGGGGCACGTGTTGATAGAGGTATTGGACGCGAATGACTATTTTGTAGTTGACTCTACTCCGGTACAGATGCACTCCGTTTTTGGCTCAGTTGCCTCTGGCGTGACCAAGGACGGCTGTCACACCAGTTTGTTTCAGACCTACCTGATCAGCGAGGTCCTAGCACAGGACTACTCGATGAAGTATCCAGATCGCGATGACTCAGTCGGAGTGGTGAGTCTCCTCACTGCCAAATGTGGAGTCGAGTCCACCACGGTCAACGTTACCTTCCTCACCGGAAACACATATAGCGAACACTGTGATATCAGCGTTGTAACCGTGCCGGTTGGCGCCACAGTTCCGGTTGTGGTCTTTGTAAAAGACGCCTATGGTAATCCTTTAGGTGGTCACCACATAGTCGCAGACCAGGCCCACAGTTGGCGGGGAACAATTACCGGGAGTTACTACACCAATGCATTTGGGGAAGCGACCGGCTTCTTCTTCAAGGCTGAGTCAGTTGGCTTAGGCGTTATTGCTTTCTATGATCAGGACCCAAAAGGTGGGGTTTGCATCGCGTTCAATGTCCAGATCGTGCCTTGATTGAAAAATAAGTAATTCGGCTTTAAGGAAGCCCTCCGCCTTTTGGCGGAGGGCTTTTTGTTGCTTTAAGCAGGGGGCAAGAAACAGTTGGCCAAAAATGGTTCACCTAAAGGTGAACACTCCAGATTCTTTCCTGCTGGTTGTCCTTCAGAGCCACCTCTATATTGGAAAATTTCTTTTTCATAAACCCCTAAATGCTTTAGGCTGATTCTAAATAATTGGGGATTTATGCCGATAGTAATTTTAGAATAAATCTTCAATTATAAACGTTAAACTGAAAGGGAGCTAAATATGAACAGGAAAGCATCTAACCTTCTCGTAGCCAGTTCTTGGGTTGTCCTTATTTTATTGGTAATGGCTATCTTAATGTCCGGATGTTCCAAGAAATCCACGAAAGCAGGCGAGGCGGCGGTGATCATAAAATCGCTTTATGCCCCTTCCTCAGTTCAAAACGGGAAGACGGGCATGGTGGATGTGGAGGTAAAGGACGACAAGGATCAATCCGTCTCAGGGGTGAGGGTTTCCTTTTCGGTCAGCCCGGCTTCAATCGGATACTTCACCCCTACTATGGACACCACCGATGAGAATGGTCTGGCCGCATCGGTCTTCACTGCTACAGGTTTGGGCACCGCCACAATTCAGGTAGGCGCTGAGGGAGCTCAATCCAAGACCGCAGAAATAGAGATAGTGTCGGCTGGGGAAACCACCAAACGCATCGAGATTGAGATCACCCCGGCCTGGCTTCCGGCAGACGGAATCTCCACCAGCACGGTGAAAGCCACGATTAGAGATTCAACCGGCAGTTTGGTGAAAAACGGAACTATCGTAAAATTCGTAGCCGGCGAAGATTTCGGCGATGTAGATGGGGACGGTTATTATACCGAAGGCGTTGACCAATTAAAATATGACACTAATGGAGACGGCAAGTGGAATCCCATTGGGATCATAGCGGCTTACGCTTCCACCCAGAACGGAATTGTGCAGGTGACCTACACCGCCGGGTTAAGAACCGGAACCGCCTATATCAAAGTGACCACAGGTCCTGCCGGACGGCAGGTTCAAGATTACAATACCATACTTTTAGTTCCTACAGACACTGCGGGATACATTGTATTGACCACAGATTATTCCAGCATCCAGGTTAAAAGCACCGGCGGTGTGGAAGCTACCCAAGTTACTGCCACATGTTATGATAATAATGGAAACAGAGTCGACAAGGACTTCCCTGTGGAGTTTTACCTCATAAGCGGTCCGGGAGGAGGAGAGAACCTGGATGGAAAAGACGTCTATCCGGTCACCATAAATACCAACTCATATGGAGAGGCGCATGTCACCTTATCCAGCGGCACCAAATCTGGCACGGTCAGGATGAGAGCCAAAGTAGGAAACGTCCTTTCCACCTCCACTGTAGTTACCATCTGTGCCGGACCCCCATCCGACATCTCCGTAGGAGTCACTCCCTGCAACATCCGGGGTTGGGACGTAAATTGTGTGGAGGCGAATCTCTGTGCTTGTGTAGTGGACGTATATGGAAACCCGGTGCCGGACTCAACCGCAGTTCACTTTAGCACTGAGGAAGGAATGGTGTATTGTTGTGATCGAACCGAGAGTGGTTGTGCCTACAGTAAATATATATCCGGTGACCCCAGGAATGATGGTTTAGCCATGATTTGGGCTGAGACCGAAAGCCAGACCGGGATTGTAAGAGACAGCACCATTTTGATCGTCTCCGGTCCACCCGCCAGCGTCACCTTCCTTGCCTATCCTCATAGCCTTTTGGCGGACGGAATTTCCAAAGGAGACGTGATGGTGGAGGTCTTGGATGTTAATGATAATTTTGTAGTGAATCAGACCCCGGTTAAGATGAAAACCAATTTCGGTTCAGTCACCGATGGGGTGACCAGCGATGGATGCTATGCCAGTCTTTATGAGACAGAATTGAGAAGCCAGGTTTTGCCCCAGGATTACTCTGTATCTAATCCGTATTTAGATGACGGGATTGGAGCGGTTAACGTTTTGACCGCTAAGTCTGGATTTGTCAGTGCATCCGTAGACGTGACTTTTTACACAGGGAACACTTATAGAAAAAATTGTGAAATCGATATGGAGGCTAAGGTTCCTCATGGGGCAACCGTTCCGATAGGGGTACTGATAAAGGATCGCTATGGAAATACTTTGGGCGGACACAAAATCGTGGCTGATCAGTCCCAAACCACGAATGGCATCATTACAGGAACAGGATATACCAATGCTTTCGGTGAGGCAACTGGATTCACTTTCACCGCTACGACCGATATCAGCTTGGAAACTGCCATAATAACCCTTTGTGACGAAGACCCCAGGGGAGGAGTTTGCCTCGCTAAAAAGATAGAGCTGAGCGAAAATTAAGCATAAGAAGGAAGGGAATGCTTCTCAAGAAAAAGCCCCGCCTTTGGTATGAACCTTATGGGTCACACCTTGGCGGGGCTTTTTTATGTTCTTATGAGATTGATCACCACTAATATGCAGACAAATATCGGGAGAATATTTAGAAACGAATAAGAGGTAAAGAAGACCACAACCCCGGCTAAGATAACTGCCGGAATAATTATTCGAAAAAGAATGCGAAAAGAGAGCTTAATAAGCTGATAGATCACCATAAAGATGATATATAGAATAAAAAGATCCAAAGCCAATTGAACAAATAGCCCAAAATGGGCATGGACATATTGGTTCATTCCGGCAAACCATTTCACAAAAAGCTTAAAATATGAAAGGACTAGCTGGAGGATGTTGCCTATTTCAATAAGCATATTAATCCTCTCCGTTAAAATACTTGAGCTTTAGGGCGGCAACAACATCCCCCTTTTGTTGCGGTCCATACGGACGCCCGTCTGGGCGGCACAATTTTACTTCTCCCCGCCAAAAGGTTATGTCAAGATAATTGTGTAAATTCTATTTGGGGCATATCCTGGGGTTGATTTATAACATAAGCTATTAAACCATAAATGATTCTTTCTATACTTCGGGAGTTGTTGAAGGACCGCATAGGGAT
>Ga0315279_10006429_pt1 | contig 14825 bp, 9 predicted proteins | sample YL17G06_20_MG_FD_203694 | JGI IMG/M metagenome (GOLD analysis project Ga0315279, IMG submission 203694) | Sediment microbial communities from Yellowstone Lake, YNP, Wyoming, USA - YL17G06_20 | ecosystem: Environmental > Aquatic > Freshwater > Lake > Sediment | place: USA: Wyoming | collected... | reverse complement strand
CCCGATTCCTGTAGCTAGTCTCGATTTTAATCAGGACTCCCAGCCTTCACCTCGACCTTCTAGCACTCCAGTGCTAAAGGTCGGTGACCATGTCCGCCACAGCAAATTTGGCCCCGGCATAGTGATGAATTGCAATCCCACAAGGGATGACCAGGAGCTGACCGTAGTCTTTGAAGAGGCGGGGGTCAAGAAGCTCCTGGTCAGCCTGGCACCCCTGGAAAAAATCGAGAGAGATTTCGATTTTTCCTCATGAGCTATTGACAAAATACACGAAACCGTGTAAAATAGAATGTAGATGCCTATTAAGGTTTTAGCGGATGAGATAGTCTCCAAGATTGCTGCCGGGGAGGTGATTGAGAGGCCGGCCTCGGTGGTCAAGGAGCTGATAGAGAACTCCCTGGATGCGGGAGCCACTCAGATTGCCATAGAAGCCCAGGGTGGTGGAGTGGAGCTAATCAAAGTGAGCGATAATGGGATAGGTATCCCGGCCTCGGAGCTAGAGCTTGCCTTTCACAGGTATGCCACGAGCAAGATCGGCAGCTTAGACGATTTGGAGAAAATCTCCAGCCTTGGCTTTCGGGGCGAAGCCTTGCCCAGCATCGCCGCCGTTGCCGAAGTAGAAATTTCCACCCAAACATCATCAGACCCAATTGGCAGCTATATGTATTTGAGAAAGGGGGAAGTAGTCCGCAGGGAGAGCCGAGCCAAACCACAAGGCACTACCGTAACCGTACACCGATTGTTTCGCTATTTCCCGGCGCGACTTAAGTTTCTCAAATCGGCAAATACCGAAAATAGCCACATCGCTCATTTGGTAAGCCAGTACGCCCTGGCTTTTCCCGAGGTTAAGTTCAGCCTGATTCTCGACAAACGCCAGAGCCTGCGTACCACGGGCAATGGCGACCTGCGCGAGGTGGTAAGCGAGATATATGGTTCCGAGCTAGCGCAAAGGATGCTAAAGGTGGAACAAAAGGACGGCCTGGCTAAAGTCAGCGGCCTAACAAGCCCACCTTCCTTAGCCCGTTCTAATCGCAACTATCTCAGCTTCTTCGTCAATCGCAGGTGGGTGCACAGTCCCTTGCTAACCCGTGCGACCGAGGAAGCCTATCGTGGCTTACTTATGGATGGCCAGCATCCCATTGCGGTAATAAATATCTCCCTGCCGGCTCAAGAGCTTGATGTCAATATCCATCCCGCCAAAGCCCAGATAAAGTTTTGCCATGAACAAACTGTCTTTAGCAGCGTACAGAAAGCCATAGAGGAGATATTAGCCAGGACGCCTATAGCCAGCTCGAAAGCTGTGCCCTTCTCAGTCAGCTCAGGGCAATGGCAGAGCCCCCGCATGATAATGGATAACGAGCCAGCTTTTGTGGTTGCCCAGTTGCCGGCCCTGGAATTACCAGTTTTGAGGGTATTGGGGCAGCTAGCCAACACCTATATTATCGCCGAGGGACCCGATGGACTCTATCTCATCGACCAGCACGCTGCCCACGAGCGCATACTTTATGACCGCATTTTAGCGCAGTGGTCACAAAAGGAAGTCGAAGTCCAGGGCTTACTCCAGCCCATAACCATAGAATTTAGCCCCAGAGAAGAAGAGACCTTGAAAGCTAGTAAAGAGTTTCTGGCCGAATTTGGCTTCGCCATTGAGCCTTTCGGAAATAGAAGCTATCTGATACGCGCCATACCGGCACTAGTGGCCAGGGCGAATATTATTGAGATAATAAGTGCGCTGTTTGATAGCCTTGCTAGCAAGGAAAGTCCTAATCCCTGGGAAGAAAAGATAGCCCAATCTTTAGCCTGCCATGGTGCTATCAGAGCAGGACAGCAGCTAAGCAACGAAGAAATGCGGGAGCTAATAAAACAGCTAGAGCAAACCAAGCAACCGCGTGCCTGTCCCCACGGCCGGCCAACTATGATTCATTTAAGTGCTTATCAACTAGAGAAGGAGTTTGGCAGGATAAGCTAACCTCCTGGCCCCATCAGGGGTGGTAAATTTGGGCTTTGCCTCGGTTTAACCTTCTTCAGAATAGTAATAACCTTCCGTGTCATTGAGAGCCGAAGGCGTGGCAATCTCATTGCGAAGCTGGAGTCTGCTATAGTTGGACTGAGGAACCTCGCCTAGAGATTGCTTCGTCGCTATCGCTCCTCGTAATGACAAAAAAGAAGTGTCACTACGGTACTGAACGAGGACAAAAAGTTACTTTGCGACCTAAGTGTATGTTAGAATAAGCGAGATTTGCTACCTTCTTTGAATTACCTGGATAAGACTTTCACTCGGAGGTACATATGATCTACTGGGCTCAGCTACTGCATTTCTACCAGCCGCCAACCCAGGTACCGTCGATGCTAAAAAGGATATGCGACGAATCTTACCGCCCTCTACTCCACGTTTTTGAAGAGTATCCCAACGCTCGAGTAACCATAAACTTCAATGGTGTCCTGACTGATATGCTGATGGACTGCGGCCATAAAGATGTAGTCGATGGCTTGAGAAGCCTTGCTGAGAATGGTCAACTTGAATTCACCGGAACCGGTAAGTATCACCCCATTCTCCCCTTGATACCCAAGGAGGAAGTAAAGAGGCAGATAGACCTGAACATGCAGACAAATCGTCGCTTCTTTGGAAAGGCATATGCCCCCCAAGGATTTTTCCCCCCAGAGATGTGCTACAGCCAAGACATTTTGCAGCCTATTATCAAGACAGGGTATCGCTGGATTATCCTGAGCGGTATTGCCTGCCCTGCGGAATGGCCTCTAGATATTATTTACAGAGTGGGGTGTGATGGACAGGAAATAGCGGTTTTCTTCCGAGACGATGTGCTTAGCAATAGGATAAGTTTTCGAAATGTAGAAGCAAAAGAATTTATTGCCCACCTGGAGCAGTGGCAGGGTAAAAGAGAGAATATTTATGTAGTCACGGCTATGGATGCCGAAACTTATGGCCATCACATCCAGGGTTGGGAAAGGATATTCCTGGCCAAGGTTTACGAAGAACTAGAGCCTTGGCCAGAACCTACTCCAGATATTCAACAGGCTACGGTATTAGCTGGGCAACATATCTCTTTATTGACCAATGGCGAAGCTGCCACCAAAATCCAGATGGTTACCTTGAGCGAACTCCTCGACCTCTTTCCTCAGTGTCAAACGATAGAGCCCAAGCCGTCCTCCTGGAGCACCACGGCCGATGACATAAAAGTTGGTAACTATTACCCTCTTTGGCAGGATAAGAACAATGAAGTGCACCATCTTCAGTGGGAACACTTGGGTATATGCATTGAGTTGGTTAATAAGGCGCTGGAGTGTGCGGATAATGAGGAAAGTCGGCGCTCTGCTACCATTGCTCGGGGACTTCTGGATCGGGCTGAGCATAGTTGCCAGATGTGGTGGGCCAGCAATTGCCCTATGTGGGACATCAATCTCATCCACATGGGCTTGCTCGACCAATGGCGAACTGTGGTTAACGCTTACCGGGCTATAAATAAGAGCGGGGCCAGTGAGGAGACAAAACGAGAATATTATCGCCGCGCTGTTGCTGCCAGGGATATTAGAAGCAAACTGGAAGATAGGCTATTTGCACAATAGCAGTCGAAGAGCAACTTTTTCTACCCTAGGCGGTGGTGTCCAACATTAAAAGTGGAAAGCGCGATAACTCCCCACTTGCTTTAAGTCTCCGATAAGACGTGCCTTTAATGAAGTCTCAAAACTCTCTTATATCTTATGCTCAAGAAAAGAAATCCTCTGTGCTACTGCCTGGCTGGCTTGCATACGAGACTTGGTTTTACTAAGGTCCTCTGCCAGCTTGTCATCCCCCAGCACATCTCTGATCCACTTGCTGAAATCGTTTCTCCCCCCACCCAAATGATAATGGAAAGTCTCATCACTCATGTCATTTAAAGCTTTTCTAAGCTCCCTGAGGTTCTTAATAATTTTACCATCATGACACCAGAAGCGTTTATCATTCGGTACATCCCCTAAGCGTCTCTTTGCTTCTTCCTTGCTAACCTTGGCAATCTTAACCATGCTCACACACCTCCTAACTTGATACTATTAATATATTATATTATAACAAATGTCGAACATAATCAAGACGAGTTGCAGATAGCTGGGCATATGCAATAACCTGCCCGTGAACTCACCGCAATGAAGCGTTTTTCGCTTGCATGATAACACAAGCAGTGTTCTGCTATAATAACCGACCAACTAGAAAAAATGTCGACACTCTTTTACAGTAGATGAAGAAAGAGCCCTGAGCGGGCGTCTCAGCAGCATATTTTGGAAAACATGTTATCAGGATCGAGGATACCTGAACGAATAGGCCGACTGGAGGAGCTAGCTAATAATCTGTGGTGGAGCTGGCACCTCCAGGCGCGTGACTTGTTCCGGGTTCTGGACTATCCACTATGGCGGTTGAGTGGGCACAACCCGGTCAAGCAACTGCATGAGATCAACACCGATAAGTTAGCAGCGGCTGCTACTGATCCTATTTTTCTTAATCTATATGACTCTGTGATGTCAACTTTCGATGCTGACATGTCAGACAAGGATAGCTGGTTTTCTACCAAATATCCCCATGTCTTAGACGGTCCCGTTGCCTACTTCTCAATGGAATTTGCCATACATAACTCCCTTCCCATATATGCTGGGGGGCTGGGAGTTTTAGCTGGCGATATGTGCAAGGAAGCAAGCGATCTGGGGCTACCTTTGGTTGGGGTTGGCTTCACGTACCCCCAGGGTTATTTTCACCAACATATTTCCGCTGATGGCTGGCAAGAGGAAGTTTATAGGCAATTGGATTTTGATGATGCGCCTATCAACCCCATCAATCCAGTCCCTCGTTCGAAGTGGTGCGGCCCGTTGATTCAGCTTAAGCTGGATGATAGGCCATTCTATATCGGAGTGTGGCAGGTGCGGTTGGGCCGGGGCAACCTTTATCTACTATGTTGTGATGTTGAAGGAAATATGCCTCAGGACCAACAGCTATGTGCTCGTCTCTACACCGCTGACCAAGAGCAGCGCATCCAGCAAGAAATTGTGCTGGGAATTGGTGGGGTGCGTGCCTTACGAGCCCTTGGCATCAGACCCTCTGTATGGCATGCTAACGAAGGACACTGTGCCTTTATGATGTTGGAGCGTGTCAGGGAGGAGGTAGAAAAAGGTGCAGCCTTCGCCGAAGCCCTCCAAAAGGTACAGGCGGCTACCGTTTTCACCACTCATACTCAAGTCGCCGCAGGGCATGACATCTTTTCTGTCTCACTTGTGGAGAAATACTTTCATAGTTATTGGGAGTCCCTGGGAGTCAACCGAGAAACATTCCTGGAACTGGGACGACAGGATGGCACAAGCGACCAAACCTTCAATATGACTATCCTTGCCTTAAAAATGGCCGACCATCGCAATGCCGTCAGCCAGATTCACGGAAAAATTACCCGAAGGATGTGGCATGGACTCTGGCCCGAAGTTAAAGAAGATGATGTGCCTATCTCCCATATTACTAACGGGATTCACGTGCCTACCTGGGTTGCTCGGGAGATGAGCCGCCTCTACGAGAAACACTTGGGTCAGGATGTGTCAAAAAGATACGATGATACCAACCTTCGGGAGCCTGTGCTAAATATCCCTGACGAGGAGCTCTGGGCAGTGCATCAAATTCTTAAACGTAAACTTATCGGCGCCATGGTAGAGCGAGCACGGCAATGTTCCACTGAACGTGAATGCAAGGCCCGACAGGTGCTGGCTATGGGCTCTTTGCTCGACCAGGATACTCTGACCATCGGCTTTGTCCGCCGTTTTACCGCATATAAGCGGCCGGAGCTAATCTTCCATGACGTAGAACGTCTCAAGCGGATTGTCACTGATAGATGGCACCCAGTCCAGATAATCTTCGCTGGCAAGTCTCACCCCGCTGACGTTCCTTCAAAGCAACTGCTTCACAATGTATACACTCTGGCTACGGACCGTGAATTCCAAGGACGAATAGCTTTTGTTGAAGATTACGATATACATATGGCTCACTATCTGGTCCAGGGGGTAGATGTGTGGTTGAATACACCTCGCCGCCTTCACGAAGCTTCCGGCACTAGCGGCATGAAAGCAGCAGTAAATGGTGTTCTGCATCTCAGCGTTCGAGATGGCTGGTGGTACGAAGGCTATAATGGCACTAATGGCTGGGCCATTGGGGATGAGGTTGAAGCATATGACCCGAGAAAGGAAGATAAATCAGATGCCGAGGCGCTCTACCGTCTCCTGGAAGAGGAAATTGTACCTCTCTACTACCAACGAGACAGGAATGGGGTGCCCCATGGCTGGGTACATATGGTCAAAGAGGCAATTAGCTCGATTGTACCGCGCTTTTGCACACGACGGGTGTTGAAAGAATATGTCGAACAAATGTATATACCAGCGGCTCGCAAGTAAAATTGACCTCGAATAAGGGACTCAATTGAATGGAATTAGACATAGCGCTCCCGAGCGGTTAAAATAACTATGAGGCTGTTTAGAAAATGTAATTGCCTAATTCATTTTTACCCCGCAAAATCTATGATTTGGTTGGGTGAGGTAACGCGTAGATGAAAAAAGTATTGGCCCTGGTCCTCGCTGGTGGGGAAGGGAAAAGACTGAGTGTGTTGGCACAAGAGCGTGCCAAGCCAGCAGTCCCCTTCGCTGGTAAATACCGTATAATTGACTTTGTCTTAAGCAATTGTGTTAACTCCGGGATCAACACAGTGGCTGTTATACCACAATATAATCCTCGCTCGTTAGCACGCCACATTGGTGTGGGCAAACCCTGGGACCTCGATCGTGTAATCGGAGGAATCACTCTACTCTATCCTTTTGTAAGCACCAATGGAGAGATGCACTGGTATAAAGGCACTGCCGAGGCTGTTTATCACAACCTGCAATTCATACAAGACAGCCGTGTTGATGAGGTTCTCATCCTCTCGGGAGACCACGTTTACACCATGCATTATGAAGAGATGATTAAGTCTCACCGCCAACAGGGAGCTGATATTACTATTGGAGTCACTGAGGTGCCTTGGAACGAAACCAATCGCTTTGGCATTATGCTCCTCGACGATAATAATAGGGTGGTTGCCTTTGAAGAAAAACCATCACAACCAAAAAGCAACTTGGCTTCCATGGGCATTTACGTCTTTAACAAGGATATCCTCTTCAAGGTTCTGGAAGATGCTCATCGCCGCGGCTTGCAAGATTTTGGCAACCAGATTATACCGGACGCAATAGCCAAATACCAGATTTATGGCTATAAGTATCAAGGCTACTGGCGTGATGTCGGCACAATTGAAGCATACTGGCAAGCTAATATGGACCTCGTTGTTGATTTGCCCCCGTTTAATCTCTACGACCCTGAGACCGGAGTAAAAACGCTTTCAGTAGACATGCCCCCAGTAAAACTAGGGCCAAGGACTCAAATAAGCAGAAGCCTTGTCAGTAATGGCTGTATTATAAACGGCAATGTATTTAATTCGGTGCTTTCCCCCCATGTTTATGTGGAGGAGGGCGCCCACGTGAGGGACTCTATAATTTTTCATGATACTACTATCACTCAAGACGCCGTTGTGCACCGCTCCATTATTGATAAGGAATGTTACATTGGCCCAGGATGCTGGATTGGCTGTGGCGAGGACTATACACCTAATAAGGACGAACCCGATTATCTAAATTGTGGCATCACCGTAATCGGCGAGGGGGCAAGGCTACCCCCAGGATTGAGAGTCGGGCGAAATTGCAAAATTGACCCTGGGGTAAAAGAGAGTGATTTTTCTACCCTCTCTATTCCCAGTGGTAGTTCTATAGTAGGAGAAAAGGTCCTCGAAGCCTGACCCCAACAATGAAAATCCTGTTTATTGCCTCTGAGGCTTTCCCTTTAGCCAAGGTAGGTGGACTGGCAGATGTCACAAGTTCTCTAGCCATAGCTCTCCATGACTTAGGACATGAGCCTTATTTGATATTGCCTAGATACGGTAGCATAAGAATCCCCGTCCAAGACGTTCGGAGAGGGAATTTTGTTGTCAGCTTTATGGGGCATTCTGAACAAGTAGCCCTGAAAATGACCAGGCTAAAAAAGAGGATACCGGTATACCTGGTGGAAAACGACGATTACTTTGGAACCGAGGAAATCTATACCCAGGACGAACTAAAACGCTTCCTTTTTTTTTCGCTAAGTATCCCTGCCATCATTTCCCAACTTGATCTTCACCCCGATATTATTCATTGCCATGACTGGCACACTTCCTTAGTACCTTTGGGGCTTAAGCAAGCAAAGATATCGCTGCCCGGCATATTTACCATCCACAATCTGGCTTATCAGGGTCCCTTCGACCAACAATTTTTCTTAGACTCCGGGCTTCCTCACGTATGGCAGGAATATATCCCAGTTAATGCTCCCAGGCCATCGCTAAACTTCATGAGCCAGGGAATTCTTCTGGCTGACATTGTGACCACGGTCAGCCCTACCTATGCCTCAGAGATACTGACACCGCAATACGGTGAGGGCTTGGAGCAATTACTAAACTATCGTCGCAATGAGCTTTATGGCATAGTTAATGGCATTGATTATGATGAGTACAACCCGGCTACCGACTCCTATCTGGAAAGGAACTATGATTCCACTACGATAGAAAGAAGGGCCGATAATAAACTCGCCCTGCAAAGAAAGAGCGGACTGCCACAAAACTCTGACATCCCTTTGTTTGGTATGGTGTCTCGTCTTGAGGAGCAGAAGGGGATTGATTTGCTGCTCCAGGCTATAGAGCCATTTATTACAGAAACAAGGGCACAATTGGTTATCCTTGGTGAGGGAAGGGAGCGCTATCATAAATTGCTTGCCGAGGCAGCGCTGAAGTACCCCGAGCGCCTCGCGGCAATTATTGCTAGAGATGAACAGTTGGCCCGTCTCATTTACGGCGGCAGCGATATATTCCTCATGCCTTCGCGTTTTGAGCCCTGTGGATTGGGGCAGCTAATCGCCATGCGATATGGTGCCATCCCCGTGGTGCGACATACCGGGGGGCTGGCTGATACAGTGAAGGATGTGGCTGAAGGAAACGGGAATGGCTTTGTGTTTCAAAATTATACCGTTCCGGGAATGCTGGAGGCGATAAAAAGAGCCGAGGAGAGCTTTTATCACCAGGCTGAATGGCAAAACCTGATGAGACATAATATGAAGCTAGATTTCTCCTGGAAAGCCTCGGCCAGAAAATACGAAGAGATTTATCTGCGAGCACGGAATGTATGTCAGACAGGAGACATTATCCAGAAATGACAGAGGGAAAAAACAAAAGGAAGGAGGTAGTATCCTCAAGAGATAAGATAAAGGCTCAGTCAGTGCACTACAACATAAGCATGCTGAGCAATGACGACCTTTTTCTCTTTAATGAAGGGTCACATTATCGGCTTTATGAAAAGTTTGGAGCTCATCCCACAACGGTGGATGGAATAGAGGGGACCCATTTTGCCGTGTGGGCTCCTAATGCCAAGCAGGTCTCTGTCATGGGTGAGTTTAATGGTTGGGATAAGTCAAGTCACCCACTGCGTCCAAAAGGGCAATCCGGTGTCTGGGAAGGGTTTATCCCCGGTGTGGCTAAGGGCACAATCTACAAGTATTACGTTGTCTCTTATCACCGTGGCTATTGTGTGGAAAAAGCCGACCCGTTTGCTTTCTATGGCGAAACGCCTCCCAAAACAGCCTCCATCGCCTGGGACTTAGATTATAGCTGGGGAGACCAGGCGTGGATGGAGAAGCGACGCGCTTGTAATGCCCTAGATGCCCCCATCTCCATCTACGAAGTGCATCTGGGCTCCTGGCAGCGGGTGCCCGAGGAGGGGAATCGCTACCTCAGCTACCGGGAACTGGCTCCCAGGCTGGCTGAGTACCTAAAGCAACTGGGATTTACCCATGTTGAGTTTTTACCGGTGATGGAGCACCCGTTCTATGGCTCCTGGGGCTATCAGTTAACAGGATACTTTGCCCCGACGAGCCGCTACGGTACCCCCCAGGATTTCATGTACCTCGTTGATTATTTACACCAGCATGACATAGGTATAATCCTCGACTGGGTACCTTCCCATTTCCCTAATGATGAACATGGACTGGGATATTTCGATGGAACACATCTCTACGAGCACGGTGACCCGAGACAGGGCATTCATCCCGACTGGAACAGTTTTATTTTCAATTATGGTCGACAAGAAGTGAGGAGCTTTCTTCTTAGCAGCGCATTGTTCTGGCTCGATAAATATCACGTCGATGGTTTGCGTGTAGATGCAGTGGCCTCCATGCTCTATCTGGATTACGGCCGTAAAGAAGGTGACTGGATACCTAATCAGTACGGAGGACATGAAAACCTGGAGGCTATTGCTTTCTTGCGACGTTTAAACGAAGCGATCTACCAGGAGAAACCTGATGTGCAAATCATTGCCGAGGAGTCCACTGCCTGGCCCATGGTATCCCGGCCAACTTATGTCGGAGGCTTAGGCTTCGGCCTGAAGTGGGACATGGGCTGGATGCATGATACTCTGGAGTACATGACCAAGGATCCCGTATATCGAAAATATCACCATAATAACCTGACTTTCCGCTTAATTTATGCTTTCTTTGAAAATTTCGTCCTACCGCTTTCTCACGATGAAGTAGTACATGGCAAAGGTTCACTCTTAGGAAAGATGCCGGGAGACGACTGGCAGAAGTTCGCTAACTTGAGGCTCCTTCTGGGATATATGTATGCCCAGCCTGGAAAAAAACTCCTATTTATGGGAGGAGAATTTGGCCAGTGGCGGGAGTGGGTACACGACGAGAGCCTGGAATGGCATCTGCTTCAATACTTACCCCATTCCGGTGTTCAGCGGTGGGTCAGCGACTTAAACCGTGTATATCGGAGTCAGCCTGCCCTTTACCAGGTGGACTTCGATCCAGCGGGCTTCGAGTGGGTTGACTGTAACGATGTTGAGCACAGCGTGGTTAGTCTCATTCGCAAGGGGCGGTCTCGCGACGACATTATTGCAGTCGTGTGTAATTTTACCCCCGTAACCCATTTCAACTATAGAATCGGAGTACCGCAGCCAGGATTCTGGAAAGAGCTATTAAACAGCGATGCCAGGGAATACGGAGGCAGCGGTCAAGGCAATCTAGGCAGAGTGGAAGCAGCGCAGATTCCCTTGCATGGCCGCCCCTATTCCTTGACCTTCACCCTACCACCCCTGGCTGCTGTGTTTTTTAAATCTTCACAGTGAGACGAGGTAGCTATTCCCATAACACGCTGCAAGACTATTACATACAGAATATGCAAAGATTACCTTGGCACGACTACTGGACTTTTTCCACTTTGAGCAGATTTGTGGAGCCAGCTACCCCAACCGGAATGCCACCGGTAATCACTACCAAATCACCCGGTTTTGCCAGGCCTAGTTCTTTAGAAAGCTTAGCCCCCATCGCGAATAACTCTTCCACCGACGAGGGCCCGGCTATTTGGAAGGGATAAACACCCCAGCACAGCATTAATCTCCCCACAACCACAGCATCAGTGGTTATCGCCAGAATGGGCATCTTTGGTCGGTATTTTGATACTCGCCCTGCCGTGCTACCAGACTGGGTAAAGGCCACAAGAGCCACCGCTCCCAGACTTTGCGCCGTATGGCAGGCACTATAGCTTATCAATTCATCCGTCTTTTGCTCCAGCCATCTGCCTCGTTCTGCCAGCATTTGCTCGTAGGGCAGTTTGCCTTCTACCTCCTGAGCAATCTTCGCCATCATCTTTACTGCCTGTACCGGGTATTTCCCTGTGGAGGTCTCCTCTGAGAGCATGACGGCATCGGTACCATCAAATATGGCATTAGCTACATCAGTGACCTCGGCCCGCGTTGGCCGGGGAGCATTCACCATTGACTCCAGCATTTGAGTGGCGGTAATCACCGGCTTACCTGCCTGGTTACACTTCTTGATAATCTCCTTCTGCACCAGTGGCACCTCTTCCAAGGGAATATCCACACCAAGGTCTCCCCGCGCTACCATTATGCCTTCGCTAGTTGCTAGTATACTGTCAAATTTGTTAACTGCCACACCCCTTTCAATCTTGGCAATAATTGGTATATCTGCATTGTTCTCACATAATATAGCTCTTACGCTGGTTACATCCTTAGCATTGCTGACAAAGGAGAGAGCCAGGTAATCAGGCTGCTGCCTGATAGCAAAGAGAATGTGTTCCCGTAAAGCGTCGGTGATGAAAGGGGCGGAGGTACGCATACCAGGCACCACCAGCCCCCGTCCCTCGATGAGTATGCCCCCAACCATGACCTTACATCTAACCTCTGTGCCTTGCCTCTCCAGTACCTTGAGTTGCATGGCACCGTCATCAAGCAATACGGTATCCCCCGCTTTTATATCTTGAGGAAGGCTAGGAAGATTAATTGGTATCACTCCATCGTCTCCCTTTACTTGCCTTGTGGTGAGGATAATCTGCGCACCCTTTTTCAGTCTGGTTTGACCATCTTTCAGCTTGCCCGTGCGATACTTTGGCCCTGGCAAATCTATAAGTATAGCAACAGGGATTGCCAGACGGTGGGACAGCTTCCTTATAGTCTGGATATGACGGGTGTGTTCTCTGTGGGTACCGTGGGATAGATTAAATCTGGCGACATTCATGCCAGCCTTTATCAGTTGCTCAATCACGGCAGCCGAGCCAGTAGCCGGACCGATAGTGCACACTATTTTTGTTCGCCTTGCAAAAAAGCTGGAGCGTTTCATATCACCGCCTCTCTCTGCCAAAGTATTACCTATCAATAACTCCGATACCAGCCCTCTGTCACCGGGGCGAATTTGCCGTTTTCAGCCCCCAGCCTGGAATACCACGGCTTACCGTAGCTATCAGCTATCTCAGCCAGTTTCTTTAACCTTGGAGCAGCCGTATTCTGGAAAAAATTCATCCTCTCTTCCCGAGAACGAATTTGGGTGCCCTCCTGCCACAGGGCACGCCCTGCCAGAAAACCAGAAGCTCCTGCCTTACAGGCTATCTCTACCTGTTTCTGGAATGAGTTGAAGTCAACGCCAGCACTGAGCAGTACCCAGGGTAGTCGGGATGCTTGATTTAACTCTTGGCACAACCCCAGCAGCTTTCCTTCATCTTGCTCAAACTTAATATCTGCCGGGAATTCTGCTTTCAACACATCAATGGGCAAGGCAGTAATCTGCCGGGCAGTTTCGATTACCAGACCAGGCTTTATCTCAGCAAACTTCTTCGAGGATGTCCCGCCTTGAATTATGCGTTCTTTTTCCTCAATAGGATAGCTTACCGGCTCAACCAGAAAGGCTATATCCTCTATAATGCATTGGGCAGCTAGCCTTGCCACCAAATCCAGCTGTTTTGAGGCGACATCTTTTATGTCGGGCCTGAAGTAGATTAAAAGCTTGACAGCTGAAGCCCCCATTCTCTTCGCCTTTTTCACGCTCCAGCCGGGCAGAAGCTCAGTGATTCTGGCGTTACTGTCGCCACTATAACCAGTCTTTTCCATGCTGACAAGAAGCCCCTTAGGCCCGGGCAAGAGGCCCGCAGCTATAGCCTGACCAGCTCCGTATTCTGGGTCAAGCAATATGGCACTGGCAAACGGCGCTACCGCCTGACAGAGGTCAAGCTTAAAATCAACTATATCCTGGTAACTCACCGCAGCAGAGTTTTTCTCGTTCAGGGCTCGCTTAAGCGCTCCCCTGTGGTCAATGGCACACATTGTCATAATGCCCTTGGAATCAGCCAATTGTTGAAGCCCTCTTAGCTTGCCAATAGACATTTTCATTACATCACCTTCCTATGCAAAACTATGACCACGTCTTTTTTTACTCACAAAGGAGCTTTCTCATCTCCTGGAGAGCAAAGGCAGCAGCACCGAGCACGCCAGAATTTCGACCCAGCTCGGCGGAAGCAAAGCGCACAGCCTGGAAAGCTTCTTTATGTGCTCTCTCTCCAGCTACTTTGAAGGCTGGCTCGAGTAACATATCACCGATGTTTGATAAACCACCACCGATAACTATCAACTCAGGGTTGAATATGTTGATTAAATTAGCTAATCCCACACCTACATAGTAGCCAGTCCGAGCAATAAGTTCTTTGGCCAAGCTATCACCTTGCTGTGCCGCGCTATGAATGACCCGTGCCGTCACCTTTTCTACGTCACCCTCGGCATATTCCAGAATGGATGTCTTGACTCCTTCTTTAATCCGATGCTTTGCCTCTCTGGCCAGAGCTGTCCCTGAGGCCAGCGTTTCCCAACAGCCTTTATTTCCACAGTTGCAGATGGGGCCGTTGTCATCAATTGTCATATGCCCCACCTCTCCAGCAGCACCAATGGCTCCAGTATAAATTTTGCCGTCAATGACAATGCCCCCACCGATGCCAGTGCTAAGAGTAATATAGATAAAGTTACGAGCACCTCGGGCGGCGCCAAAATAAAATTCCCCCAGGGCAGCGGCGTTGGCATCATTGATGACAAAGGTCTTCCTACCCAGCCTTTCTTGCATTATGTCTCTTAGGGGAACATCTCGCAACGCCGGTAGATTCGGGGAAGTAAACAAAATGCCTGCTTCAGGATTGGAGATGCCGGCAGCCCCAACCCCTATGGCACAAATCTCTAAAATGGCAACACTAGCCTGCTTCAAGACACGATGTGCCGAGTCCAGAATGGATTGGATTACTGCCTCGCGACCCTTTGTGGCAGGTGTTATACTCTCATCACTCGAAAGCATTTCACCTTGAGAATCAACTACCGCCGTCAGTATCTTGGTGCCTCCAAGGTCAATGCCCAGAGTCAAAGTTGTT
>Ga0315279_10006428_pt1 | contig 14826 bp, 13 predicted proteins | sample YL17G06_20_MG_FD_203694 | JGI IMG/M metagenome (GOLD analysis project Ga0315279, IMG submission 203694) | Sediment microbial communities from Yellowstone Lake, YNP, Wyoming, USA - YL17G06_20 | ecosystem: Environmental > Aquatic > Freshwater > Lake > Sediment | place: USA: Wyoming | collected... | reverse complement strand
GCTGTGTGGAGGCCATTGCTGGTGACCTGGCCGGCATTGGAGTCTCCGTCTTGAATCCAGTGCAGGCACGGGCAAACGACCTCAAGAGAGTCAAGTCCGACACGATCGGGCGGATGGCCCTGCACGGCGCCATCGACACCGCGGTGCTCGCCCTGGGCACACCCGAGGAGGTGCGGGAAGAGGTCATTCGAGTGACGGAGATCCTGAAGCCGGGCGGCGGTTGGGTTTGCGCGCCGGACCAGGCCATTCCGGGGATCCCCGAGAAAAACATGAACGCGCTCTGGGAGACGGCACAGGAGTTGGGCCGGTACTGACGGCCCACCGTGCGCGGTCAGGGCCCGTGCGTCGGGGTGGACTTCCTGCCCCAGCAGGAGACGAAAACAGAGAGGCACTCATGAATGAACTCGAGCGGTTCAAAACAGTCCTGCATTTCGAGAAGCCGGACTACTATCCGCTGCTGCTCTGCCTGGGCGGCTACAACATCTCCAAGGGAGGCCTTGCGAAGCTCCACCGCGAGGGCGTCGTGTCCAGAAACTCATCTGGCTTCCAGGATGCTCGTGCAGCCTCTCTCGTGGTATCCTCGGCACTTGCTGATACCCCTATTGCGGGAGGCTGTCGAGGATGGAGAGGGATGCTGGGCGGGGAGTGGACTGGGTCCCGTCATGTCCAGAATCTCACTGGCGCAACTCACGCGGAAAGCTAAGCCGTTGGGCGACGCGACAGTGGATTGCGCAGGGAGGGAATCGGACCCGTGACAGCGGGGTGAGGCGACGATCAGAGGTTCTACCCGCGCGACTGAGGGTGCCGGTGGCGATGCGGTCCCCGGCGTTCACTTCCGTGAAGCACCTCCAGTGGTGACTACGCGGCCTTGCGGTAGTACGAGTTCAGCAGTCCGCCCAGGAACTGCTCGCATTCCACCGTGAGTATTCCCTCTGGCAGGTCGCGGGGCCGGTCCGGTGCTCCGGTAGCCTGGCGTTCCGGTATCCGGTTGTCGATCCCCTGATGCGGGCGATGACCGTTGAAGAAGGCGCAGTAGACTCGCAGCGCGCGCTGCAGGCTGCTCATGCCGAAGAGAATGAGCTGGTCCAGGCACTCCTCCGTCACGCTGCCCACCCACCGTTCCGCATGGGCGTTGGCATCAGGCGCGCGGAAGGGCGTCTTCACCACCTTCGCAAGAGCCGTGGTGAGCACCGCGTCGAAGTCCCAGGCCAACAGCTTGTCCCGATCATGCAGCACATAGCGCGGCGCGATCTCCAGATCCTCGCAGCTCATCAGCAGGTTGCGCGCCATCTGGCCCATCCACCGGCCGGTGGGAGAGAAGGTAGCTTCCGCCAGCAGGATGCGGCGCGTGCCCAGGTGCAGCACGAACAGCACATAAGCCGTCCTCAGCCCGGAGAGGGTCCATACTTCCTTGGTGAAAATGTCGACACAGAGCAGCACTTCGGCGTGGCGGGAGAGGAACTGCTGCCAGGTCAGCCCCTGGCGCTGTGGCGATGGCGGTATCCCGTTGCGGCGCAGGATGTCGGCAATGCAGCCCTTGGAGCGGGTGACCCCGAGTTTCAGCAGTTCCCCTCGGATGCGCTGGTAGCCCCAGATGTTCTCCCGCGCCAGTCGGCAGATCAGGGCCTCGATGTCGTCGGGCGTCCGCGGGCGGCCCGGCTTGGCAGTGCGTCGGGCGCTGTAATCCCACTTCTTCTGTTCCAGTCGCCGTTGCCAAGCCAGGATGGTCTCCGGCTTCACGATGCTGACTACTTCCTTCATCAGCGACCGGCCCATCGCCAGCGCCGCTTCGGCGAGGCAGCGGCGTTCCTCATCAGTGAAGCGCAGCCGGCCCGGGACCTTGGACTTGAGCGTCCGGTTCTCCAGCAGCAGGTACTCGTTCTGCAGTGTCAGTTCCCGGCACAGCAACCGCGCCACGGTGGCGATCACGGGCAGGTGGACCCAGTCCACTCCCCGCTCAGCATCCCTTTGCATTCTCGGTAGCCTCCCGCAATAGGGCTATCAGCAAGTGCCGAGAATACCACGAGAGGGGCTGAACGAGCATCCTGGAAGCCAGATGAGTTTCTGGACATGACGGGCACTAATCGGCAATCTGCTCCGGGAGGGTGCAACAGCCTTCGCCCTGTGGGCCAGCGGCGGTACACCTGAGGGCAAGCCCCGCTCATCCGCGGCGGGGTCTGTCCAGGTAGAACGATCAGTCATCATCGGCGCTGACGCGTTGAAACAGCCGAACTTGCCCCGCTAGCGTCTATGGATGGTTCTCAGTAGGCAAACCGCGTTGTCAACTGCTCTGCTAAGTCGCAGGGAATGCTGGGATTGCAAGCGCTCAGATCGGCAGGAGTGAGAAGGTAGATGGCGGGCTGCGTCTGCCGCACTCTTCGCACGACTGTGGAATCTATGGCGAGCAGACGCTGCACCAGCTTAAGCGCCGCGCTGTAGTTCGTCGCGTCACAGGTCCTTGTTTCCCCTAACCTCTCTTTCAGGTAGCGTTGAGCAAAATAGATGGAGAGCCCCTCCTCCAGGACGTTGGCGAGAAGCGTCCCGCTCGGGGCAAGCAGATGAATGCACTCTTGAGCCAACTCACAGTGCGCTTCGACCGCGTCCCACATACAGCGTGACGCGAGGCGGATCACGACATGCCGGCCGGAGCGGGGATAGCAGATCTGCGGATTGCCGTCGTGAAACTCCGTCCCGAGGATCGTGTACGACAGGTCCCGTGTGCCGAAGAATTCCTCGGCCATCTGCAGCATATCGCCGAGCCGAGATGCAAGCGTCCAAGTACACCTGTCGCCAGAGAGAGGCTTCGCGACGAACAGACTGTTCTCAATCGGCATCTTGTCAGACATAGCGCCAGTACCCACTCGCGCCATCTCCTGAGTTGCGCGGAGCCACAGCATTGCCGGCGATCATCGGCACTCGCCCTGATCCCAGAACAAGCCCTCGGCTGCCACCTCTATTGCCCCGACCTTTAACACGCGGGCTTCGGGCTGCGCTGCATCTCTAACGAGAGACGTGCCTCTGAGATCGACATCCTTCACTACTTTGCTGCAAAGCACCCCGCAATAGATGCGCCCTGGCATGTGGCTGCACGATAGCACGTCTCTTCCGCAGATGCTACAACACGCGGAACGCACCTCCCCTTCGATGCTCGCCCCCACTATCCGGGGGAACCTGCGTTGGCAATCGGCCACCAGTCTGCTCCAGCTGGAAACTGCCGGCCCACCGCCGTTCGCCGCCACTACTGAGATATCTATATCTGCCCTCGCGAGTGCCTCCCATGCGTTCCCGAAGTGGCCTCTGTCCCACTGATCGACGGATGTGCACAGCCTCTCTTTTGCTTCGATCAACAGGATGTCTCTCAGTAATGTGTCAGCCAGATCGCAGTCCCCTTCGGCTCTTGCGGCATCATTCTGGCGCTCCAGGAGTGGGATGCATCCCGTCAATGCGCTGCACGCTATTGCCCAGTCACCTTGCAGAATGGCCGCGGCCACTCCGCGATAGTGGCATTCGGGAAGAGACTCCAGAGCAGTGCCAGCGAACCATGATAGGAGTGCGCGAATCCGATCGAGGGCCGGTCGTATGGCATCCTGCTCAGCGCTTCTCAGTCCCCTATGCATCGCGGGTCTTACGCGCTTCTCGGAGAGTCGACACCAGCTCCGACGCCGGCCCCTCGTACTCGAACATGAAGACGCTCGTCTCGTCGCGCAGATAAAGCTTGCTGCGTACACGCGTGCCGCGCGGCTGCAACCCCGCGAGGGTTGATAGGTAGTTGGCGAACATCGCCCACGGTACTTGCTGCGCCCCTTGGAGGAAGACGAGAAGCGCCGGGAACACAACGTCGGCTGATTTCTGAATAACAAACTTGGGTTTGGGATCACTGGTCAGCATGGAAGTCTGAACGCCAAGCTCGGCGGCCACCTTCATGGCCTCCACGGAGCGCTCCTCAAACAGCAACGAATCCCATCGTCTGGTCGGGAGAATCCAGACGGCAGCACGCGTGGTGTCGATATCTGGCGGAACAGTGATCTCCTCGTTCCGCAGCGCGGTCTCTACGTCCGGGAACTCCGTGACGGTGTAGCGTGCTTGGTCCATCGAGTCCTCCAGCTTAGCGGAAACCGTAATTCGACGCGGCACTGGTCCCACCTGTAGAGGTTATCCGGCGCTGAAACCGCCCTGAGCCGTAGTCTTGTGAGCAGCGGGCGCTGGGGATGATACTGCATATTGCCAGCATGAGACCGAGATCGCGGCGCAAGGATGGAGAGATGGCCCGAGGTGGCGTGCGCGTACGGTGCGCTACCGAGCGCGAGGAGAGACAAAGGGCAGCTAGTTAGCGCCGCTAGGCCGCGAGCCGAAACGCCGTGATGCGAGTCTCGGGGAAGAAGCGGCGTTCGATGTGAGCGGGAACGGTCTTCGCCGTACGAGGCGGTGCTGACCATTCCCGCCCTGCATGAATCACATCCGGCACCGCGCCTTTGAGAGTGGTGTGAGGCCGCCAGGAGTTGTAATAGCGGGCGAAGTCGGCCAACAGCACCTCCAGGTGGTCCAGGCCCCGGATTACCGGCACGCGCCGCAGCCACTCGTACTTCAGCGTCCGAATGACGCGTTCGGTCACGGCGATGGAGCCGTGCTTTCCCACCGCGCCGAATCGCTGCTTGACGTTCCATCGCCAGAGCAAGTCCCCGAACACCTCACCGGTGAACACTTTCTCCTGATCGATGATGAGATGTTTGGGCGGTCCATGACGCAGGAACGCCTCCTCCAACGCCTCCACCACCCAGCCGGCGTTGGGCCCCTCCAGGGGACAGCTGGCGACGACCTTGCGGGAGAAATGATCGATCGCCACCAGCGCCCAGGTGGGCCAGATCCGCCACCGCCACACCCGAGTGCGATCCACGCTCCACACGTGGTTCGGATAGCGGGCCACGATCTGGCGGGGTTGCTTCTCTTCCGGCGTTCCGGCCGCAGCCGCGGGCGTGCCTTCGGGCCGCGGTTGCGGTCTGAGCAAGATGTTGCGCACCGTGGACGCCGCCAGGAAGATACCCAGGGTCCCCAGCACCAGGGCGATGTGGCGCCGGCCCCAACCAGGATTCGCCGACGCGATCTCCCATACCAGCCGTTCCAGCTCCTCCGAGGTCCGGCGGATTGAGAGCTGGCACTTGCGGCCACAGAGTCCGATCCCATCTTGGATGCGTCGCAGCCAGCGCCAAACCGTTGAGCGCGCCACGCCAAAGTGCTTGGGAATCTGTCGTCGCGGGATGCCGAAGTATTCGATGCACCACAGAATATGCAGCCGCTCCGCCAGGGAGTAGGGCTTTCGGAGGTGGGCGGCCTGCAGGCGACGTTCCGCACAGGCGAGCCGCTCCAGCAGAAACTCGATGGTGTCCCGCAGCATCACGTTGTCGGCCTGCACCTGTGCCCCCTCACCCGCAGCCCTCGCCGCTTGCTCCAGGCCCAGTCGTCGTGTCCGGCCCGCCCAGCGGCCACTCAACAACACCGCCTTCATCACCAGGCAGACCGCCGTTTCAGCTGCTTCCACGTGGGTTCATCCTCCAGGCAAATGGAGTGCCCACGATACACCAGGGGACGCGGTCAGAGCAAGGCTAGGGCGGTTCTACGGCGAAGTGACCACTACATGTGGTTCGATCAACTGCCATTGTGCATCGCTGAGTTCTCGGCGCATGCCGAGACGGTTCTTGAATCGTCAGCATACACCTTCTCGACTTTTGAGATGACTTCTAGTCCCATTTCTTCTGCTCCAGCCGTCGCTGCCAGGCCAGGATCGTCTCCGGCTCGACGATGCTCACCACTTCCTTCATCAGTGCCCGGCCCATCGCCAACGCGGCCTCTGTCAGGGACCGGCGCTCGTCGTCGGTGAAGCGGATGCGACCTGACACCTTCTCCTTGAGAATGCCGTTCTCCAGACGGAGATACTCGTTCTGGAGAGTGAGTTCCCGGCAGAGCAGCCGGGCCACGGTCGCGATCACCGGCCGGCCTGCCCACTCAAGTCGTCGTTCGACGCCACGCTCCATCCTCGGCACCTCTTAACACAGGGGTATGCACGAGGGGAGAGAATACCACGAGAGTGGCTCTACGAGCATCCTGGGGCCAGATGAGTTTTTGGACAGCGCGGGGTGGCAAACCTGATCAGGCTGCGGCACTTCCGCGAGCAGCGGATCACCGTCTACGAGCTTTTCGCCTCAGCCGGTGGAGGCCATCTTGACCTGAAAATGGCCGGAGTATACTCTAGGTGCCGTGTGCGTCGTAGATCGGAAGCCCGAGTGCGGCGCACAGGAGAGGCCAGATGCAACTCACGATTGCCCCGCCTACGATCACCCCGAAGAAGAAGGGGAGTGCCCTCTGATAGAGGCGCAAGCCGCCATACCTGAGCACGAGAAGCTTCACGATCCCAGCGATCAGCAGCGGCGTCCAGTACAGGTTGATAGCATAGCTTGCCGCGATCGGCAGCGTGACCGGGAGCAGGGGGAATCCTGGATACCGCAGGCGGGCCAGGCTCACAGCGAGCGTCGTTAGGAAGCCGGCTGCCATCGCGAACAGCGCGACCGGATTCGCCGCCTTCGGTGTCTCTACCCATGACTGAAGGCGGGTGTAGGCCACGCTTCCGTACCAGTCCATCGCCGTCCAGTGGGTCGCCGTGCCGAGGCTATAGCCTATGTGGAGCCACCACCAGGCCGATGCGATCATCGCAACGGGGGCCGAGATCAGGATCGCCGCCACCACAAGTCGGGCCCGCGTGCCGCCCCAGGCCGCCATCTGAAGGCCCTCCAGCGAGTTCGCGATCGGGTGAGCGCGATAGGACCGGTTGAACCACCAGTACTGGGTCAACATCCCGAGATCCCGTACCCCCAGGTTTGCGGTCCCGAAGACCCGAGTGATCGCGCTCTCGGGCCCTACCCCATTGAAGTCGTGCACCGGCGACCCAAACTGCGCCCGGATGCGGGCAATCGCCACGGCTAGCGCGTAGTAGAGGAGAAAGAACGTGACGCTTGCGCCCACGCTCATCCCGGCTCGAAGACTGAAGGCGACGAGCAGAGCGCTTCCCACCAAGATACCTACGAAGGCGGAGCGGAATCGCATTCCCTCGTGGGCATCCTCAACCTCCGAGGGCTGGCCGAAGACCCGGCGCAGGACCTGTGTCAAGTACCTTCTCCCGCTCAAGATGGAAGCGAAGGCGATCGCCATCGCCGCTCCAAACACCTGGTTCATCGTGTACGGGAATACAGACTCAGACCAGGGCCCCGGATCCGTCTGGGTCCCTACTGTCGCCGCAAGGATGTAGAGCAGCCTCCACCAGAAGAAGAAGAAGGTGGACGAGAGGATGATATCCACAGGAATCAGGAACCCTAACCCAATGATAGCCGGATAGAAGGTTACCGGCAACCAGCCGATCGCAGTCCAGGGGCTGGTGTGGACGTACTGTCCGACGTCCACGTACATCGGAAGCGCAGGCACGGCGGGCTGGATGTAGCTCAGCCCGTTGAGCAGATCGACGGCGCCTGCCAGTGCGAAACCGACCCAGAAGGCGCCCTTCCGTACAATGGGCAGCTCGGGCTCGGTCAGCTCGAAGGGGAGCCGGATGATCGGGAACGTCATCCGCTCTCGGTCGCCCCAGAGCGGCCGGAGTACGACGGACAGACACACCATCACGAAGACGAGCACAACTGTGAAGCCGGTCCACCAGAGAAGGGGCGTCGCCCAGGCGGCGATGACCGGGCCGGAATACATGGTCGCGTCGCCGTTATAGAACCCGTAGAGCACCTCGGGACTGGTCACCACAAGCCAGTAAGGTGTGGTGTTGATCATGGTATGGGCCAGAACCTGGGCGGAAGCATCCGGCCGAGAGGCATACCAAGTCCCTGTGGTCATGATCGACATGAGCACCTGGAACATGTCGTGGCCGGCGATAGACGTGGCGATGGTGAGCATCACGTAGATGACGATTAGCTCGGCCTGCGTGAGCGCGAAGCTGGGACGGACCCTACGGACCAGCAGATTTCCCAGTGCGACGAGGAAGAGGATGAAGACGACGTTGAACATCAACGACACTGTGGATACGAAGGGGCCCTTCGCGGTCATCGACTCCATGAACAGCACCCACAAGCAGTTGAAGGGCAACAGGACCAGAGCGACGACGAAGCCTCTCCAGGGCCAGCGAGTCGGCCCGGTTCCGGGGCAGGGGGCCCCACCGGGCGCCGCACTTCTATCCAAGTTAGCTGGCTGACGTTTCTGCACTGATAGCAGTCTTCGCCACCGTGGCGGCGGTTACGATCCTGCAAAAACGGCCTCAGATTAGCCTCGGTACAGGACGAGGTCCGCGCTCAGTATCCCACCTCCCGGCTCACCCTGAGGACCTCCGCGCAGTAGTGGTCTAGCGCCTCCAGGTGTGCTTCGGAGGTAAGGTAAGTCGTGCCCATGATGAAGGCTCCGTCGGCCCCTGCCCCGCGGATCTGTCGCTCCACGTTGCGGGTGATGCTCCCCCGGTCGTCGTTGATCAGGTCCAGCTCCCAGTTCCAGCCCCACACGCAGATCTCGTTCTCCACGCGTTTGCGCACCGCTACTGGGTCGGCGCAGTAGCCGCGGCGATCCTGCTCCAACCACAGGCCGTCAACGCCCAGCTCCACCAGATCATCCAGCAGTGGCATGCAATCACCCAGGAACCACAGCAGCACCTGCAGGCCCAGGGAGTGGGCGCGCTCGACCAAGACGCGGTGCCCAGGCAGTACGACCTCCCGCCATGCCTGCGGCGAGATAATATCCGCCCCCTGCAGCTCCGCGCCCAGGAGCGCGGCGTCAGCGCCGATGCTGGCCGAGGCCTCTAAGTGGACGCAGTGGCGCTCGGCCAGCTGCTCCACTAGGGCGCGGAATACGCCCGGCCGCTCATGCAGGGCCACCAGGCCGCACTCGAACCCGCCCATCATCGCCAGCGCGGACGAGTAGATCCATGCGCCTATTCCCGCAGTCATGTAGGCGTCATCGCCGAAGTAGCGGCGCAGCGCGATCATGGGCTCAAATTCGCCGCTGGCCAGGAGCTCGTCTGGGGTAGGCTTGGGACCCAACGCCCACGCGAAGTCGGCCTCGGAGCGCACCGGCGGATCCCAACCCCGGGAGGTCGGCTCCTGATGGCCTGGTTCTCCCCAGTAAGTTGCCGTCTTGCGCGGCCGTATGGCAGTGAGGTCACCGGTGCACGTGTGCTCCACGTAGGGCTTCCCATCCACCATCACTAGCCGCCGCGAGGCGACCCTGTTCCGGGTGTGGCCCCGGACGTGAAGGTAATCGTTGTGCGGGAAGCGCAGGAAAGCGTCCCGCTTGATCTGGGTCACCGCCTCGTTGTCCCCGTACTCCAGCTCCCACAGCGGCCGGCCGGCAGCCTTGGCGTAGAAGTCCGGGTCCCCAATGAACGCGATCGGTACCCGGTCGGGCTTCCCACGAGCGAGCGCGGTGCGCATACGTTCTCTGGCTGTCATAACGGTAGTCTCTCAGCACTAATCTCAGATCCAGACACTGAAGGTGCGGATGCCGAAGAGCAGGCTAAGCAGGGCCCAGATGCTGCCGATCACGCAGCGTCAGCCAAACCCCAAGGCTTGCCCTGTTGCACCGAGCAGATGAGTCCGCCCTAACCCGCCAGTGCCCGTACGAACCCATCCGCTCTCCGTAGGCTGGCCCCTCACTCACGTGAACTTGAGGCCGTGGGCCGCGAGCATTTCATCGAGCAGCGGCTCGATGATGTCGAGATCGCCCACGAGGGGATGATTGAGCAGGGCCAGCGTAGCCAGCTTCTTGCTGCGCTGCACGGCCGCCTCGACCGTCAGGGTCTCGTAGGCTTTCAGGGCCAGCATCACGCCGCGGAAGGCGAGGGGAATGGGGCCGACGGGCAGGGGGTGGGCGCCGCTGCGGTCGACGCGGCAGACCACCTCGACCAAGGCGTCGTCTTCGATGCCGGCGATGCTTCCACGATTGGGGACATTGGCGGTGATCTCCTCGCCGGTGTCATTCACGATCGCCTTCATCACCGAGAAGGTGATGCTGGCGTAGCCTCCGCCGCCACGCCGGCTGAGCGCCTTCGGCTTCTCGACAGTGTCTGGGCTTGCCGCTTCTGCGAGCACTTCCTGCTCGATGCTCTCGATCTCTTGGGCGCGCGTGCGGGGACTCGATCGGTGATACTCGACTGCTCTCCCGCGATGGTAAAAGTAGTCCACATAGCTAATAGGATAGGCATGGAGCAATCGGATGATACCGATCCGGGAGCGGCCGGGCTGCGCTGAAATCTCGTCCGCTTCCTCCTGTGCAAGCTCCGCCATGATCTCGGCTGTCACATCCCGCTCGCCGGAGAGGATGCGGTGTATATGGCCGAAGTGGTTGAGGCCGACGGTGTACACTCGGAGGTTGGGGTAACGGGATGAGAAGCGGGCCGCGATGCGATGCTGCCTATTGGGAATGCCGGCGCACAGGCCGATGATCCTGGCCTCGGTGTACTTGCTCACTGCTTCCGTGACGATGCCACTGGGGTTGGTGTAGTTCAGGATGAACGCTTGAGGCGCCAGGGATGCCACCTCCCTGGCGATGTCGAGCATCGGGGGGATGGTGCGCAACGCCTTGCACATTCCGCCCGGGCCAGTGGTCTCCTGGCCGATGACGCCGTACTTCAGTGGGATGCTCTCGTCGAGGTGCCTGGCCTTCATGCCTCCGACACGGATCTGCGTGATGACGAAGTCCACGCCTTCGAGCATGGGCTCCGGGCGCACATCGCTAGAGATCGCGACTTCACGTCCGAGATGGCGGACCATGCGCTGGGCGAAGCCGGCCATGATCCCCAGGCGGTCTGGGTTGATGTCGGTGAGCCGCAGATCGCAGACGGGCAGCTCATCGGGGTTCTGCTCCATGAACCCTTCTATGAGCTCAGGTGTGTACGAGCTTCCCGCGCCGACAATGCAGACAGACAGAGCGCGCTTCATGCTTCCTTCTTTTTCGCACTTGTGCCGAGCCGGCTGAATAGCTGGACCGGATCGAGCCCAACGCGGTGTCCCGCCATGATTGCACCACCATACTCCGGGGGAAGGTCTGGGGGCTTGACCGTGACATCCGGGTGCGATTCCCGGACCGCGCATGCAAGCGACTCCCAGAACTCGTCGGGGGCCTGGGCCAGTAAGCCGCCGCCGAAGGTGACATCGGGATCTGGGATTCTGGTTGCCGCGACCATAGCCTGGGCTACGAGGGCATAGTCGCGGATTGCGCTTTCGACGAGCTGGCCCGCGCCCGGGTCACCTGCGAGCCAGGACGAGAAGATAAGGGGAGGCGTGCTCCGCATGCATTCATGGGGGATGCGGCGCCGGTACACGGCCTCGCAGTATTGCTGCTCGTCCTCTATGCCGAAGTGCGCGAGTGCTTTGTCCTTGAGTGGCGTGGCCTCTGCCATGCCATTTATCATGCGAGCGACCAGTGCCACCAATGCCCGGCGCATGTCGAAGGTGTTGGCGATTGAGAGGTGGTCGAAGAGCACCTCGTCACCGTGCTTGACGCGGTAGGCTCCTGTGAATCCAGAGCCGTGCTGGAGGATAGTAGCGGCCGGCTTCGCGGTCGCACCCCACAGAGCGACGATGCCATCGTTCACGAGGACAACACGCTCCTGAGGGAGGGTGAGCGCGGCGGCGATTCCCTCGCGCTGTACGGGAAGCTCGTCTTCGAAGTCAATCCCACAGAGTCCGATGCCACATACCCGTATCTCTTCCTGTGACACGCCGGCCTGGCTGCACAGCAGTTGAACCGCCGAGGCAAGCACGGAGGCGGTTTGGGGGCTGACGGGGCTCCCAGTGGCGGAGCCGGGCAACTGTGCATATGCCAGCACATCGCCCTCATCGGTGATGAGCACCGCTGCGGTCTTCGTGCTGCCGCCGTCAATGCCAAGAAGCAGACCCATTTGATGCTCGATCAGGCGGCGCACTGGCTCAGGGACCCCCATGTGCTTGTGAGGACCTGGACGTTCCTCCAGGACTGCTCTGTGTCGGCGCGTAAGTTGTCCACCGGGGAAAGTATGAAGCGGCCGGTCACGCCCAAGATGGACATCGCCTCCTCGACGGCCGACCGCACTTCGTCCTCAGTTCCCTCCTCGACGACAAGGGGTCCGCTCAATCCGCCCCAGAGCCCGACCTTCCCGCCCAGGGAGTCACGCACCGCCTGCAGGTCTGTGCCTTTGCCCTGACCTGGGTCTATGCCAACGATGACGTCCACACCGGCCTCGATGATCATGTCTACCACTGGCATCATGCCGCTGGTGATGATGTAGGCATACCGGGCACCTGCCTGGTGTGTGAGTTCGACGTCTCGGCGCACGGTCGGCAGGATGAACTCACGGTACAGGGAGGGAGACCAGAAGTCTGTGCCTTCATACCAGGCGCGGCGGAAGACGATGTCGACCTCAGCATCGAGATGAATCGCGAGGCGGACGCGATTCCACTCCTCCACGAACCCGACCAGCTCCCTGAGGAGTTCTGGCTGGTCGTAGGCCCACAGTAGTGGCTGAGTGCCACCGCACAGCCACATCAAGGTGTCTATCACGGATACCGTGCCGAACTCCCGTCCGGCCAGGAGGACGTCCTCGCCAGCCGCCTCCCGCTCCCCCCGCCAGCCCCCCGCAAACAGAAGACCATGATTGCGAGCAAATCCCCGCCGTTTCGTAGCCTCCTCGAGGAACACCCGGATATCCTCGTCCGCGGGCGGCACGAGTAGGTGTCGCAGTGGCGCAAGGTCCTCGAGGCCTGCGATGGGATACCTTACCGCGCGTGGAGTGATGTAGTCACTGAAGATCGGAAGGTGATCGCCGTATGGCCAGCCATCAACTCTCCTGATTGTGGAGGTAAGGGTGCCGGCTGGTGTTTCGTACTTCCTCGTCAGCAAAGGCGGTTCTCCGTCGCCCATCTGCGTGACCTCTTCTGAGATCCGAACATCCGTTCCGAACCGAACGGGAAGATCATCGAGACGCATTCGCGTATCGAGCCCCATCTGGAGCTGGCGAGTAGCGAATTCGTACTCGTCTCGACACTGGCCCCTCAGCGCCCGGAACATCATGAAGGAGCACGGTACTGGCGCTCCTGGATCCCCGTCAATGGCTGCAAGAAGTCGTTCTTTAGATGACGTGTCTGATTGACCTGCCCCCATAAATGATACCACCTGCTATGTTGGTCCCGGAGTGCCCGATCAGATGGGCACTCCGGGTGTCTCAGTCTTGTCGCCAGATCGCTAGTGTACTGTCTCCGAGATAGGTCTACTGTTGGCGAACACCCCTATTAGAGGGGAAGGACGCCGCCGTCGTCGACCTCGCGGGACTACTTGGAGATAAACTCGAGCTCGCCGTCATTCCATCTGTTGACCAGGCTCACAGAGTTCTCCCACTTGGCATGTCCGTCCAGATACCCAACGTTGACACCTCCCAAATGGCGCGTGTATTCCTTCATACGTTCAGGATCCTTTGTCGCCTCCACCGTCGCGCGTGTCGATCTACAAACTTTCGTCACGGGGTCGTCGCAGGCGGCTAGACACGCATCCTTAATCCACGGGCAACGCACACAGCAAATCTCGGGGTAGGCCAGCATGTAATGGTGGCTGATCTGTCCACCGGTCAGTCCGGAGTCCGCGAAAACAGGAACGCGCACCGGGTCATTGACCGCCGCCAGCTTGACGTCCATGAGATCAAGGTTGCTTCCGATCCCAAACAGGAAGGCCTTCACGACACTTTCCTTTTGCCCCCCCGCATCGGCGGCAAGGTAGCGAGCGTCGGTCGCTAAGCGCTCCTGAACCAGGGAATCTGTTACCTGACCGCCCCAGCCGTTGGGCCAGTTCCCTTGACACGGACCAACATCGCTAGGCCATACTCCCTCAGTGCTCTTGAGGTAGCCCAGAAAGTCCGGCACTGGAATGATGAAGGTGGCGCCACTCTGGAACTTGGAGCTCGGGCAGCTCCAGACCTCACGGTTCTTCACATACTCATCGAGAAGAACCTGCCACTTCAGGTACGGATTCCACCAATAAGCCATTACCGGTGGATTGCAGCCATGTTTAGTTGCGTTTAACAGGTAGAGGTAGTCTACTACTTCTTGCCGATGCTCATCCGGCGGGCACGTGTCGTTGTTGTCAGCCAGGTACATCTGCATGGCCAAAGTGATATTCTTCACATTCGACAGACACACCGACTTCCGGGCCGATTCGCGCGCCCGTGCGAACACCGGGAACACCATCGCCGCCAGTATTCCGATGATCGCGATGACGACCAGCAGTTCGATCAGCGTGAACCCTTCTCTTCGCTTGCTCATTTTGAGTGACCTCCTCAACTGTACATTTGCACATTTAGTTTGCGCCGTAGGGAACTCGAGGACAGGGCAAGCTTCCGGTTACTGTTCTCCCGACCAACGCTCTGACTCAGCGGTCCATCACCTCTTTTCTTCGCGGCAGGGCATACGGAGCCGCCCTATCGAGTATACGCATTATGGGTGCCCGGGGTGCCATCTGTCATTGGACAGATCATATCTCTTCTTGTACAATCGAAGGCCCAAAGGCTTAGAATTACTACGTTAGATAAGCTGAACCACGCGTGATAATAGCGGCAATGGGGTATCTCCTTGATGCGCCCGGCTACTACCGCTTGTGGGATGGGGGCGCCGGGCCTTTGACGTGCTTGATGAGCGAATGGTAGGGAGCCGGGCCGACCATGACCGCCTGCTGGAGTAGCCGGTAGAAGAGCTTCCCCCTGTGACGCGAGGTTCGCCGGTTGAAGCGGAACGTGAACTCGTCGAGGTAGTAGTCCAGGTGGTCGGGGCT
>Ga0315279_10006427_pt1 | contig 14827 bp, 11 predicted proteins | sample YL17G06_20_MG_FD_203694 | JGI IMG/M metagenome (GOLD analysis project Ga0315279, IMG submission 203694) | Sediment microbial communities from Yellowstone Lake, YNP, Wyoming, USA - YL17G06_20 | ecosystem: Environmental > Aquatic > Freshwater > Lake > Sediment | place: USA: Wyoming | collected... | reverse complement strand
CAAAGAAATCATCTCGGAGCAAGCGTTCCTGATCGAAAATCTCCAGGCGTACATTGTGGGGGCGTCTCCAGTGCGGTGAGATGCCGATTCAAACAAAACACCGAGCGCCAACGCATGATGAGCGCGCTGGACGCGGAGCTGATCGGCGAAGTGCTCAACGTGATGAACGAGCTGGCCCATGAAGGGACGACGACGATGGTCGTCACGCACGAGATGGGGTTCGCGCGTGAAGCAGCCAACCGGATCATCTTTATAGATGGCGGCGGGTTCGCGGAAGAAGGGCCGCCGGAGCAGTTCTTTACTTCGCCCAAGGGCCTGCGCACGCGTCAGTTCCTGCAGCGATTGCTTTCGGGCGAAGAGGGACGCGGGAAGAGAAAGTAAAATCAACCCGGACCTGACAGATCTCCCAGACCTGACACACCGATTTCCCTGAGCGGCTTTTTGGCCGATCAGACTGGCAAGTATTCTGTCATTGCGAGGAGCGCAGCGACGAAGCAATCCCCGCCTAGCACAGGAGATTGCTTCGCTTCGCTCGCAATGACAGAGTGGAATACTTGCCAGGCTCGAGTGCCTGCGGGAAATCAGTGTGTCAGGTCTTTTAAACCCAGCCGTCAAACCTCTTGCGGACGACGGCGGAGAACACATGATTGATCATGGTGATGAAATCGTACACCGGCAGGTTGACCGCCGCTTGAACCGCCGCCGCGTAAGGCGGCAAGTTGCTGCATTCCAGCAGGATCGCTTTGACCTTGTCGTCCTCCGCCACCAACCGCTTGGCGACCCCGACCACTTCTTGTTCGGCCTTTTCAAAATCCAAGCTGCCCTTTTCCGCCAAGATGGCGCTGTAAAAGTTGGGCTGGTTTTCCATGCCGGCGACCTTGACCGGCATGGACTCGTCAACGCCCACGGCTCGCAAGTGCCGCTCCGTCACCTGGCGGCTGTCGGCGGCGATGATGCCGACCTTTTCTCCCCGGCGCAGCGTGCGGTGAATAAACGGAACTTGGAGCAGGCTGGAAAGAAACACGGGCACCGGCAGCGCATCGGCCATCTCTTGTTGAAAGAGCGCCATAAAGCCGCAATCGCTCGTGATGGCCTTGACGCCTTCTCGGACCAGCTCCCGACCTCCCTCGATAAACGGCGCCAAAAGAGCCGGGTCCCGCTGGTAGATGAGCCGGTCAATCGAAGCAGCTTTGACCACTTGATAGCGCACCGGGAAAGCAAAAGTCGTCGCATTGGCAACGTCGCCCGGCGGCAGCGGCAACAGCGCATCCAAGAGCAAAATGCCAATGGTCTCGCCGGAACTGTATTGTCCTTGTCTGGCCTGGTAGATCATGACACTTTCTCCTCGAATGAAGATGTAAGAGCGCCCATATTATATACCGCGCTGGCGCACTAACGCAATCATCACTCTACGGAATACGCCATACGCGGCACGCGCCACGCTTCCTCACCTGTGTTATAATGCGCCCTCGTGGACACTAAACATTGGACAACACTCGAACTTGCCAAAGTTCTCGACCGGCTGGCCGGCTTTGCGTCGTTCTCTGCCGGCATCGAGCTTTGTCAGACGCTCCGACCTTTGTCGTTTCCAGAGCAAGTGAAGCGACGGTTAACCGCCACGCGCGAGGCGCGTTTGCTTTTAGCGAGCAGCGCCGATGTGGGCCTGGGCGGCATCCACGACGTGCGCTCCCTGGTCGAAGCGGCTGCGCGCGGGTCGGCGCTCTTGCCGCAAGAATTGCTCGACATCCGCGAGACGCTCGCCGCCGGGCGCGACATTCATCGCACGCTCTCACGGTTCTCGAGCCAATATCCGCTGCTCTCGGCCATCGCCGCGCGCATCGTCGAATCGGCGGGCGTGATTGCCGAGATTGGCCGCTGCATTGACGAGCACGGCGAGGTGCGCGACGAGGCCAGCCCGCAACTGGCCGAGATCCGCCGCGAGCTGCGCACCGCGCACGACCGGCTGCAGGAAAAACTCGCGCGCATTCTGACGGCCTCGCGCAACGGCCCTTATCTGCAAGAAGCCCTCATCACCATGCGGGATGGCCGCTACGTCATCCCCATCAAGTCGGATTTCAAAGGCCGCATCCCCGGCGTCGTTCACGACCAGTCCTCATCCGGCGCGACGCTGTTCATCGAGCCGCTTTCGACGGTGGAACTCAACAACCGCTGGCGCGAGCTGCAACTGCGCGAAGAAAACGAGATTCGCCGCGTGCTCCTTTCACTTTCCAACCTCGTCGCCGAGGACGGCGTGTACATCGTCGGCACGGTCGAGGCGCTAGCCGAGTTGGACGTGGCGTTCGCCTGCGCCAAGTACGCCGACGCCATTGAGGCGACCGAGCCTCAGATTGCGGATTTCAAAAAGCGAGACGCTCACCCCGGCTCGATGCTGCGGCTCATTCAGGCGCGGCATCCACTGATTGACCCGCAGCGCGTAGTGCCGATTGACGTAGAGATGGACGGCGAGACGTTCATCGTCGTCATTACCGGGCCGAACACGGGCGGCAAGACGGTGGCGCTCAAGACGGTCGGCCTGATGTGCTTGATGGCTTATTGCGGGCTGCACATCCCGGCGGGCGAAGGCTCCGAGCTGTGCGTCTTTGACCACATCTACGCCGACATTGGCGACGAGCAGTCCATCGAGCAGAGCCTTTCGACGTTCTCGTCGCACCTGGCGAACTTGAATAGCTTCTTGGACAAAGCCGACCGCAAGACACTGGCGTTGCTGGACGAACTCGGCGCGGGCACTGACCCGGCTGAAGGCAGCGCGTTGGCTCGCGCGATTTTGGATTACTTGCGCGAAAGGTCGGTGACGACGTTCGTCGCCACGCACTATCCCGAACTAAAGGTCTGGGCGCATAACACGCCGGGCGCGGTCAATGCCAGCGTCGAGTTTGACCCGGAGACGCTCGCGCCCACGTACCGGCTCAACATCGGATTGCCGGGGCGCAGCAATGCGTTCGCCATCGCCACGCGGCTGGGGTTGGATTCGCGCATCGTCGGCGCGGCGCGCGCGATGGTGGCTCAATCCGACTTGCAGGCCGAAGACCTGCTCGCCGGAATCCACAAGGCGCGGCAAGAGGCCGAAGTGGCTCGCGCTGCCGCCGGGCGCGCGAGAGTCGAATCTGAACAGATGGAGCGCGAGCTGCGCGCGCGGCTCAAAGGCATCGAAGACGAGCGCAAGCAAATCCTGGAATCGGCGCGCGACGAGATGCACGCGAGGCTGGAAGCATTGGAGGAAGAAATCACTTCGCTGCGCGGTAAGCTGACGCAGGTGCGCGCTCAAGAGTTGGGAGAGGTGGAGGCGCGTCGGCGCAGGATGCTCAAAGAGACCCAAGCGATGATGCCGCCTCCGCCCGCCCAGCCGCCCAAGCATCCCATTCACGTGGGCGATATTGTCTGGGTGGAGCGACTCAAATCCGAAGGCAGCGTGACGGACATAGATAGTGACGAAGCGCAAGTGCAATCGGGCCGCTTGCGGCTGCGGTTGAGACTGGACGAACTAGAGTGGCGCTCGACGCCGCAGCCGGAGGCGGCTGCGCCCGCGCAAGGCATTGCGCGCGCGGCGTCCCCTTCTCCCGGCATGGAATTGGATTTGCGCGGCGAGCGAGCCGACGACGCGCTAGCGCGGCTGGACAAGCATCTCGACGAGGCGTACCTGGCCGGGCTGCCGTGGGTGCGCGTCATCCACGGCCACGGGACTGGCGCGCTCAAGAAAGCCGTGCGCGCGACGTTGAAGGGACATCCGTTGGTAATTGATTTCGAGTCGGGCAAAGATGGCGAAGGCGGCGATGGGGTGACGGTGGTGAAATTGGCGCAGGGAAGTTGAATAGAACGACTCTACTGAAAGAACTCGAATTTGAACCGCGACCCACCTGCAAGGAGGTTGCGGTGAAAAAGGACTTTTTGTCCCCAGGACACCCTTAAGGGGTGCAGTAGAGTCATAGAACGTCAAACGTCAAAACGTGATATGCCGTTTAACTTTCGGTGATGAAAGATGATTCGAGATTCGTTCGGGCGAGTAATTGATTATCTGCGGATCAGTGTGACGGATCGGTGCAACCTTCGTTGCGTGTACTGTATGCCGCCGCAAGGCATCGCATTAAAAACGCACGACGAAATCTTGCGCTACGAGGAAATTGAGCGCCTAGTGCGCGCGGCGGCGGCGCTGGGCGTTCGCAAAGTGCGGCTCACGGGCGGCGAGCCGTTGGTGCGACCGAACATTGAATATTTGGTAGAGATGATCGCTGCCGTGCCCGGCATCGAGGACGTGAGCATGACGACGAACGCGGTGCTGCTCGACCGGCGCGCCGAGACGTTGGCGCGCGCAGGCCTGCGCCGCGTCAACGTGAGCCTGGATACGCTGCGCGCGGACCGCTTTGAGCGGATCACGCGCTTTGGGCGCATCGCGGATGTCTGGCGGGGACTGCAAGCTGCCGAGCGCGCCGGGCTGGCGCCCATCAAGCTCAACGTCGTCGTCGTGCGCGGGATGAATGACGACGAGTTGGCCGATTTTGCCGTGCTCACCTTCGAGCACGCCTGGCACGTGCGTTTCATCGAGCTGATGCCGGTGTCCAACGAAGGCGACTGGGGTGAGCATCTGCCGCCGCCGGGCGACCGCCTGGTGACTGCTGGAGAGATGCAAGCGCGCCTGTCCGCGCGATTCGGCGCGGAATGCTTTTCTGAATCTGCAGCGCCCTTGGCGCCCGGCAACGGCCCGGCGCGAACCTTTGGTCTGCCGGGCGCAAAGGGAGTCGTTGGGTTCATCACCCCGGTCAGCCAGCACTTTTGCCCGACGTGCAACCGGCTCCGGCTGACAGCGGATGGCAAGCTGCGCCCGTGCTTGCTGGCCGAGGGCGAAGTGGACGTGATGAGCGCGCTGCGCTCCGGGGCCAGCCAGGCAGAGGTGCAGGCGTTGTTGTTGCGGGCGGTGGGGAACAAGCCGGAGCGTCACCATCTGGACGAGGACGTTGCGCCTTCCCAATTGATCGGGAAGCGCGTGATGGCGCAAATCGGAGGTTGAACCCTTGCAAAGGTTTTCCAATCTTCGCAAGGGCCAGAACTCACGCTGCGAGCGCCGACGCGACCGCGCTGGCGGCGATGACTCCGGCGGGTGGCGCGGGTGGCGTGGCAGGCAGCACCACGTGGAACGTGCTGCCCGGAAAGTTGACTTCGTCGTGCCCGGGGCTTTCCACCCATACCCGACCGCCATGCGCCTTGATCACGCCGCGCGTAATGGGCAGCCCCAGCCCCGGCCCGGCGCCCTTGAACTTGGTCGAGCCGGTCGAGTGCAAGTCGGGCGAGCCGACGCGGTAAAACTTTTCAAAGATCAGCTCTCGCTCCTCCGCGTCAATGCCAATGCCGGTATCGGCAATGGTGATCTCCAAGTAGGTAGTTGGCGTCCCGCCCGCTCCAGCCTCCTGAAAGTGCCTGCCGTTGATCGTAATGCGCCCGCCATCGGGCGTGTACTTGATGCAGTTGCCGACAATGTTGCCGAACGCCTGGCACAGCCGCTGCAAGTCGCCCTGGATCGGCGGCAGCCCCTCAATGCCCTCGAGGGTCAACGTCTGCTTGCGTTGCTGAAGCGCATCGCGGCAGCCATCTAACGCTATTCGCATCACGCTCGTCATCGCCAGCGACGTGCGGTTCAGGCTGAGCGATTCGACGTCAATCTGCGAAACGTCGAGCATCGCGCTGATGATCTCTTCCAGGCGCACCGTGGCCCGGCTGATACCCTGACTGACCTGGGCCATTTGGGCCGGGCTGGGCACACCCGCCTGCACCACATCCGCCATGATGTCGGCATAGCCGCGCACTTGCGTCAGCGGCGTGCGCAGCTCGTGCGAGGCGATCTGGATAAAGTTGGTCTTGGCCTCGTCCAATTTCTCCAGGCGGCGATTGGCGCGCGTCAGCTCGTCGTTGAGCTCGGTGATGTCGGCGTTGAGTGCCTTGAGGTCGCTGACGAGGCGCGCGTTTTGCAGCGCCACCGCCGTCTGCCCGGCCAGCGTCGAAAGCACGTCGAGGTCTTGATCAGAGTAAGGCGCTTCGCCGGCCTTGCCGCCCAGCGCCAGGATGCCCACCATCAAGCTCTGGCGGCGAATCGGAACATATAGCTCCATGTTCAATTCTTCGAGCCACGCCCGCTCCCACGGCGGCGATGCGCGAAACTCGGGCAAGATGTCAATCTCGTACTGGCTGACCGGTTGGCCGGTCCGGTTCAGGTGCGACAGGATCGGGCTGTTGGGATCGAACTCGGCGGTCTTGACGGATACTTCGCCCATACCGGGGATGATGCGCACCTCGATGCGCCCATCTTCGCGCTCGGTCATCAACAGCAAAGCGCCGCGTCGAATTTCGAGCACTTCGCTGATGATGCCAATCGCCATCGTCACCAACATGTCCAGGTCCAGGATATTGGTGATGACGGCGCCATAGTCGCGCAAAGCGCGCGCCGGATCGTAACCCTCACCAAACAGGAATCGGCCCATCAAGTCGGCGGCGGCGCGGCGGACGGGTTGGATGACGAGGGACAGCAGGATGGACATGATGGCAGCGCCGACGAGCACGTAACCGGCCGGCAGCGATTGGAGCAATGACTGGAGCAGCAAAAAGCTCGCCAGGAAAAGCCCGGCCGTCACCAGCGTGATGAGCGTGGCTGAGGCAGCCTGCCGGACGACGTTGCGAACGCTGGGCAAATAATAGCTCAGCATGGCATAGCCCATCACCAAGATACCCAGCATTCGGACGAACGCGCCGACCTGCGCCATTGTTTCGCCGGGCACCGTTGTCAGCCCCTCGCCCGCGCCGATGAGCAGGACGGCCCCCAACCAGTACAAGATGCGGTTTCGGTGCAGGGGCCGCTGGATGCGGACGTAATCCCACACCGCCAAAACCAACGCGCCGCCGGTGAATCCCACCCAGCCGGCCACCCGTACGATGTTTGCGGCTTCGGCGGGAGAGGAGAGGCGCAAGCTCTCTTGTAGCCCATCTTGGATTCCCCCGGCGTTGCTGCCTGAGGCCAGCCAGGTGAGCGCCACCCAGACTGCACCGCCCAACGCGGTCCACTGCGCCCCGGCCCGGTCGAAAAAGAGCAGCGTCAAGACAGCCAGCAACACGGCCAAGACGACCACCAAGTTGGTGGCAACCAGGCCGCCATAAAATGGCACTTCTGGGATCAGCCCCCGCATAATCGTCAACGACTTGCCGAGCGCCCAAGCGACTCCCAGCAACAAATACAGGAAGAACAAGCCATGCAGCCAGGTTTGCAACCCGCGTCTACGCAGGCTCAACATGAGCAGCATGGCGTAAACAACGCCTGTGCCACCGATGACGATGACAGGGGTTTGAAAGCCAAACATCTATGCCTCGATACCATATCCCAAATCAACGTTTGGGAAAAGTTTTGGGATAATCTATACTTCTGTCAAGTTTACCTAATACTCACCCAAACCTTCGCAAGGGTGAGTATTACGTTATTTGAGAATGTAATACGTTCCCTTCTTGGCCCCAATCCGCATCAGCACGCCACGATTCACCAAGTCTGCCAGGTCAATCCGCAGCGTCTCGGCGGAAACATCCGGGCAGAGTTGCTGGTATTCCCGGTTGGCGATCGAGCCGCGCTCGTGGATGTACGTCAGTGCGCGAACCTGGCGCTCATTCATAGTTCGTTCCCAGGCCGGGGTGGCACGCCGCTCGCGCACATTCGATAGAATCACGGTGAACGAGTGCGGCTGCGCTTTGAACTGCGGCGGCGGATGACCGGCTTGCGTCATCTCTTCGATCATCCGGTCAATGCCCAGGCCCAGCTCCTCGATGTAGCCCCACTGGAATAACCCGGCCACGATGCGCGGGTTGCGAGAAAAGTGATCCTCGACGAGATTATCTATGGTGATAAAGCCGGGCAGCCCGCCGGGGCTGATGACTTCCATCCGGTCGGAAAACATGCGGATTTCGATGCGCCGCCCGCGCAGGCGATAGTCCCGGTGACAGACGGCGTTGACCAGCGCCTCGCGCACGGCGAAGGATGGGTACTCGGTTTTCTCCTCGCGCTCCAATCCTTTGACGACGGCGCCGATCCGCATTTCCTCTAGTGTGACTTGCCAGGCTCGCTCGACGATGCGCGCCAGCGGCCCGCCGATTTCTTCGCGCCGACTGTAGCCGGGCAATCCACCTTCGCCGCGGGGTTCTGTGCCGAGAAACTTGACCAAGACCAGGCCGCTGTGCGGAAAAAAGACTTGGGGGTTGCGGCCGAACAACAAGATGCCCGATGTCGTTGGTCGGAGATCCCCTTCTGGGGAGTGGCCGGCCGGCGTCGCCGCGCCGATTTCGACCAACAACTCGTCCGGCGAGCCGATGTGCTTGCGCCCGCGCTTTTCGCGCTCGGCCAGGTACTCGGTGATGATGGCGTCGTCCAGGTCGGCGCGCGTAGCGCCCGGCGCCGGCTCGGCCTCATAATCGGCGGACGATTTGGTGGCCGCCAACAGGCGAATGGCCTCGCCTCCCAGCGGCTTGTTGGCGACGCCAATCCGCACCAGCACACGCCCATCGTTCAGGCTGTGCAGCTCTGTGCTGCGCGGGACGATGATGGCGACGACTTGCGCCCCGCCCAGCTCTTGCACTTGCCACCCGGTCTGCACCGGCGGGCGACAACGCAGCTCGGCGGCCCGCAGCGCCCCTTCCACATCCTCCGCATAGACCTGGCCCACCGGCTGGCCAGATGGGCCTACGCCGATGAGCACCGTGCCACCATCGCCGTTGGCGAACGCCACCATCGTCTCGGCCAGCTTGTCAGCGTCGGCCTCTGGCAGATATTCGACAAGCTGTCTCGGAGCGGATTGAGCCACAGTCAACGTAGCCTGCCACTCAACGCGCCACAGCCGCCCGGTGGCTGATGCCGCTCAGGATGTTCTCGCGCCCTTCGAAGACGTCGGTGATGACCAGGCCGCCCTTGCGGATTTCCAGCCGCCGAATGTCTTTGGCGTGATCACTGCCGCGCATCTTGAGCACGACGACAGCGCGCTGTATAGCGCTTTCCACTTCGACGTAGCGCAGCAACAGGATGCAGTCCACCACGAACGACAGCCGGCCTTTTTCCTGGCGCGGGTTGGGCATCCGGCTCTCTTCGCCCAGCAGCAGCGAGGTGACGCCCTCGCGCTTGAGGCCGTTGATGATCGTGTTGTAAATGCCGCGCAGTTTAATGTTGTCGTCGGTGAGGCGCGTAAAGTGAGTGATGCTATCGAGCACCACGCGCCGAATGCCGCCGTCCAGCATCAACCGGCTGAGCGCGCTCTGCGGCGTGCCGAGGCTATCCAGCAGTATTTGCGGCGAGGTGAACATCAGGTGCAATTGGCCGGTTTCTTCCAGATCAGATAGATTCCAGCCCAGCGATTCGGCGTCGCGGTGGATCGAGGGCGGGAACTCTTCAAACGAGATGAGCAGGCCAGGCTCATTATTGCGCGCGCCCTGGACGAGATACTGCAAGCCCAGCGACGTTTTGCCGCAGCCCGGCGCGCCGCGCACCAGCACCGTGGTGCCGGGCACAAATCCGCCGGATAACATCTCGTCCAGGCCGGTGACTCCGGTAGCTACTCTTTCTTTCGGCATTGCTTCCTCCCAAGTCGTATCAATGGTTCTTTTGGAAATGGACCAGGGCCAGGTTCCTTTTGCAGTCGCCGGGCATTGAGATAAGAAAAGCGTCCGACAGAGCTTTTTTGGTTTCCGGCGATGCGACGAGCTGCGCGGTCCAGTTTCCGACGATTTGACCCCGCCCCAGGCGCACCTCCCAACCGGACGGGCCATAGCCGGGGTTGGCGCCAGCGGCGACTAGTTCATCTACGCCGCCCAATCCCCAAATGTGAACGAATGCGCCCAGCGCAGGTCGCCCCTGGAGGTCGGTCACTGTCCCGGCCACGCCCATCCAGTCACACAACTGTACAGGATGAACCTGATAAGTGATCGCCGCCGTGTAAGTGAAAGCCGAGCGCGTCGGGCTGGGCACGGGCGTTACCGTGGACGGCAAGGGCGTCCGGGTTAGAGTTGGCCACGGCGTTGGCGTCTCGGTATCAGCCGGCGTCGCCGTCCACGTCGGCGAGGGCGGATAGGTCGCCTCTGCCGTGTGCGTTGCGGAGGGCGCAAGGCCGGGCGTCGGCGTCTCGCTCGGCAGCATCACAGCGGCGACCGGCGTAGGCGGTTGAAAATTCCCTTTAGGGGGCGGAAACGGATTCAGTCGCCCATAAGGATTCACCGCAATCTCCACTACCCATCCCGATGAAACAACCGACAATCCCAGGAACACCACTGCTAGAAAATTGAACAACCTGGCCCGGCATCCGTGGGGCATCTTGCATCCTAGCGGTTCTGCTGGAATCTGATGACAGCCGAGCTGCGCGCGCAAGTGGCTTCGAGGCGGATTTCTAGCATGTCAGAGGCTTGCCCGCCTTGAACCAGCCACACGCGCCACGTCCCCTCCGATGTGCCCGACAGATTGATGATGACGTTCCAGGCCGAAGGTCCAAAACCCATTCCCGTGAATGGAGAGGGGCCATCCACCTTATTGCCTCGCACCTGTTCACCCGGCTGCATCGCTGCGTCAATGTCTCCGTCACCTTCGACATGGATCACCATGCCCTTCGATGTCACCGGTTGACCGGCCAGGTCTGTGATCGTGCCCAGGATGTAGGAAGCGCCGCAAGAATTGACCGGCGAAGGCTGATAGGTCACGTCCGCCGTAAAGGGGTACTTGGAGGGCGTATAACTCGCCGTGGGCGAGGGGCCCGGCGATGGCGTCGGCGTGCGCGTAGGGAGGCGGGTAGGGATTGGGCGTGTTGGCGTCGGCTCGGATGGCGTGCTGGCAAAGAAAGGCGTTGGCGTCTCGGTCGGTGTGCCGACTACCGTCGGCGTCCAGGTGGGCGGCAGTTCCCAGGTGGGCGTGGGAGTCGGACGTATCACAATGGCGGTGGGTGGAACCGCAGCGAAGGGCAAGGGCAAGCCCGGCACAAAGTACGCAGCATAACACAAGCACATCAATCCGCTCAGGCCCAGCAACATGGCCGCGAGCGCATTGAAAGCAGACCCGCCTCTGCCCTTGGTTGGTTTGCCCGGTTGCTTATCGGATTGTGGAAAAGCGTTGTCCTTTTGTCTCCGCCGCAGAAAACTCATCTTTGCCTCCACGCGCCGCGCGCTGTCTCACTTGATCAATCGCTCAATCGTCGCTGACGCTTTCAAGGTGTCCAGCCAGTTCTGGACGGCCATCTGCTGCGCTTCCCGCAGCGCGTCATCAGAGAGAGGGCGGGACGAGTCGCGCTCGAGCACCTGGACAATGTGAAATCCTCCCAGGTCACTTGGCACCACGCCGCTGATCTGGCCTGGCTGCAATTCAAAAGCTGCCTTTTCCAGCGCGGCGTCGAACAGCCCGCCACGCGGGAACCAACCCAGGTCGCCGCCGCCCGCGCTGGCGACGGTGTCTTTGGAATACTGTTGCGCCAGCAGGGCAAAGTCGGCCCCGGCGCGCAGTTTTGCCAGCAAGGCATTCGCCTCGGCGGCGGTATCTACCAAAATGTGACGCGCGTGGACTTGTTCGGCCTTGGTGGGCGCGTCGCGTGTGACGCGCTCGATCACCTTCTGAGTCAACATGGCCTCGCGCTGACCGGCGCGCCACTCGTCCAGCGTCATCCCGGCGACGTTCGCCAGATACTTGTTGAACGCATCCGCGCCGCCGGTCTCGGCGATGCTTTGGTTGATGGCCGCGTTCAATTCGGCATCGGTCACGGTGAGGCCCAACTTGGCTGCTTGCTGGTCAATCAGCTCTTGCTCGATCATTCCTTCGAGAATCTGCCGGCGCATCTCGGCCAGCGCCGTCTGGCCTTCGGGCGTATTAAAGTCGATGCCTTGCTTGGTCATCTCGGCCTGGCGGCGAGCAACATTCTTTTCAAACTCGGCCAACAGGATGGGCTTGCCATTGACGCGCGCCGCCACGGGAGCTTGCGCAGGATTGGCCGTCGGCGCAGAGGTGGGTTGAGCGGGCGCAGCCGTCTTGGCCGGCGGCGCATTCGTCGGCGGAGCAGGCGGGAGGGTGGGAGGCCCGCTCTGCGGTGGAACGTCGGATACGCTGCACGCGGCCAGTAAAAGGGTCAGACCTGCCAAACATGCAAATTGTTTGAGCGACAAAGGCTTCTCCTTGTGAGGAATCTCAAAGTATTATACCCATGCCGTGCGTTTTGCGCAATACATGATGACTGGTGATTACCCGCATCTCGACTGCTCACCGTCCGCGTCCCCGCGGACGGCTCGCGAGGACGCGGGCCAGAGCACTTGTGGGTAGTCACCAAATGATGAGCTACAGTTTGAATCTGGGGTACCCAACATCTCTCAGCCCCACCGTTTGACTTCAAGTTTAACCCCACACAGCATTTCCAGGGGATGGACAAAGCCCCTTGTGGAGTATATCACGAGTGGATGTTGCCCAAGCTTTCGGAATAGTTGTCGGGGCATTGCAGAAGAATTACGAGCCAGCCCAAGAGATTCCACGGCCTGAATCTGACTGAATCGGGCATGCCGTGCCCACTTTTCTGAGCTTTGCGTGGTATAATCCTCACCTATGATGGGGATGGATAGGAGGATGTATGTTGAACAATCTATTCGGGCGACGAGAACAAGAAGAACACGTCAAGCGTGAGGGACGCCTGCCACCGGGCCAGTCCTTGACGAACAAATTCCCGGTGCTGCATTATGGCCCGGTGCCGAGCTTTAATCCAGCCACCTGGGATTTCCGTGTGTATGGTCTAGTGGAAGAAGAGAAACGCTGGACGTGGGACGAGTTCAACCAACTGCCGCGCCGCAAAATCAAGATGGACATTCACTGTGTCACACGGTGGTCCAAATTCGATACTGAGTGGGAAGGCGTCTCGGTCAAGGACATGGTTGACCAGGGCATCATTCGCCTCAAACCGGAAGTGCGTTTTGTGATGCAGCACTGTGAGCACGGCTTTACCGTGAACGCGCCGCTCCCGGTCATCCTGTCTGACGTGTTCCTGCTGGCGACACATTACAACGGGCAGCTATTGGAGCCTGATCACGGTTATCCATTGCGCGGCGTGGCTGGAGCGATTCCGGGTCAGCGTGGTGACAATGACCGCTATCTCTGGAAAGGCGGCAAGTGGTTGCGCGCGCTCGAGTTCGTGGCCGAGGATCGCCCCGGCTTTTGGGAGCAGGCCGGCTATTCCATGAGCGCAAAGGTTTGGGAAGAAGAGCGTTACCAGTGGTGAGAGAGTGCGGCGTGATTGTCTCTCACGTATCACGCCGCACGCATCATTTTGAATCCGCTCATGTCTGAACCAACTCTCGACGTCCGTCTCCTCTCTGGCGCTGACCACATTCTCGATACCGTCGCCGCCGGGACATTTGTTGACCGCGCAGGCTATCTCCTCCGGCTGCAAGCCGAGCGGCTGCTGCTCGTCACCGGCTTTGACGAGCTGGTCTGCCTGGACAGCCTCGACTTTGCGCCATTCGATTACCAGGTCAAAGCCGCGCAGACGACGCTGCGGCGTTTTCGCGGGCGCGGCCTGTTGTGCGACGAGGTCGGCCTGGGCAAGACCATCGAAGCGGGCCTGGTGCTCAAGGAATACTTGCTGCGCCAGATGGCCTCCCGTGTGCTGATCATCACGCCGCCCGCGCTCGTCGAACAGTGGCGCGAAGAGATGGCAGGAAAGTTCCGCCTGCGCGATTTCGTCGCCAGCTTTGACCCGGACTTTCGCGCGCAAGGCGCGCGGGCTTGGGAGACGTTTCCGCGCGTCATCGCGTCGCTGGCGACGGCTCGCCGCGCCGAGCACCGCGAGGCCATCACGCAGCTCGTCTACGATCTGGTCATCGTGGACGAGGCGCATCACCTCAAGAACCGCGCCAGCGTCTCGTGGAAGTTTATCAACGCCCTCCAAAAGAAATACATCCTGCTGCTCACCGCCACGCCGGTGCAAAACAGCCTGGACGAGCTGTACAACCTCATCACGATCCTCAAGCCCGGCCAGCTCAAAACGCCGCGCGAGTTTCAGCGGCAATTCGTCGTCCACGGCGACCCGCGCCTGCCCAAGAATCGCGGCAAGCTGCGCGAGCTGCTGGCCGACGTGATGGTGCGCCACGCGCGCGGCCAGGTCGGCCTGCAATTGCCGCCGCGCCGCGCGCACGTCGTCCGCCTGCCGCTCGGCCCCGACGAGCGCGCTCTCTACGACGACATCTCGGCTTTTATCCGCGCGCAGATCAAGCCATCGGGCGAATCGCCCGACGCGGAACGCGACGACGTGGACGAAGCGCCTACGCTCTCCACCGCTCACCGCTTTACGCTTCAGACATTGCAGCGCGAGATCGGCAGCTCGCCGCAGGCGGCTCGACCGACGCTCCTCAAGCTGTCCGAGCATGAAGCGATGGAGCCGCATCGCGCCAGGCTGTTGGCGTTGGCCGACCGCGCTGCGAGCATCAACGCGTGGGCCAAAGCCGCCGCGCTCGAAAAACTCTTGCTGCCTTTTGCCAAGCCCGCGCCGGGGAGCGACCCGGGCAAGGTGATCATCTTTACTCACTTTCGCGTCACGCTCGAAATGCTGGCCGACCGGCTGCGCGGGATGGGGCTGGATTTTGTGTTGTATCACGGCGGCATGTCGTCGGTCGAAAAAGACCAGGCCATCCATCGTTTTGAGAAAAGCGCGCGCGTGCTGCTTTCCACCGAGGCCGCCGGCGAAGGGCGCAACCTGCAATTCTGCCAGACGATGGTCAACTTTGATTTGCCGTGGAACCCAATGCGCATCGAGCAGCGCGTGGGCCGCATCCATCGCGTCGGCCA
>Ga0315279_10006425_pt1 | contig 14829 bp, 18 predicted proteins | sample YL17G06_20_MG_FD_203694 | JGI IMG/M metagenome (GOLD analysis project Ga0315279, IMG submission 203694) | Sediment microbial communities from Yellowstone Lake, YNP, Wyoming, USA - YL17G06_20 | ecosystem: Environmental > Aquatic > Freshwater > Lake > Sediment | place: USA: Wyoming | collected... | reverse complement strand
TCTCTCTTTCCACGGTCACCAACATAAACACCCATGTACCTCGGATCGTTCCGAGCAAGAGTCCTCAAACCAAACGGCGTCAGCAACTCGCGTTGCACGACATCGACAATCTTCTCGTTCTTGGCACAATCAAGCATGGTGAAATCTAAGGAAACCGCAAGAATCTGATTCGGCCTTATCGAACCATCACGCGAATTCTCGCCCACAACATCAAACAAGCAGTTGCTTTCCTGATTCCAGAACTTCTCAACGAAGCTCTTCTTCGCCCTCTCCGCCAACACTGCATATCTCTCAGCTTCACCACTCGTCCCGAACCTCCTTGCCAGCAACTCCGCGACCTTCAACGCGTTATACCACAACGCCTGAACCTCAACAGCCTTCCCGGCTCTCGGCGTAGCAGGTTGCCCATCGACTGCCGCATCCATCCACGTCAATTGTGCACCATGAGCCAATAGGCCGTCGTTGTCCGCGTGAATGTTGAACATCGTGCCCTTCACTAGGTTCTCAACGATTGCTTTCAGTGTTTCCCAAAGTTGCTCTTGAACAAACCTAGAATCACCAGTGTACTTCAAGTACTGCAGCACCGCGTTCACGAACCAAAGCGTCGCATCAACCGAATTATACGCAGGCTCTCCGTCCGACTCTGGAATGAAGTTGGGGATCAAGCCCTGTTTGCAGTGCTTCTTGAAGTCCAAGAAGACCTTCCTCGCATCCTCGAATCTTCCAGTCACAAGCAGCAACCCAGGCAGAGAAACAAACGTGTCTCTCCCCCAAGCCTCAAACCAGAAGTAACCAGCAATAATCGACCTCTGATCCACGCTTGAACCACTAACCACAAAAGCATCCGTGGCAGAAACGAGCCAGCTCAACCAATCTGACTCCATAATCTCTCTGTGTTCTTCATAAAACCTAGTCAAAAACCTCTCAGACCGACGAACTTCATCCTCATATAATGCTTCCATATCATAAGACGAGACAGGCATTTCATTCATGACCTTACGTGCTGTTTCTGCGTTCTGGTCTGCAACCGCAATGATTGCTAACTCTTGGTTCCTGTTTGCCTTCACAGAAACCTCAAAATGCCCAGGTTGCAGGCAACCATCCAAACAGCTTTCGCCACGCGCAACTTCCTCGCGGAACAACAACCTTTCCATCCACTTCTCCGCAAAACGATAATGTCCATTCAGAACACTCAAGATCAACGAAGACTGAGGATCTCTGACATTGATCTGCACTTCTTTGCTATCGTGCTTGAACACAATGTCAATTGCATCCTTCCACCTGTCAGTCACGGAATGGAAACGCCGCCAATTGACTAGAGGAAAAACCCTGAACTTGGCATCAACACCACTCCGGTTTAGAATCCTGTAGAGCGCCACAGCCACATTCTTCTCATGCGGCATGAAAATCGTCTTCTGAACCTCGACGCCCTGAGCCTCATAGACAAACCTTGGAAATGGCGAAACTGAGAACTCCCTAAGCAGAAGGTAGCCTTTTGGAAAAATCCCGGTCTGAAACTCGTTCGCGCCAAGCGGAAAAACGCTACTCCCAACCTCCAACTCTTCATCTAGCTTCGCCAAACACACTCTTCTGTCGCCCGGAGGATGAAAAGCACCCACAAGCAACCCATGATACTTCCGTGTATTGACGCCCAACACTGTGGAAGAAGCATAACCACCCGAACCATTTGTCACAAGCCACTCTTTTTGGATAGCTTGCTCGAATCGGGAGAGTATTTCGGTGCCAAGGCTTATGGTCGGCAATTTCATCTAGGGCATCAGCTTCGCAACGTTCTTTTCTCTGGGCACGCCGAAAAAGTTTGCTACAGGATTGCACTTGGTTCTGAAGAGCAGTGCATGAGGCTTCTTCAGTTTCAGTTCCGTCAGTGTTTCAGCGTAACCCATACCCTTCGCAAAGACCAAATCAACCGAATTGTAGACATCAAGAAACTCGGCAGAAACCTCCTTGACGGCCAACCCAACCGTGTTGGTCCCAGTCGTTATTACTTTGTCCGCTACCTTGCTCATTCCAGAAGCCTCAGCGTCTTCCAAAGTGGCGTCATTGATCACTGGCCCACCTTTCACGGCAGCGATCACCTTCACTCCCATGTTCTTCAGTTGCTCAACGAGCAACGTGTCGAAAACGATCTCCCCAGCATTGTCTGTCAAGTAGAGAACAGTGTTCGCCTTCTTCGCAAGCTCATATATCCTGCTCGCGTCGTCTATGGCTAAATCCTGTGCAGCTTCTCGAATATTCTTCCTCAATGTGGTCGACGTGAATTTGTGACCGGGAATGTCAAACTCCATGACATTGCCAACGATGGCGACAAGACAGGCTTTCTTGAACCTGTCTTCTTGCGTGTAGCCTGCCTCAACAATCTTTCTAGCATAAGGCAGAAGCTTCAAGGCTTTCTCGTTGCTTATCCTCTTGCTCCGCTTGTAAGGGTCGTTGTTGCCCGTAACTCTGCTTATCAAACGATCTCTTTTCGTTCCCAAATCCGCTGGAACTGCTGAAGGCGTAAACTCTTTGGTCAACAATCTTAGGAGATCAGTCATTGCCCTGAAACGCAAGGCAGGGTTTGTCGTGGCTTCTGTTGCTTCAGCTGCCGCTCGGCTGAGAATACATGCAACACATTCTGCTTCAACCTTCAACTTTGCCCAAACTCACTTAGCGTTTTGCGGCTTCAGCAAACTCGTGCATAATCGCATAAGGGTCTTTCGCCTTCACTATGCCACTCGCAACAAGCACACCCTCAGTGCCCAACTTCAACGCCGCAGCAACGTCCTCGCCGCGACTAATGCCCGCACCGCATAGTATTACAACGTCTGAATTAACCTTCCTAACAAGCTTCACAGTGTCTGTAACGATTTCCGGCTTTGCCTTCGAAACTGGAATCCCACTGCCAATAAGCTCAGGCGGCTCAACTGCAATAATGTCAGGCCTCAAAGCGGCAACAGCCACACTAACGCTCGGGTTGTTGGCGCAAACGCAAGAAAGCAGGCTTTTCTCGCGTGTCAACCTAATAATCTCGTCGATGTCTGACAACTTGAGCTGCTTCTCAGAATGATTAATGAGCGTCCCCACGGCTCCAGCTTCTTTCACAGAATCAGCAAGCACATGCCCCGTGAAACCTCCAGGCTTGATCGGGTCCACGTGCTGAGCAAAAACAGGAATTCGCACCGCATTCGCGACGGTTGATATGTCAGCAAGCTGAGGCGCGACTCCCATAGAAACCTTTGTTTCCTTGTAGATTCTCTCGGCGCTTTTGGCGAGCTCAACTGCTCTCTGTCCAGTTGATTCTGTGTAGGTTTTGAAGTTGACGATCACCATCGGAGGGCTCAACTTGCTTAGCGACACTTTTTTCACCTTTGTTTAGGGTTGATTCTGTTTGTTAATATGGTTTTGGAATAGAAAGAGATTGTTTGCCGCGGGATACAAATGCTTAACGTATTTTGCCGTTCTTTCCAGGAACAAAAACGGCTGCCGCTATGGATGTCGTCCATAGTCCGCCCTTGTCTCCTGTAGCGGATTGAGTCATGTTGGTTGTCTTGATTATCATGCCCGTGCTCTTGAACAGCTGTTCTTTCTCGTCCCACGCTATCTCCGGGTCAAACTGAATGCCCATGGTTGTAGCCAGCATTGTGGCCGCCAAGTCTTCTGCGTAGTCTCCAGCTTTGTCGTCGGGCTGCCCGTAAGAATGATGCTCAGACAAGTAGCCATAGTCATTCTTGCCTGATGGAATAGCAACGCCTATCGACGACGCTATCAGTCTATGTGGTTCATTGGTTGAGTTTCTGGCAAGGACAACGAAAGTTATCTCTCCCTGTCTGATCAGCTTCAGTCCTTGTTCTCTAGAAATCAGCTTGCATCCCGGCGGAACTATACTCGAAACACTGACTATGTTACAGTGCTGTATGCCTGCGTCTCTGAGGGCTAACTCAAAAGACTGCAGTTGCTCCTTGTGCTTGCCGACTCCTTTTGTCAGGAAGAAATATTTGGGAATCATTTTGCAATACACTTAACAGAATGGGTTTATTAAGGTTATGTTGTCCAAAAAGTGACGCATTCCACCCACTTTTCTAGACTCCGAGACAAACCTTCAACTCTCTGTCAAATTCCTTCAGCTTTTTCCTGCAATTTCCAAAATGTCTTCCAAACACGCCAGCCACATCAGGATCATACAATCTAATCTCCACCGTAACCACACTATACTCTTCTAACATCAATAACGTGTCGGATTAGAGAAAGAGATAACAGCACTCTGAGCATACTCTCTCTTGGGCCAACACCGTGCCGCAACATCAAAGCGTGTTCAGAGACGAAGCAAAACTCGACATCAACTACATTCCAAGTAGGCTTCCTCACAGAGAAGATGAGTTTCGTCTGTTAGCTGAATTCTTCGATTTTGCCTTGCGGACACCTGAAAGAATGGCCCAGCGAGTCATAATAACAGGCGACGTTGGCGCAGGCAAAACTGCTCTCTCTCAACGTTTCGGCGTTGACGTAACTCGGGAAGCCAGTGAGCATGGCATAAACCTTCGTTACGTTCACGTCAATTGCCGCGAATATCGTGGAAGCCTTTTTCTCATTCTTCAACACGTCGTCTCCACGTTTCATCCGAACTTCCCGAGACGTGGGTACTCTGCCGAGGAGCTTCTGCGCATTTTGGTTCAAATCCTGGATGAGGAAAACACGTACGTAGTGCTTGCACTAGACGAGTTTGACAGCTTGATCGAGAAAGAAGGCTCTGAGGCTGTCTATAAGCTCACAAGACTACAAGAACTGAGACAGAACAAACCTCAAAGGCTCTCACTCATATGCATCTTGAGAAACCTGAAGGCAATCGAGCAATTAGACGCTAGCACGAGAAGCACTTTGCAGTCCAACATAATCACCCTTCAGAACTACACAAAGCAACAACTTGTGGACATTCTGAATGCCCGCGTTTCACTTGCCTTCAAACCCATTGCGACCTCAGAAGACACCATAGGCTTGATTGCAGAAGTGGCTCTCTCCGAGAACGGCAACGCTCGCTTCGGCATAGAACTGCTCTGGCGGGCCGGAAAATATGCAGATGCTGAAAGCTCGGAGACTGTAACTCCGGAATGCGTTCGAAAGGCCGTGTCAAGCATAATCCCTGCGATGCGGAAGAACGAGTTAGCCACATTGGGTTTTCACGAGAAACTCTTTCTTCTGGCCATGGCCAGACTATTCAAACAAAGTCAGAAGGCTTGGGTCTCTCTTGCCGAAGCCGAACAAACATACACAATTGTGTGTGAGGAGCTCAATGCGAAACCGAACAGTCACACGCAGCTATGGAAATACCTCCACAACCTTTCAGCATTGGGAGTTGTAAAAACAGAAGTCTCAACGACTGGTTCTCGCGGAAGGTCCACGCTTATCTATCTACCCAGAATCCCCGCACTTGAGTTAGAGAGAGAGATGGGTATATTGCTGGAAAAAGGAGAGGCCTGAAAGCCTAATGGACATAGAGAACGTCTTTTCATCAAGGCTCCGAATAAAAATCCTGAAAATACTAGTCCGCGTCGGAGAGCTTAACGTTTCAGAAATCGCTCGGAGACTTGGCGTGAACTACAAGACGACGAAAACTCACCTGAAGCTCCTAGAAGGCGAAGGCCTTCTGCAGCACAAGGTATTTGGAAGGATTCGCCTATACAGACTCAACGAGCATTCCTCCAAAACCAAAGCTTTACAAACTCTAATAGAAATATGGGAGAACGAAAGCAGGCAATAGCCAGCAAACAGTCATCGATAGAGTTCCACAGTCTGATCAACGGGGATTCTGTTTAGAGTCCTAGCAGACTTTGTCTTGCTTCAAGGGAAAGGCTTAAAATGATTGAAAGTGCGATTGCAGTGCAATCCAAAATCGCCAGAGACAGAAATCAGACGGCAGCCTTCCTCCCACCTTCAAGCTAAGAAAAGTTGGTGTAAGGTGAATCGTATGACGATGGTTGATGTATCCGGCAAACCAGAAGTGTTCCGCGAAGCCGTTGCAACCGGAACCATCAAACTGAAATCCGAGACCGTGAGACTGATCAGAGAAGGAAAAGTCGCGAAAGGTAACCCATTTTGCGTTGCTAAAATCGCAGGCGTTCTTGCTGCAAAAAACACCAGTACCATGATTCCGCTGTGTCATCCTCTGCCGTTGACAAACGTGCAGATCAATGTAGAATTCTTGAACAAATCAACTGTGCAGGTCACATCTACTGTCAAGACGAAGGCTCAAACAGGAGTCGAGATGGAAGCACTCTCTGCAACCTCAGTCGCTCTCCTGACAATCTGGGATATGGTCAAGCAGTACGAGAAAGATGCAAGAGGCCAATATCCTTCAACCGCAATCGAAAGCATACGTGTCATGAAAAAGATCAAGAAGGACAAGACGGACAGGGGAGCAGGAAATGAGCGAAAGCACACGAAAACATAAGGCTGAAGCACCCAACAGGCTGAGATTCGGAATTTTCATATGTAGCACCTCCCGCTACGGTAAGTTGAAGAGAGCTAAAGAGGTTCAAGATGTCTCCGGAGATACGATAGAGTCAATCTTGAAAACTGCAGACCATAAGGTAACGTTCAGAAAGCTGATTTCAGACGACAGAACCATGATTGAAAAGGGCGTTCAGTACGCTCTGGACCTTGCTGACGTGAATGCAGTGATTTTCTGTGGAGGCACAGGAATAACATCAACGGATATTACTATCGAAACCGTATCGCCATTTTTGGAAAAGATTCTGCCCGGTTTTGGCGAGATTTTCAGGCGTTTAAGCTTCGATAAAATCGGTTCCGCAGCGGTTTTGTCTCGCGCCATTGCAGGAGTGACAAGAGGCAAGGCTTTTTTCTGCATCCCTGGCTCTCCTGAAGCTGTGAAGCTTTGCCTTGAAAGCCTTATATTGCCCGAAGCGGCTCACATCGTTAAGCACGCTCGGGAATAACGATGATGCTAAAGGATCAGTGCGGACGCCCACTTCTCAACCTGCGCGTGGCAGTCACAAAACGCTGCAACCTACGTTGTGAATACTGTCACATGGAGGGCGAGGAAAAACAAAACGGAAACTCTCCTGTGGAAATGACGGTAGATGAGATTGTTCGCATTGTGGGAATCGCGGTTAAGTTGGGGATTTCTAGGGTGAAGCTGACAGGAGGAGAGCCTCTGATGAGGAAGGACATTGTTGAGGTTGTCAGAGGAATCTCATCCATACAAGGCTTGACTGACCTGTCTATGACGACTAATGGGACGATGCTTGCGTCTCTAGCTGAAGAGCTTCACGCAAATGGTTTGAAACGTGTGAACATCACGCTTCCAACATTGAATAGGGTCATCTACGAGAAGCTAACGGGAATAAAGGTAGAACCTGTTTTGAACGGCGTCAGGACTGCTGTTAGGGCAGGTTTTTGTCCGGTCAAGCTTAACATGCTTGTCCTGAAGGATCTGAACGATTGCTCTGTCGCTGAAATGGTCGAGTTTGCCGAAGAAACTGGAACAATATTGCAGCTGATAGAGCTTGAACCATTGAACATAACTGACACCTACTATTCAAGACGACACAAACCTCTTGATGAATACGAGAACATGCTAAAAGAGAGAGCCATCAAAGTCGAAACCAGACAGTACATGCAGAACCGTCGCATCTACAGCCTTCCAAACGTGAGAGTCGAAATAATCCATCCAACAGAAAGCACCGAGTTTTGCATGCATTGCACACGCATGCGTGTAACAAGCGACGGAAAACTGAAACCATGCCTGATGGTAAACAATAATCTGGTAGACATTCTGACACCAATGAGAAAAGAAGCATCTGACGAAGACCTGAAGGAACTGTTCAAGCAGGCAAACCAAACCAGGCAACCATACAACAAGAACTGACCCAAGAACACAATCTGTTAAAGAATAGTTTTGGGCAACAGATTGCCCGAAGCCTACAAGTGTCGCAGAAACATGATCGAAGAGAAAAGCCACTTGGCAATGATTGTCAAGCTCCGACTGAAGCCGCATAGTCTGAACAAACGTATGGTCGTGGTTCCTCGTGGCCAGCTTTGGTCTTTCTTCTGAGATTTCAACCTAAGTCGATTACCTCAGCCTCGCGTTTGCTTGTGTCGAGCACCGCTATTGTTGACTTGCCGCTCAGATACCCGCAGACTTCTCCCGGATTGATCACTAACACCTTGCCTTTTCGACAGGCTTCAGCTCTGTGCGAGTGGCCATGAACAACAACATCGAACGTGCTTTTTTCAATCAAGGCCTCCAGAAGCTCCTCATCGTCACCGTGCAATAATGCAATCTCCAGATCATCAATTGCTATTCTGGCGAAGCTTCCGCGCATTTCCAGTCTTTCGTTTTCGCTGAATCTCTTTTTCAGCAGTTCATGGTTGCCGTCATTGTTTCCGAAAACCCCAATCAACCTCGCCTTCAGCTCTCTGAATTTTGGAACCACAAAAGGCGACACGTAGTCTCCTGTATGGAGCACAAGCTCAACCGTCTCTCGATTCAGTCTTCCTATTGCTTTCTCAACCATAGGCAAGTTGTCATGCGTGTCTCCGAATAGGCCTACAAGCATTCTTTCACCTTTCAGGACATTCTTCTTACTTGAAAATAAAGCCTTTCTGGCCCTCTTTCAGTTCATAGAGGCTTGTTCTAGAACAAGAGTAGATGCCATAAAAGCCCACTAAAGTGTAAAACTATTTGTAAATAATCGGCTAAATTCTGTAAGTTTCAGAGATTCCTCGGGTTTCATGGTATACGAGCATGGTACACAAAGCAGCTTAGCGCGCGCTGGAAGTGCAGTCTGCTCTGGAAAAACCCAGATTTTGGTGAGGTGCAAATTCAAATCTCCGAAAGAAACAAACAGAGGGGTGCGAGAATCCTTCAATACCTAAGGCTATGCGCATATGAAATTGAGAAGTTGGGAGTCTCTGCGGATAGCGTGGGCTTCCGAGTTTACCAACGGAGACAGGTCTGAAAGACACAACCGCGCAGAAGACTGCCGTCGAACAAAGGAAAGAACTCACTCAAACAGGGTCTCAGAGTTCAGTCACAGGTAATACGACAGTCTAAATCAAGTGGAGCAAAGATTGCTTACTCCTATCTCAGAGGCCTCCGACATAATTGAATTCGACAGCAACGACAAGCCTATTGAAGTCGTGGCTGTAAAGTCCTTCAGCATCGACGTTACGACAGGAAAAGGTTGCAGAAACACAAAGGGACGCAAGCACGTGGTGAGTATTGCCCCTTACAGAGACACAAAAGCAGAGGTAGGAGCCGCAAGAAAATTTGGATTAAACAAGATTAGACGCGCGCGCTACGTTGGGATCCAAATATGATGCATCGCTGAAACCCAACTGGCAGCTCCGTCCGATCCAGATGGCACTACTGACAGAGTCCCAGCAACATATGAATTGTCCATTAAGTTTATGTCTGCGTGCATGAGCGGTTCAATTGTGGCTCTTATGTTATAGTTACCAATCATGAAGGTATATGGGTTGCTTGTAATGGTAATGGTTGTTGAGCTGTATCCAAGAACTATCATCAATCTGGTGTCAAGTACAGTGGTGTTAGCATAGGTGGTGATGAGAACAGTTTCGTAGACAGAGGCTCGGTTTGTGACTGTAATACTGATTGACATTGTTTCCCTCCATCTAATCATGCTCTTTGATTCCGTTACATCTGCTACTGCAATGTCCCCAATGTATGGAAACCCCTTCTCTGGACTTGCGTCTATTTGATAATCACTCTCTCTTGAGGAATAGCCTATTCCTTCCTGGGTCACGGCTAAGTCCAGCTTGTATCCACCTTCTTTCGCGTATATACCGACTGCGGTTGGATTCATTATTATGTTGGCTTTGTATCCATTCTCCTTCAACGTGCCTTCAAACATAGTTGAAAGAAAATTAGCACCGTTTTTGTAATTGCCTTCAGTTGTCCCTTCTGCAATGATTGTGGTAAACGCAGTCAAAGCCAAGGCTAGTGATACTAGACATATCGTCACTATAGCCTTCCTTATCGTCGTAACCATTTTGGACATCCGTTTGGTTTAGTCTGCAACGAACTTGACAACGTCCCCGGCAGGGTTGTTGTCGCCGAAGACAACGTCAGCTGAAACGAATGTTGCAGAGTTCGCGTCCACTTCCAAGACAGCCGAGTATACGCAACCTTTTATCAGCATTAGTGTCGTCTTTGCTCCAAGCGGTATGTTATATCTGCCGTTGTCAATAACATCATTAAACGTGTCCTGCCACACCTGAACGCCTAGAGAATCCTTAACAACTACTCTTAAGCTTCCTGAAACAATTGGATACCCTGTATCATTCGTCAACGTGCCACGCAAGGTTACGATTGTTGGTTGCGGGACTTGGGGTGTTCTCCTTTGCACTGTCTGATAATATACGGTTAGCTTGCCCCCAGAGTATTCGCTGAAGGCCAGATCATTTAGGCCATCATTGTTGTAGTCTCCGATTGCCACGCCTTCAGGATAACTTAGACCTGTGCATTGTCTGACTATCGACGTGCCATCGCTCTTATAGACCGTGAGCTTTCCTGCGGGACCCTCAACATACGCTATTTCGTTTAAACCATCATTGTCATAATCTTCTATTGAGACTCCCATTGGTTTGTCCAGCCCAGTCGTCAATTGCGTGACGATAGTTGTTCCATCATTCCTGTACACAAGAATTCTATTACCCGTAGTCTCTGTGAACGCCAAATCGTTGGAGCCATCATTATCATAATCCCCTATGGCAACGCCCTGAGGGGCGTTGAGTTCAGTCCACTGCTTGGTTATTGTGACACCATCGCTTTCGTAAACCGTTACCTTGTTGGCGTCGGCTTCTGCGAATGCTATTTCGTTTAGACCGTCGTTGTCATAGTCCCCTATCGCAACACCAGCGGGATGCCCAAGGTAAGTCCACATCTTGATTAATGTTGAACCATCGCTCTTATATACAAACACGGCATTGCCACCAGCTTCTGAGAAGGCTAAATCATTGAGGCCGTCGTTGTCGTAGTCCCCAATGGCCACTCCCCACGGAGTGCTGATACCTGTCCATTGTTTGACGACTGTCGTACCATCGCTTTTTAGGACTGTAACTTCACCATGTCCCGTGGAGTATGCTATTTCGTTTAGACCGTCGTTGTCATAGTCCCCTATCGCAACACCAGCGGGATTATTAAGGCCGGTCCACTGTTTGGCAGCGACCTCCACATTCTGCGGCAGCATAGCAATCGTGGTAAACAAAAGTCCCACAGCGATTAGCCCAAAAAGAATGATTCTTTTCATTATTACATCTCCACATTCTGTCTCTGAAGGTTTAGGTCTTAAGGTTTGTGGAAGTAAGTTCTAGTTTCACCAAGAAGGTACCCGGTCTCCTCAGAAGAACAAGTAGCGTTCAAAGCAGAGCGCGCGCTTTGTTAGTCTTGACGTTGTTTCCATATGTTGATAGGACACCGTTGTCAGCAGTAGCTTCCTCCCTGTAGATGCAGCCGTTACACTCGGGCCTGTCGAACGGTCTACGCCGGCTCACTTCCAACACTCTCCGTCGTCCAAGTATCTACGCTTCTCCTTCGCCTTCAGTTTTTTCCTTCTCTCAGCCTTCTCTCTTGATTGATCCAAAGTTTGGGTGGGGGTAGAGTTTTATCGCAAACCCAAATTCTTGCACTATTTCTCGGAAATTGAAGTTCTCTCACAGAAACTCGATTGTAAAGAATTGAAAATCTAGAGCATCTTGGAGAACATTCTGGAGTCCGCACGCTCATTATGGTAGTCCAGACACCAGTCTGAACCGAAAGTCAAGATTCAGCCTCAAGGCTAACTCGACAGGTCAATGCCCTGGAATGTGGAAGCTATCGCGTAAAGCCCCGTGGGCTGGTTCAAGTTTAGCACTGGCAATGCCGTAAATGCGGTGTGGGCTTCTTCTTTTGCGTTTCCTAAAGGTCTGGTGCACGCAGTGAAGGGGGCTGGTTTCGCTCTTGAGTTCGTTCAGCGCCGCAGGTTCCTTTGGCTTCAGATACCTCTCAACGTATTCCTCGAGTCGTTGGTCAGCTCCTCCAGCCATCAGGTTTTGAATGCGCCGACCCTCAGCCATCTTTTCCTGTGTTTCCTCATCTTCTTTGCAGTCAGTTCTTGAGACTTGCTCATACAGGCTTCGTGATGAACCATCTCCTACATGAACATCGGCAAGTCCGTGCTCGTCCTGGTCTCGCCCCATGTCTTGGAAGCTTGTAGTATTGAACAGGAAGCGGAAAAAGGGCGAAATGCAGGGCATCGTCACTAGAACATTGTTCTAGAGAATATTCCGAGTTCTGGAATAGTTTCGCTTACGAAACTTCCCTTAAAACAGTCGGATGGTCTCTCAGTTATAGAAAACTGTTCTGAAAGAGGAATATAGAGTATGAATCCTTGGGGCTCGAATCCATCTGCGAAGAGAAGAGATAAGCTTTTCATAATTGCTGAGATTTTGGAGATTTCTCGAGAGGGAACGTTGAAGACTCAGGTCATGTACAGGGCAAACCTTAGTTTCACGCAGCTCAATGATTACTTGGATTTCGTGCTGAAGAATGGGTTGCTCGCGATTCACAACATCAACAACAAGGACGTTTACGTCGCAACTGAGAAGGGCATGGACTTTCTCCAACGTTATCGTGAAATAACCGAACTGCTCAACAGTGAAGAAAGAAACGTTAAGAATCATGTAAAGATTCCCCCTGCACATTTGCTCAAAAGAAACTCCATATCCTAAGAGAAGATTATTCTTTTTTTTCGGAAATGTCTCAAGACTGGCCGGAGCAAAATCGATGAATACTTAACGATGCAGCAGAACACGTTTATTGGGCGGATTCCTTTCTACTCAGGTAAGCCCTGACTTTTTCTTTCAACGTCGGGAATTGCTCCAGCATCGCTTTCATAACTTGCCAACGGATTTCTTCAGTTATTGAAGTGTCATCCATACTTGAGCCACGTCCGTACGCTGTATATTGTGTATCAATACTCAATATAAACCTTTATTTCGAAAATGGATACACTGAGATCCAACCAGAAGAAAGTGGATGTTCTATGCTTCGGATGTTGACGGTATTCTCTCTGATCCTGACGGCGACCACAACAACCATCACTGTCGCAGCACGACACGAACAATAAGCACGTTTGCTGAGATTCATGGAGCTGCGCTTCATACGTCGATGGAGGGTTCATGCTTGAACGCCGCTTCCGAAGTATAAGTAGCCAATGAACAGACATGCTATTGCTCTTTGAGTCTGTGGAGCCAATTTTTGTGTGTTTCTCGTCTTTTTGGTTCATGGCTTCCTTCTAGGAATATTTCCTACCGGGAATACTCGCTTTATCCTGACGCGGATTGCTTACTGTTAGAGAAAGGGAGGGCATGCACCGTTCGTCTCAGAGGATAGACTTGCCTATGACATTTAAGGCACTGAGTAACTCTCGAATTCGATACTTGGCTTTTTGCATACCCCTCATTCTGGCCTACGTTTCCTGGGCGTTCTTTCCTATCTTTGCCAACTGGTTTGTAGCGCATGTTTTTGGCTACACTTCTCCTCTTCGACAGGGAAACTGGGTGTGGAGTGCAACCATTCTGTTTTTCTACTCTTGGTATACTTTTTTGGCCATTGGAGTTGCGGGCATCCTTGCTATTGCTGTCGCATTTGCCAGACTTCAGCCGCACAAGGCTGAGAAACCGTACTATCCCATGGTTTCTTTTGTCGTGCCGGCCCACAACGAGGAGAAGCATGTTTCTCGGTGCATAACGAGTCTTTTCAAATGCGCGGAGAAATACAACGGGAAATGCGAGATAATTGTCGTTGATGATGGTAGCGGGGATTATACATACGAGGTTGCTTGGTCAACCATTGACACGAATCGTAAGCATTCTCCAAACGTACGTGGTAAAGTCGTGAGACATTCAGTCAATCTCGGAAAGATCGAAGCTATGAAAACGGGCGTAAACAGAGCCTTAGGAGGTTTGATCGCCATAGTTGATGCCGATTCCTGGTGGATGCCTGGCACACTTGTGAAGCTTGTTGACCACATGCTTTCGAATGGAAAGAAAGCAGTAACTGGCTACGTGCATCCATCGGATGGGTTCTCTGAGATGGATTCTTATGTGATTCTGCAGCAGCTTGAATACAGCGAAGGCCAGGGCATAACCCGTCACGCTCAATCTCTTGGCAATAACGTGGTAGTTGTTCCAGGGGCCATAGGTTTGTATGATGCCGAAGTTTTGCGCGAGATTCTGCAGGAGAAGAGAATTCAATCTGTCACTGAGGACTTGGAAATCGCGTTGGAAATGCACAAGAGGGGTGCAAAGATCGGCTATGTCAGTATGGCAACGGGCTCAACGGTGGCTCCGGTTTCATTTGGTGGTCTTTGGAATCAACGTTTAAGATGGTTCACGGGCTGGCTTCACAACACGCTAGGCATTCATAGAGATATGCTTCTGAAAAAGTCGAGGTTGACTCTTTTCTTGTGGTACTGCTACGTTGTCGAGTATGGTGGAGGAGTGATTGACATAGCTTCCTTGCTAGCGTTTCCCTTCCTCTTTTGGCTTGCACCAGATCAGGTCTCTTTCGCCCTGAATCTGCTGGTCTTCCTGCCTTACGGTCTTTTCATAGGAATCCTGAACCAAGCAATAGCCCTAAAATACGCCTACAACAAACACAACTACCGATCCCTTCTATTCTACACCCCGTTCTACCCAATCTTGAGACTGATCAACATTTTTGCAAGACTGACGAGTTCAATCAAGTATTTGTTCGGCTATCGCGGCAGTTGGCACGCGGTCGAAAAGTGACGTTACTTTGTCTCTTCT
>Ga0315279_10006424_pt1 | contig 14831 bp, 18 predicted proteins | sample YL17G06_20_MG_FD_203694 | JGI IMG/M metagenome (GOLD analysis project Ga0315279, IMG submission 203694) | Sediment microbial communities from Yellowstone Lake, YNP, Wyoming, USA - YL17G06_20 | ecosystem: Environmental > Aquatic > Freshwater > Lake > Sediment | place: USA: Wyoming | collected... | reverse complement strand
ACATCGCCGTCGGATGAACCGTTGGGAGTGACTAATCTCCGGATAAAACTGGCTCAATCCCTTACGCTTCCGATTCAAATCCAAATAAGTGAGATCCAGCTCAAATTGAGAGAGTATATGATCACCACCATCTCGCCGGACTTGATAGTGGAGATTCGGACCGACGACAATGGGAAGCCCTCCGGCAACGTCCTTGCTTCGCGCACGATACCTTACGCGAATTTAACGCCGATAACATACTGGACGCGATTCGATTTCCCCAACCTTCCAACCCTGCCCGCAAACCAAAAATTATGGATCGTCTTTTACACGAACCCCATCGGATCTTCGACCGAAAATATCACTTGGCTATACGATTACAGCCATGATTACCCCAATCAGAACTTGATGTTTTTAAACGGCAGCACTCAGCAATGGGAAACTCAGTATGTTTCCACCCATGATTTTTACTTCCGGTTGAGCATGCCCGTTGACTTGAACCCCAAACCAACCGAAGCCAACGGTTATTTGAGTTTCGAGTATCAGTCCACGAGCGGAAGCGGAGAGCATATCCACATGATCCGGGACATGGCCCAGGGTGGTTGGGAGTTGGAGGCAAGATTCCGATTAAGAAGGTTGGCTGCGGACTTTAATTCGGGACAATTCATCTTCGGAATTTTGCAGGGAACCAGAAGTATCGTCGATGGATCAGAACGGACGGCAAAGCTGCTCCATGAATTCCGGTTCTATACTCAGAATAATTTCAATGTGAGCTACGATGCCCGGATGGTGGATACCAATAACACCATCCAGACCGCCGGATCGGCCAATTGGCCGAACATCAATTTCACGCCCGGGTTTCTCGCCAACGACAACCACATTTTTAATCTCAAAGTGACCAAGGTGGGGAGCGGCCTCAAATATCTCCTCTATCATTCGGACAACCCCAACAACATTCTTCTTGAAACCCAGGTATCCCCCAATGTGAGAACCCTTTCAGGCGACCTTTATCTCGATATGGGGCCGACCTCGATTTTCAATTCCGCATTTGGAGTGGCGTTTGATTTCGATTATGTGAAATTGAACTCCCAGCCAGTGGAATCTCAGACCGGATATTTAAGGATCCGGCACAGTTTCGGCGTAAACACAAAACTTGAGAACTTTGAGATCCGGCGGCAACTTCCGGTGGCGGGAGACAAGGTCGAACTCCAATTCCGATCAGGCAATACCATCACCGAACTGGAATCTGCAGCGTTTGGGCCCGTTGTGACGACTCAGCCCGGTTCGTTCGATCCGGGGAATCCTCAGAACCTTTACGAGAAGTCTGTCCTTAGCCTGCCGATGGCGAAATTCTTTGAGACAAAGCTCCTGCTTACGAAAGGGAGCCCATCACCGATCCTTGAAGCTTATAACCTTGAATTCACGCCCGAATCCACTCCCGCGCCGCAACCCGAGGAGACGAAACCGATCCTCACCTACCGTCGCATTATCGACTCCAACAATGACTGGAACCGCGCCGTTGAAAAATCATCGTCCATCGCCATTGTGAACGGCATGGCCACCCTGTCTCCGGTATTTCAAGATCTATTTGACGAGTTTGTGATTGGCACTGACTGGACGGTCTACCAAAGGAACGCGAACGTGTTCTCGTCTCTGGGTTTCTTGAGGATGAATATTCTCGGAGCTGATTCAGACGCTATTTTGGTCAAAACGAACGCGATCCCGGTTGCATTCACCGCCACAATCCGATGGAAATCGGAGGACGTCGGCATCATGCCCTATGGGGCGATGTTCAATGTGTTTTCCATTTTCAACGCAGCGACGCGTCCCGTTCCCAATGACATTCGCGTGGGTGGCCTCGGCACCTCTACCACGCATCACACAATCATCATTCGACGCGCCAGAGGCGGCGATGGTTCTCACCGGTTCGGACTCGTGGCCTGCCGTTCGGACGGCGTTTTCGTGGGATGGAACCAAACGACTCTAACGTGGGTGCCTGGAGCCGGCGACCAGGTAATTCCCGCGGGGAAGGAGAGCACTCTTTGGACGTTTGAAGTGTCCGTCATTGGCGGTGTCCTGACTCTGAAAGCCAGGGACGATCAAGGCATGATCCGCTTCGACACGTCGTCTCAACCGCTCAACGTCAAGATTAACGACAACCAACCATGGATGGTTCTGGGAGATAGCGATCTTTCCGACATGCCGGTCGGGACCACTCAGCTTTTCGATTCGGTGGAAACGAACATCCCGACCACCGGTGCCACGAGCGGGTTTATCCGTTTTCGGGACTCGATTGGCGCGAGAGCGCAATTGGGCAAGATAAAGGTCGTCCCATCGGTTCAAATTCAATCTGATCCGGCACCCATCATCCTTAAAGCCCGCTCGGCCGATTCGATTGACGATCTTATCAACGCGTCGTTCAAGGATTCCGGCCAGTTTGTGCCTAACGTGATGGGAAACGAACTTGACCTGCCTGTCCCGCCGGGAGCCTTCATTGAAGTGGAGCTCGATTTGTTATCGGAATCGCCCGGACCGGGAATCATCTTTCTTTCATGGGAGATCGAACCCCTAATAGATGACACGCCTCTCATTCTTTCCTTGGACGCCATCACACCGAACGCGGTGGCGGTTTCCTCAGCGGTCGGGACAGCCCAACCGGAGAATCAATCCACTGTGCCGAACGTGAAAGACGGTGATTCCAACACCCAATGGGTGTCCACAACCGGCCTGGAAGGATATGGAATATCGTGGTCCCTTGTAATTGGGTTCATGAAAGGAACTGTTCCAGACGAAAGTCTGGTTGACACGATTATTTTTCGAAACACCAATTTCAAAAAGATAACAATCACTCTGACGGAACTCAATTCGAACAATTCTGAAACGGTTTTTTCAGGCGAGCTGCTTACACCGGATGCCATCATCACCTTTCCGCAAAAACTCACTGCCCAAATCATTATCGCCATTGAGACGAGCCAGGCTCCGAACGAACCGAAGGCTCTTGGAGAAATTTACGCAGGCCGGCTTTTGGTCGCGTTGCCCAATTTCACCCGGTACGAACCCACGCTGGAGATGGTGGAATCTGGAACCCTTCGCACCCTGGGCGGGAAGACCATCGCCTATCGCGGCCGGGACAAGTATGCCTCCAAGTGGACAGTCACGCTTCTCGCTGAGGAATTGAAAGATGCGCTCGAAACGACGTTCAAGGAAAACGCGCTTGTGACGTTCTGGCCCGAACCTAAATTCCGAACGCGAGATATTTTTGACGTGGCATGGAAGGTGGAAGAGATTCCACTTTCTTACACAGAGCTTTTCAAAAACGCCGGTCATACGATTGAAGCTGAGATGACCGAAATCTAGGAGGCCAACAATATGGCAAATGAAGATGCACTAAGAGACGGCAACAGAACTCCGACACTTCTGTTCGAGCAAAGTAACGAAATAAAACGAGTTTCTCCGGTCAATCCGCTTCCGGTGACGGGGGTTATGGCGCCCGCCCCAACCCAGCCGGAGGAGAAAACTTCGATCAAAGACCTGGCCGGTAATTTCTCGCAAACCATCGCAGCTCCGGCTACAGGGAAACGGCTTGTGGTCAAAGGTGGATCAATAATCCTCTCAAAGGGGGGCGCGCTGGCAACACTTCGGTTTCAAGGTGGAACGGTGCTTCTAAAGACGAACAAGATCGAGAACTCGGGGAACTTCATACCGATGACGTTTCGCGGCAACATCAATGAACCCTTGATTGCGGAGCAATCGGGAGCGGGCGGCGCTGATATCGTTCTTTTCACCGTAAACTACATCGAGGAGTGATGAGGATGGAAAGAGAATTGGATCGAGAGCCTCGCGATTATGCCCTCTATCTTGCCGCCGATGGAAAAATCGATAAGTTGAAAGATAACGTCACCGAACTTTACAAGGAAAGCCACACCCACAAAGAACAAATCAGTCACCTCTTTAACCGCCTTGATTTCGGCGTCGCCAAGACAGGCCAGGAGAACTCATCCAAGATCACAGATCTGGCGGTCAAGATGAACAACCTGGAACATGAACTGGCAGGAGAAAAATCAACCGTCCAGCAACTTGAAAAAAACCTGGGAAGAATTACGGCAGGGATCTTTTGGGTTTCGTTCACGGGAATATTGGGAGGGCTCCTGGCGCTCGCTTATCAAATCTTGAAAGCGAAGCTTATTCCGTGATGATGAGGTTCGAATAGAGGAGAAAACATGAATGAAATATCAAAACCCAAAATGGATCTAAAGATTCCATTGGAGGGCTCACGAAATTGGAAAGGGATCGTCTGGCATCACAGCGCCTCCCCTGACGGAAAAACAAGGGACTGGGACGGGATCGTCAAATACCATACGTCCTATCGAATCGATTTCGACATTGTTTCGGCCGGGGAGTTTGAGCGCCGGCGCGCCAGTCACCAAGGAAAAGTTTTCCAGAAACCTTGGAAGGCCGTCGGTTATAACGGGGGAACGGAAATCATCGGAGACGCCCCGGCCTTCTTCTGGGGTCGTCCCCTGAACATGATTGGCGCGCATGCCGGAGTGGAAGGTGTGTCCAATCTTTTCAACGAAAATTACATAGGTCTCTGCGCCATTGGAAACTATGACTCGGAACCCCCATCTCTGGACTTATGGGATTTCAATCTTCAGTTAACCAGGTCGCTCATGGCAGCCTTTCAAATTTCCAAAGAACACGTCATAGGCCACAGAGAAGTGTTCGACCGTCTTGGCGTACCCCGCCAAAAAACTTGCCCGGGCCTGAAATTCGATCTGAATCGGTTCCGGGAATCATTGTAGAGGAGGAAAACATCACATGGAACCAATAAGCATCGTCACACTAATAACTGCTCTCATCCCGTTTGCGACGGCGGCGTTGAAAAATATTTTCAAAACGGATCAATGGGGAGAAAAAAAGTCGGGATGGAACGCACTCATTCCGATCATCCTGGGAATCGCGTCGAGCGGCGTTTACGCCCATTCCCAGGGTAGTGATTGGGTAACGGCGCTCGCCATCGGACTTGGGTCGGGAGGAGCCGCTTCAAGCGCAAGGGATATCGATAAAAACCTGGTTAATCTGGTTGGCGCTATTCGATCCCTGTTGAAAAAAGAACCTCAGCAGTGAGGGTGTCGGAGTAAAAAACCGGTCAGATCAAGAGAACTAAGTCAGATCTTCTTGGCGAAGTCAGCGAGGATGCCCCGGATCGTTTTTTGAAGCGATTTATCTTGCTTTTTTGCATATCTGGCGATTTTGACGTACGTCTTTTTTGGCACGAAAATCGTTAGGTTTTTATACCCCTTGCTGTAATACCACTGTGTGCCATGCAACGGTTCTTTTCCCATGAAAGTAAGCGTATCTAACGATTGACTGACGATACACTGACGGAACCTAACGGGCGGTTCTTAATGTATAATCCTCCGTCGATAAACTGATTATCCACATCGGTATTATCGCAATGGACACGATCAGAAAATCAGGAGGCCCCTCCAAGATTGTGGTCACCCCCTTTTATGGGAAGTGATTGGGAGGGCATGAAAAGGGAAAACGTGTGCTCATCCCAGCCGTTGTTGATCATCTTCGAAACTTCGATGACCGGCCCTTTGATTAATAAGTGAACGAATTGGCGGGATGAATTTTTATTAATAGAGCGTGAATTTGAAATGATTCCAAGCTAAATTTGAGTAAATGGATTATGGCCATGAATAATAAGGAGACGCGCAAGGTTTTCGGAGCGTTCGAGATAGCGCGGCTCTTCCATGTAACGCCGATTACCGTGAACCGCTGGATAAAGGAAGGTAAGCTCCCATCCTTTAAGACGGCCGGGGGCCATTACCGCGTTTGGGAAAAGGACGTGATGGCCCTCATGCGGTCATTGAACATCGCTTCGTACCGTAAGTTTGGAAAGGGTGGGCCACTTAAAATATTGATCGTTGAAGATAACACCGCGGCCCGCAGATTGATACGCCGCTTGATTGAAAAAAAATTTCCCCGCGCTGAAATCCACGAGGCCATTGATGGATACGAGGCAGGATTTAAAACGAGGGCCCTCCAGCCTTCGCTGGTAATCTTGGATTTGAGTCTGCCGAGTATAAACGGTGCCCGAGTTTGCCGGATGATCCGTCGCGACCCTGATCTAAAGGGAGTGAGTATCCTTGCGATATCCGGCCACGTCATTGAAAAAGCCAAACGCGTGATTTTAAAAGCCGGCGCCGACGATTTTCTTCCCAAACCTTTCGAAAACGATGCGTTGATAGAAAGGGTTCGACTGCTGTTAATACCGTAGACGACCGGATGCATTTAACTCGGAAAAAATAATGGACGAGAGCAATGCCTGGCTAGGATTCTGGTCTGATGAGTTTATACAAGAGAACATAATCGATCATTTAGCTGCAAGAGGTATTCATGTTACACTGGAGCAAATCAAGAAAGAGCTGATGAGAGTGGAAGGTGAAATTGAGGTTGACGAAATCTTGAAGAAATTTTCGCTATGAGCACATCTGATCCTGCGCAAGTTAGCGGGCCCATCTTTGATGAATACCAACAGAAAATCATTGATCACATCGGATCCCCACTCAGGGTTCTAGCGGGTCCCGGTACAGGCAAAACATTCAGTCTCGCTCATAAGATAAAACATCTTCTCGAAAACCATAAGGTGCCATCCGAGCATATCTACACCTTAACTTTTACAACACTGGCTGCCGCTCAAATGAGAGAGCGTTTGGAAAAAGTTGGCATCGCGGCGAACAAAATGCCGTGGGCCGGTACCCTTCACTCGTTAGCGTTGGGCCTCATTAAAAAGCATCCCACGGAGACGGGAGTTAATTCGAATTGTAGACCGCTCTCCAAGTATGAGCACAGCGTTCTTTTAAAGGATGTCATTGCTGATCTAGCCGTGAAGGGCCATAAGGTGGGATTCAAAGGGCCCTATCGAATAGAAAATTTCCATAAGGCATTTCTTAAGAAGAAATCCGGTGCTGGTTTGCCAGCATGGGTAACCAACGCTCAAATGACAAGGACATACGATGAGTTTGAGAAGCGATACGACGAGGCACTTCGGTTTTATAATGGAATCGACTGGCAAGAAGTGATTGCAAAAGCAGTGGAACTGATTGAAAATGTTGAGGTGGTTCGCAAGTCCATCGAGAAAAAGATCAACTATCTTCTGGTGGATGAATACCAGGATTTAAATGCCCAAGAACAGCAATTGATTAAACTCCTGGCGGGAGATGCGACCGGGTTGACGATAGTTGGTGATGAGGACCAAAGCATCTACGAAAGCTTTCGTTTTGCGTCTCCTCAAGGGATTGTTGATTTTCTTACTGAATTTCCAGGTTCCACTTCATTGCCTCTCATATATTGTCGGCGTTGCCCACCAGCAGTGATTGACAAGGCCTTATGCCTCATTAAAAACAATAAGAGGCGTGTTCAAGACAAAATCATTTTGCCCTTCAACGAGAAGAAAAAAGGGTTTCTCGTTACACTTCGACATAAGAGCAAGAAGAAAGAAATTGAGTGGTTGGTGGACAAAATTAAACAGATGTACGACAAGGGATATCGTCATGAGGAATTTTTAGTAATTTTCACCGAGGGAGCTGTAGCAGAAGATTATATCTCCGCCTTGCGAACGGCAGGAATTCCTATCGATGTTAAGCTTCGACTTGCAAATCCTTTCGACTCTCAATATTTCTCATGGTTTATTTCTACCCTGCGATTCCTGGCCGACCCAGATGAAAATCTCGTCCTACGACAATGCCTGGATTATTGGGCTTCGGTTGGAGGCAAAACAATCTGGCAATTGCGGAAAATTGCGGAGGCAAAAAGATGTTCGCTGTGGAAAGCCCTTGAAGACATTGCGTCGCATTCAGATGCCTTCAAAGAAATCATGCATCGTAAGGCTCTAAAGGAACTATGGACGTACCTGACAAATCTTTGCGCAAAAAAAACTTTGAACGATATTATTGCCACCGTTTTCAATCAACTTCCAGATTGTCGGAATGATCCCGGTGTAATCAAGTGCCACGAATACATTATGAAATTTGCAGGCAAGGAGGATGCAGTTACCGTTAAAGAAATCATCGAAGATTTCGACCGGGCCAAAGAGTCTGGGGAGTTCGATCTCAAGATGGAGGCGGAAAGCCAGGGTGTCCGAATTATGACGATGCACAGTGCAAAGGGTTTAGAGGCCCCCTTGGTTTTTGTGCCCGCCCTTGAGGATGATATTATGCCAGGGCAAGTGGAAAATATGGAGGAGCGGCGCCGACTATTCTATGTTTCGCTGACACGAGCGAAGGTCGGTATATATCTTTCGTGGGCGGCGCAGAGAACCGGGAGAGAAATACACATTCCAGGAAGAAGATTACTCGGCAAACAGAAATCTCGATTTTTATCTGAGATGGGTGAGTAAACAGGATCTTTAGAATCTCGGATGGGCCGCCTCCACACTTTTCTTAAGGAGGGGAAACCAAACGTGCGTATATTTTTGTGTTTGGATTACTGAGAAATGACCCAAAAGATGCTGAATAATCCTTAGATCGGAGCCCCCTTCCAATAATCTCGTCGCATAGCTGTGCCGGATTTGATGCGGGGTAATGCGCCCTCTGAAGCCCTTTCGTCGGGCGACCTCTTTCAAAATCCAGCCGAAGGTCCCCCGTTTGATAGGCTGTCCCGCCGAATTAAGAAAGATGGTATCCGAGGCCCACGGGAATCGATTCGCCCGCAATTCAAGGTATTTGGTGAGGGATTCCCTCGCCTTTTTACCAAAAGGAACAACCCGTTCCTTATCTCCTTTTCCGACGACGCGGATCCACCCCTCCTTTAGGTCAACCTGGCCAAGTTTTAATGAGACCAATTCCGAACAGCGTAGGCCGGAGGAATAGGCGAGTTCAATCATGGCCAGGTTTCGGATCGACGTGAATTTATTACTCAACGTGGGTTGAAGAAGTTTTTCCATGTCGGCCGCGGATAAGGGTTCCGGCAACCGTTGTTTAAATTTGGGGAGCCGAATTCCAATCGTTGGATCATTGGCGCAGTATCCTCGCTCCTTCAAAAACCGGTGGAACGAACGGATGGCGATGACGGCGATAAATTGGGCGGAGGATTTCAATCCTCTCTTTTTTCTCTCCTCAAGAAAGGCCAGGGTGCAGTCCCGGTTAACTTCGGTTAGGGGAATGCCCCTGGCCTCGAGGAATCGGAGATAAACCCCCAGCTGGTAGCGGTAGGTGAGGCAGGTATTCTCGCTCAATCCTCTTTCGACGCGAAGGTGGGCGATGAATTTCTGGAGGAGCTCTTCGCCGCTCATATTTTGGTTTCGAAGAGCGTCGTGCCCTCCTTGTCCTTGACCTGGACAAGGAAGGCGTTTTTAAACGACCGTTTATCGGGAGCCTGGCGCATGGCCTCGGCCGCCTTTGAGATGGCCAGCCGCGCAAGGGCTTCCGCCTCCGCTTCATTGGCATCCGTGAAGATGGTTGGATTGTCGTCGCACGTCAGCCCGCCTTTGAATTGGCGTTCCAACCCTTCCAGGGTCGTCTCAAACAATATGTCGCCCAACTCGCTTATTGGGGAGGCGTCAACCATAACCCAGAATTTATCCGTCTTGTTGAATCGCATTGGGATCGCCTCCTTAGCTCTTCGCATTGAAGACCTTCACATGCTTTTGATCGTTTTTGACGATCTTCCAGCCCTTGCGGGAGTAGGTGACCATCCGGGCCCGGACGTTGGCCTCCATGTCTTTGCCCTTCGCCAGATCCGCGGCCTCTTTAACCACGACCTCCGCAATCTCTTTGACGGTTTTCCCGCCGGAGAAGAGCATGGGATCGATTAATCCGGCCAGCGTATTTTCCCGCTTGTGATTCCCTTTTCCGTTTTTGCCATTGGCACGGATCAGGGCCTTGGTGTCCGGGCTGATTTTTGATTGTTCATACGGCTTCAGCTCGTAAGACTTCGCCACTTCGATTTCGTTATCCGACCCGGCGATCTTTACGACCACCTTGTCGCCCTTGTGTTTGATCACGGTAACGGGCGTGCCTTTTTTGGAGAGGTACTTCTTTCCAATTTCCGCTTTGATTGCATCCATGATTGTTTGCCTCCTTTTTTGTGACGATGTGCTTCCTGAAAACGGCGTAATTCATTCCGCCGCATTTCGGCCCCTCGATTTTTCGGATGATGCGGCGAAGGTGCGCAATCCATTCTTTATCTTGGCCCGGGTGATCCTCCGGCCCTAACTGGCCGATGTGGATTTGGTGAATCTTGGATCCAAGCGCCTCCACGATTTCGACCCAGTCGCACATTTGGAATTTGATTTCATTTTTCATTCGAGCTTTCCTCCTATTCTTCGTCATCCTTGTCGGTTTCATCTTCCTCGCCAATATCGTCAACGTATTCCAATACCGTCGCAAGGAGATGGTTGTAATCGCCTGACATCGCCTTGTCCGTCATCTCTTTCACTTTGTCACCTTGCCCGGCTTGGCGAAGCGCTTTGCTGACGCGCCCTAAGATCGCGAAGGCGTTACCATCCTCGCCCACCAGCCTGACCTTTGGTTTGGATTTGCAGTCGCTCATTTGGTCCTCCATTTATTCGCCCACGTTGCGCCGTTTGTGTAACTCGTTGCCTCGTTTGGGCTATTTTTTCTGCTACGTCCGGACCGAAGTACAGCGAATTCCCGAATCAATCAAGGCCTTTCTCCGACGGTAATTCGAATGGACGGGTCGATGCATGACCGGCATTCTCCGACGAATTCATCTACCTTCGTTCGGCAAGGGAAGTCAACCGAATTAATTGGAATAAGAGTCCGATGTTTTTAAGATAAGGCGGGTTTAAAAAGGAGCTACCGTTTGTTTTACGAAGGGTTACAATTCTTTCGGATAAGCTTCATTCGTTCTCGCCTCATTTGAATCTATTTGTTCGAATGGCAGGAAGGCTGGATCCAGCCAACTCTTGATTGTGTAGCCGTTATTCTCGTTCGTTATAAAGATTTTACCGAGTCGTTTTTTGTTCCCATCCCGAACAAGTTCATATCCTCTGAAAACAGCCTTGCCGTCTGGCCCCCACACTTGCAGCAAGACCGCTTCGATGCGGTCCGGATCCTGACTCGGTCTCATTACCTTGTAAAGAAGCCCGGAGTTCTTACCCCTCGATACCCAAGCTTCCGATAAGCTCGATGCTCCGAGAAAAATTCCCTTCTTCCGGGCATGCAAAATATGGGCGATGGCCAATTGTTTCAGAAACGTCTCCTTACGGTCATCTGAATCCTTAAATGGCAGAACGAGGAGAGTGTTGCAGAGTTGAACATAAAGAAAAGGGCCGAGGCTCTTGCCTTCATCGAAAGTCTTCGTAAGAAACCCCTCTGTCATTTCAACCAGCTTCTGCAAAGTAATAATTAATCCTCCCAGGGATTGGAAGAATTACCTTCTTTGAGGGAGCGAAGCCAAGCGAATAATTAGAGGCCGCATCAGGTTTCATGCGTTTAAATGGCCTCTTGTTATTGTTAATGATAATTATTATCATTAGATGATTCGAGGGGGAGCTTATGCCGATCTTTGTGGTTCAAGAGCATCACGCGAAAACGATGCACTGGGATTTTCGCTTGGAAGTTAACGGGGTACTTAAGTCTTGGGCGGTTCCCAAAGGGCCATCGATGGACCCGTCGCAAAAAAGGTTGGCCATTCAGGTTCCTGACCATGACATGGAGCATGCTTCTTATGAAGGGATTATTCCTGAGGGGACTTACGGGTCGGGTCCGGTTTTGACATGGGACCGCGGCGAATTTGAGCCCAAGGCCGGCTCTGATTTCGAGGCAACTCTCAAAAAAGGCCACGCCGGATTCAATTTGAAAGGCCAAAGATTGAAAGGAGAATTTACGCTGTTGCGCTTAAAAGACGGGAAAAATTGGCTGCTCATGAAAAAGAATGACGCCTATGCCAAAGCGGGATGGGAAACAGAAGTTTTGCTGACGCCCAAGAGAAAGGAAAGTTTGCCCGTGAAAATGCCCGCTTGCGCTATAAAGGAGTGAAGAAATGCAAAAGACGGGAAACAGAAGAGGTTGCCGGGAACGAGAAATAGGTTGGCACGGACAACTCAGACACCACGGATGCCGGATGACCTTGCCTCGCCAAGCCATTATGGATGTATTGGGCCAAACAAACGGTCATTTAAGCGCCGATGAGATTTTTTTCCAGGTCCGGAAAAACTTTCCCAATTGCGGCCTTATGACCGTTTATCGGACGTTGGATCTTTTGGCGGGGCTGGGGATTGTCACGAAATTTGATTATGGCGAAGGGAAATGCCGGTTTGAGCTGAGCGAGGAGCACAGCAAAAAGAAGCATCATCACCATATTATTTGCCGCGCTTGTCACAAAATCATCGATTATTCGGATTTTGCACAGGAAGAAGTCGATTATCTGGAAAAAGCAACGGCGTCATTGGCGAAAAAACACGGATTTTCCATTGATAGCCACGAAATTAATTTTAAGGGCGTTTGCTCCCCCTGCCAAAAGGCGGGGAATGGAAAGAATTCCTAAATGGCGTTGTTGCAGATCGTCAAATACGGGGAAAAAGTGCTTCGGCGTCAAACCGCGCCGGTCAAGAGTCTCAACGACCAAATAGAAAGGCTTATCAACGACATGTTTGAGACCATGTATGCCGGAAGCGGCATCGGTCTCGCAGCCCCCCAAGTGAATGTTTCTCTTCGGTTGGCAGTGGTGAACGTTACTCCGGACGATAAGAGCAAAGGGATCGCAATTATAAACCCACACATCGTAAAGCGAATCGGGCGCGTTCAAAGTGAGGAAGGGTGTTTGTCTTTCCCGGGTGTTGGGAGCGTGATTATCAATCGCGCGGAGCGCATTAAAGTGGAAGCCATGGATAAATCCGGGTTGCCCGTGACGATTCACGCGGAGGGGCTTTTGGCGCGATGCCTTGAGCATGAGATTGATCACTTGGAAGGGATCACACTTGTGCAAAGGTCATCTCTTAGAAAACGGATGAAATTAATTTGGACGATCCGCCAATTGAAAAAGGCGGGTCTATGGTAACCGGCGATTAAGCGCCGGGAAGGAGGAATCAAAATGCCAAATGGAGATCGAACAGGACCGGCAGGTCAAGGACAGCAAACAGGTAAGAAGGCCGGGCTTTGCGCCGGATACAAAACACCGGGCCACGTCACATTAAGAAAAGGAAGAGGCCGCCGCTACGGATGCGGCCGACGCCGGGGAAGGAACCGAGGCTGGTTTAACTGGATTTAATGGCGGTTCGGCCTGAAGTTAAACCGTTCCTCATCGGAGCGAGCCTTGTTTTTTTCGCGCCTGGGTTGGCGCTCATTTTTGTTCATAACACCGACAAATTGGCGCTGGCTCTTTTTTTGGCTGGGGGGCTGGTTTGCGAAATTTTTGTTTTCTTTTTTCGCGATCCCGATAGGAAAGTTATCGCCGATTCGTCCTCTGTTCTATCAGGGGCTGATGGCGTCGTGTCCCAAATCGCGGAGGTTGAGGAAGGACGTTACCTCAAGACAAGAGCTATTCGTATTAGCGTTTTCTTGAACCTTTTCGATGTGCATGTGAATCGAACCCCCATCCCGGGGGCCGTTGTCTCGGCTGAATATTATCCGGGGAAGCATGTGTTCGCTTTTCTCGACAAAGCGTCGGACGACAATCAGCACAGCGCCATTCTTATCCAAGGCGAAAAGACGAAGTGCCTGGTGAAACAGATTGTGGGGCCGGTGGCGAGGCGGGTGGTTTTTTGGATTAAGCCGGGTCAAATTCTTGCCCCCGGAGAACGGATCGGCATGATGAAGTTTGGATCGCGGCTGGATGTTTTTTTACCGAAGTCCGATGTTGTCGTCACCGTGAAAAAAGGGGATCGCGTTCGCGCGGGAGAAACAGTTTTAGCCAGTATTAAAAATGAATCAATCAAAATAGAGGAGAGAACTCATGAAAGTCGCTATCGCAACTGAAGGTAATTTGGTTTCGGCCCATTTTGGGCGGTGTGGTGAGTACACGATCATTGAGATCGATGGGGATCGAGTTATCAATCAAGAAGTTTTGAAAAATACGGGGTACGAATGCGGGGACATCCCAAACCTCCTCGGTGAAAAAGGCGTTAAGGTCATTGTGGCAGGTGGAATGGGGGCCGGGGCACTTCAGAAGTTCTCTTTGGTGGGGATTCAGCCGATCCTGGGCATTCAAGGAAACATCCCCGCCGTTATTGATGGCCTTATTAAGGGGACAATCGAGGGTGGAGAAAGCTTGTGCCAGGGAGAAGGCCACGGACATGGCGAGAATCACCAATGTCGCCGCGGCCAATAAAGATAGGAGCATCTCATGAAGGTTTGCATAACAGCGGAAACGGAATCAATTGACGGAAAAATAGATTCTCGATTTGGGAGAGCCCCATTCCTTATTGTCTTTGATACCGATGAGGATCATGTTGACGTTTTCAAAAACCCGAGCCTTTCTCAATCGGGAGGCGCGGGCGGCCACACGGCGCAGTTCCTTAATACAAAGGACGTGAAGACTGTATTGACCGGCCACGTTGGCCCCAACGCTGCCACAGCTCTTAAAGCGGCGGGCATCAGCGTAGCGACAGGCGTGACGGGGACCGTGAAGAGCGCTTGGGAACGGTTCAAAAGCGGCGAATTGGTTTCGGCCCCCCTTTAGATTGAAACGGAGTTCATCATGATTATTGGAGTTGCCAGTGGAAAGGGAGGGACGGGAAAGACCACGGTCGCCGTTAATTTGGCGCTTGCCTTGGGAGAAGCGTCTTTCCTGGACTGCGACGTTGAAAATCCGAATGCTCATTTGTTTTTAAAACCGCGGATCAGTGAAATGCGACGGGTAACAGTTACTTACCCTGAAAT
>Ga0315279_10006421_pt1 | contig 14836 bp, 10 predicted proteins | sample YL17G06_20_MG_FD_203694 | JGI IMG/M metagenome (GOLD analysis project Ga0315279, IMG submission 203694) | Sediment microbial communities from Yellowstone Lake, YNP, Wyoming, USA - YL17G06_20 | ecosystem: Environmental > Aquatic > Freshwater > Lake > Sediment | place: USA: Wyoming | collected... | reverse complement strand
GATCTGCTCGAACCCTATCCTCGTGGCTTCCTTCACGCGGTCCTCCATGCGCGCGACCATGCGGACTTCGCCGGACAGGCCGATCTCCCCGAAGCACGCCAGAGACGGTTTGACAGGCGCTTCGAGGTAGCTGGACATAACAGCGATCCCGCACGCCAGGTCTACCCCAGGCTCGTCGATCCTGATGCCGCCGGCCACCTTGAGGAAGGCATCGCGGTTGTCGAGGCCGCTCCCCAGCCTCTTGGACAGGACGGCGAGGATGAGGGCCGCCCTGCCGTGCTCGATCTCGCTTGTCACCCTGCGCGGCGCCCCGTAGACGCAGGCGGCGACGAGCGCCTGGATCTCCAGGCAAATAGCCTGGTTGCCCTTGAGGCACGCCCCCACGCAGGACCCGATGTTGCCCGCATTCCGCTCTGACAGGAACAGCTCGGAGGGATTGGACACCTCGATGAGGCCCTTCTCCTCCATCTGGAACACAGAGACCTCGTTAGTCGGCCCGAAGCGGTTCTTCTGAGCCCTGACTATCCTGTACAGGTGGTTGGTGTCTCCCTCGAAGTAGAGCACCGTGTCGACCAGGTGCTCCAGGAGTCGCGGCCCCGCTATCCCTCCGGCCTTGACGGTGTGACCTACCATGACGACAGTCACGTTCTCGGCCTTGGCGTACTGCTGAAGCCTGGTTGCGCACGCCCTCACCTGCGTCGGACCCCCCGGCAGTGAACCTACCGTGCCGTCTTCGCAGGTTTGGATGGAGTCGATTATCAGGAGACGAGGCCCCATGCCCACAGCCAGATCGAGGATCGCGTCGACGTCCTGTTCGGCCGCGAAGTACAGGCTCTCCGACGTGACCCCTATCCGGTCGGCGCGCATCCTGACCTGGCCCTGGGATTCCTCGCCCGACGTGTACAGCACCTTGCCGCTCCTGGAGACGCTCTCGGCGACGGCAAGGAGAAGCGTCGACTTGCCTATGCCCGGCTCCCCCGCGAGGAGGATGACCGACCCGGGCACGAGGCCGCCGCCCAGCACCCGGTCGAGTTCGCCCATGCCGCTGCTGAAGCGCGTGACGTCTTCTCGGGAGATTTTCGACAGGATGACCGGCGCTGAAGCCCGGGACTTCCCGGTCCTCCCCGGCCCCGCCGGTCGCTCGACCTCCTCGACCAGGGTGTTCCACTCGCCGCACTGAGGACACCGCCCGTACCACTTCGGGGCCTGAAAACCGCAGGAGGAACACACGAACTTCGTGACAGGACGCGGCATAGGACCATTCCTTTCTCCGCTTTACTTTGGGCCGGTCGCCACTCCCGCGCCGAACTTCATCTGCCCGTCGTCGCCGGCGTCAACTACCACCTTGTCCTGCGCCTTGAACTCGCTGCGGAGCACCAGGTCCGACAGCGGGTCCTCGACGAGCCTCTGGATAGCCCTCCTGAGCGGCCTGGCCCCGTAGTCAGGGTCGGTGCCCTCGGCGATGAGCTTCTCCTTGGCCTTGTCGGTCACCTCGACCGAGATGCCGGACGACTCCAGGAGCCTTGCCGCGACCTCCTTGATCTGCAGCTCGACGATGGCCTTGAGGTTTTCCGCAGTGAGCGCGCGGAAGACAATGATCTCGTCGACCCTGTTGATGAACTCGGGCCTGAAGATCTGCTTCAGCGCGTCCAGCACCCGGTCCCGCATCTCAACGTGGACGCGCTCGGTGTCCCTGTCCGTGGTGAACCCCAGCACGGCCCTGCCGTGGATGACCTCGGCTCCAGCGTTGGACGTCATTATGATGACCGTGTTCCTGAAGTCGACCGTCCGGCCCCTGGCCTCCGTCAACCGGCCGTCCTCGAGCACCTGCAGGAGGACGTTGAAGACGTCTGGGTGAGCCTTCTCGATCTCGTCGAGCAGCACGACCGAGTACGGCTTCCGCCGGACGGCCTCTGTCAGCTGACCGCCCTCTTCGTAGCCGACGTATCCCGGAGGCGCCCCGACCAGGCGCGACACAGTGTGCCTCTCCTGGTACTCGGACATATCCAGGCGGATCATGGCGTCCTCGTCGCCAAACAGCGCCTCGGCGAGGGTCCGCGCCAGCTCGGTCTTACCTACGCCCGTCGGCCCCAGGAAGATAAACGATCCGATGGGACGCTTGGGGTCCTTCAGGCCCGCCCTGGACCGCCTGACAGCCCGGGCGACCGCAGCCACGGCCTCGTCCTGGCCGATCACGCGCTTGTGCAGCTCGCTCTCCAGGTGCAGCAGCCTCTCCGTCTCGGCTGCGGCCAGCTTCTGCACCGGGATCCCGGTCCAGTCCGAGACGATCGCAGCGATGTCGTCCCCGGTCACCGTCGACTTCCCCGGGACCTCCTTGGTCTGCCAGCTCTTCTTCTTCTCCTCGAGCTTGGTCCTTAGAACCTGCTCCCGGTCGCGGAACTCGGCCGCCTTCTCGAACTGCTGGGACGCGACGGCGGCCTCCTTCTCTTTGGCGAGCTGCTCTATCTCGTCCTCCAGGTCTTTCACCTCGTTGGGCGCCTCGAACGCTTTCAGCCTGACCCTGGCCCCGGCCTCGTCGATCAGGTCGATGGCCTTGTCGGGCAGGAAGCGGTCGGAGACGAAGCGGTCGGAGAGCTTGGCCGCCACGTCCAGCGCCTCGTCGGCGTACTTCACTTTATGGTGAGCCTCGTACCTGTCCCGAAGCCCTTTGAGGATCGCGATAGTCTCGTCCACTGAGGGTTCGGAGACCATGACCGGCTGGAACCTGCGTTCCAGGGCGGCATCCTTCTCCACGCGCTTGCGGTACTCATCCAGGGTCGTGGCCCCGATGCACTGCAGCTCTCCCTTGGAGAGAAGCGGCTTCAGGATGCTCGAGGCGTCTATCGCGCCCTCGGCGGCGCCGGCGCCGATGATGTTGTGCATCTCGTCGATGAAGAGGATGATGTCGCCGGAGCGCCTGATCTCGTCGAGCACCTTCTTCAGCCTCTCCTCGAACTCGCCGCGGTACTTGGTCCCCGCGACCAGCGCCCCCAGGTCCAGCGTCACGACTCGCTTGCCTTTCAGCATCTCGGGTATCTTCCCGTCGCTGATGGCCTGCGCGAGGCCTTCCACCACGGCGGTCTTGCCGACCCCGGGTTCGCCGATGAGCACAGGGTTGTTCTTGGTCCTGCGCGACAGGATCCGGATGACCCGCTCGATCTCCTTCTCCCGGCCGATCACCGGGTCGAGCTTCCCTTGGGACGCCAGCTGGGTCAGGTCGCGGCCGTACGTCTCGAGGGTAGGCGTGCGTCTCCTTTCCGGCCGCCTGCCGGGAACAGCTTGCCCTCTCTGGCCCGCAGGTTCCGCCGGCCCGCCCGAACGGACCTCGCCGCCGACCCTCTTCACGACCTCCTCCCGCGCCCTGTCGATATCCGCCCCCATCCTGGTGAGGATCTGGGCCGCGAGACCATCCTCTTCCCTAAGCAGGGCGAGGAGGATGTGCTCGGTGCCGATCCATGTGTGGCCGAGGTTCATGGACTCCTCAGTCATGAGCTCTATGACGCGCTTGGCGCCCGGGGTCACGCCTTCGATCCCAGCGATGGAAGGCTTCTTCTCAGCGGCCTTGTCAATCTCTTGCTGAACCTGAGCAGGGTCAATCCCCATGGCGAGCAGGACCTCGTGGGCGATGCTGCCTTCCGCGCGAAGGAGAGCGGCCAGGATGTCCTCGGTATCCATGGCTTCGGCGCCGCGCACCCTTGCTACTTCCTGTGCCCATCCGATCACGTTTCTGGCCCGCTCCGTGTATCTAGGTCTTTCGTTCATCTCTGAACCTCCCTCCTGAGACTGAACTCATGCTCTCGAAGGTAAAAGGTGCTGTCTTATCAGATCCGCCCTGCGCGTGTCGCGCTCTTCCGGCGGCATGGCCTTGCCCGTCGTCCTCTGGACGAAACTGGGCTGCGCGATAACGAGAATCTCATTGGCTCTCCTCACGTCAACCCCTGGCATCATGCCCAGCTCGACGCCGAGCCTGACGTCCGACCAAAGCTTGACCGCTTCCTGAGAGGACATGCTCCGGGCATTGGACAGTATGCCCCACGCCCTGAAGATGCGGTCTTCCAGGCCGGAACGCTGCGTCTTGATGAGAGTGTCCCTGAACCTTTTCTCTTCCGCGACCACCTGCTTGGCGACCAGGGAGAGGTTCTCGATGATCTCCTTCTCGGTCTGGCCCAGGGTGATCTGGTTGGATACCTGGAAGACGTTGCCCTGGCCCTCGGTGCCCTCGCCGAACAGGCCGCGGACGACCAGACCTAGCTTGTTGACCGCTGCCAGGACCCTCGACACCTCGTCACCCAGGGCGAGTGCCGGCAGGTGGATCATCACCGATGCCCTGAGGCCAGTCCCGGCGTTGGTCGGGCAAGCCGTCAGGAACCCTCTCCGGTCGTCGTAAGCGAAGTCAAGCCGCTCGTCCAGGAGGTCGTCTATCCCGCTCGCGGTGATCCAGGCTTCATCGAGCTCCAGCCCGGAGTAGAGGCACTGCAGGCGGACGTGGTCCTCCTCATTCACCATTATGGAGACCTTCTCATCGGGCCTGGTGATGAGCCCTTTCCCGAATCCCGGCTGCGCGTGCTGGGGGCTCATCAGGTGTTTCTCGACCAGCACCTGGCGGTCCAGGGGTGATATGTCCTCGAGGTCGATGGCGCCGAGCTCGGCAAACGCGCCCTTGGCGGCTTTCGCGCTTATGGCTTTCACGGCGGCGAAGGCCCTGTCCAGGACCTCCCTGGCTTGCCTTTCCTCCATGAGGTGAGGGAACGGGACGTCCGTCAGGTTCCTGGCCAGCCTCACCCTCGAAGAGATGACCACGTCGGCGAGGTCGCCACTGCCGTCCATCCAGGGCGAGGAGGAGTTCTTCACTATGGCGTCGAGGAGGCTTTCCTCTCTGGCGTTCATGCCTCTTCCCCCCTGATCTTCTGCTCGATCTCCTTGATCTTGTCCCTGAGCTGGGCCGCTTTCTCGTAGGCCTCCTGTGAGATGGCCTGGGACAGCTCCTTCCTAAAGCCGTCCAGCTCCCTGCGGAGCTTGCCTGAGCCGCCCACCTTCGCTGGAGCCTTTCCGACGTGCCTGTCTGAACCATGGATCCTCCGGAGAAGCGGGTCGAGCCGGTCCTCGAAGGTCTTGTAGCACCTGGAGCACCCCAGCATGCCTGCCCTCGCGAAGTCCCGGTAGCTCATGCCGCAGACGGGACACCTGGTCTCCTCCCCACCTGCCTCCAGGGCCGGCATCCCTTTGACCTGGGAACCGAGAAGGGCTGAGAGAAGGTTGCTTATGGTGAAGCTGGGCTGCAGGAAGACGCTCATGATGCCCTTCTTGTGGGCGCACTCGCTGCAGAGGTTCATCACCATCCGCTTCCCGTTCACGACCTGCTCGAAGCGCACGGTGGCCTCTCTCTTGCCGCACTCGTCGCACATCATCTCTTCCTCACTCCTCTCTGTCCGCATCCTTGTCCGCGGCGGAGAAGTATGCGTTCAGCATCGCCTTCAGGATATTCGCGCGGATGAGATCCCGGGCTGGCAGACCGAGGACCAGGGCGTTCCTCGACGTTGCCGCCTTCATCACCTCGAAAATGGGGGCATCGATGTATCCCTCTTCGAGAAGGCGCTCCAGATAGTCGTAGGTCTCCTCCTGGCTGAGATAGGAGCCTATCCCGCTGATGACCCCCCTGAGATCCTCATCTTCCAGGTTTACTCTGGTCACTCTTATATACCCGCCGCCGCCCCTCCTGGACTCAGTGATGTAGCCTCTTTCCGGCGGAAACCGGGAAGCGATCACGTACGAGATCTGGGATGGGACGCAGCGGAACTGCTCCGCGATCAGGGCCCTCTGCATCTCGGCTATGCCCTCCCCCTTCTCTATCAGGGAGAGGATGTATTCCTCTATAACGTCCGCGAGGCTTTGCACGAGACCACCTTCATGTGCCTTTGTCTTTCTTTGACCTTCGTGAAAACATTATACCCACCGGAGCAAGCCTTGGGAAGCCCAGTGTCAGTTGCCCGTTGCCGGCTGCGTACTGCCAGCTACCTGCTGCGAGCCGCCTGCTGCCAGCTGAATACCTGGCACACGCGGAACTTGAGGTAGCCGGTCTCGGGGACTCCGGCGAGCGCCGGATGGTCCGCCCGCTGGCCTCGCCGCGCGACGACCCGCAGGTACTTCCGGGCATCGGCGGCCGCCTCCTCGAGCACGGCGTCGAATTCCTCGGCGGTGACGTGCTGCGAGCAAGAGGAGGTGCAGAGGAAACCGCCCTCCCGCAGGATCTTCATGCCCCGCAGGTTGATCTCTTTGTAGCCTGGCAGGGCCTTCTCGACCATCTTCCTGGAGCGGGCAAAGGCGGGCGGATCGAGGACCACCACGTCGAACTTGACGTCCTGCTTCTCGAACTCGCGGAGGAGGTCGAAGACGTTGGCCGCCCGGAAGGCCACGCGGTTCCCAAACCCGTTCTTCTCGGCCGAGGCCCTGCCAAGGTCCAGCGCGGCCTCCGAGACATCCACGCACAGCACGCGGGTCGCGCCGCCGAGAGCCGCCGCCAGACCGAAGCCGCCAGAATACGAGAAAGCATCCAGGACTTCCTTGCCGCTCGACAGCCCCTTGACCAGCAGCCTGTTGTCCGACTGGTCGAGGAAGTACCCGGTCTTCTGGCCTTTCTGCACATCCACGAGCATGCGGACGCCATTTTCCTCCATCTCGACGAGCGGGTTGAAGGCCTCCCCCACGTACCCGCTCCTCTCAGGGAGGCCCTCCAGTCCCCTGACGGGCGCGTCGTTCCGCTCGTAGATCCCCTTCGGCGCCACGAGCTCAGTCAACGCGCCGACTACGGTCTCCTTCCACCGGTCCATCCCGAGGGTCAGGGTCTGGAACACGAGGTAGCCACCAAATATGTCCGCTATCAGGCCGGGAAGGAAGTCGCCCTCCGAGAATACCAGGCGAAACCCCTTCTCGCTCTCGCCAGCCTTTCCGCTCAGGCCAAACAGAAACGACCTGTACTCGACCGCCTTCCCCAGTCGCGCGCGGAAAAAGGCCTCATCGATCTCGACGTCCTCCCGCGAGACGATGCGGACCAGGATAGCGGATTCCGGGTTGATGTAGCCAAGGCCGGCGAACCCGTCGCGCCTGTCGCGCACCTCCACGATGTCTCCGGGGTGGTACGCCCCGTCGATGGTCTCGACCTCGTTGGCGAACACCCAGGGATGGCCGTAGAAAACCCTGTGTCGGACCTTCGGCAGAAGCCTGACTATGGCCCTCATCTGGGCACACCTGTATGCACGCTCAGCGCGCTCTCGAGTAGATACCGCTCAGCGGACCACGCCGCGGTCGCCCCGTCTCCCACCGCGGTCGCGACCTGCCGCAGGGACTTCTCACGGATGTCCCCGGCCACGAAAAGCCCCGGGGTCCTCGTGGACATGTCGTCATCCGTCTCGACGTACCCGGACTCGGCGACGTCGACCAGGTCTTTCACCGGAGCGACGTTGGGCGTCGAGCCAACGTAAAGAAAGAGCCCGTCCACCTGCACCTCGGAGGTCCGGCCGGACTTGAGATCCTTGACGATTATGGAAGCGACCTTGTCCTCGCCGCACACTTCCTGGACCGCTGTAGACATGAGCATGCGGACCTTGGGGTTTTGGGTGACGCGGCGGATAGCTGCAAGGCCTGCTCTGAACTCGTCCCTCCTGTGGATGATGAGCACCACGCCGGCAAACCGGGTGAGGAACTCCGCCTCGGTAAGGGCGGAGTCGCCGCCGCCGGCCACAGCCACGACCTTGTCCTTAAACAGGGCGCCGTCACAGGTGGCGCAGAAGCTGATCCCCCTGCCGGTGAACTTCTCTTCGCCAGGTACGCCCAGCTTCTTGGGTGAGGTGCCCGCCGCATAGATGATCGCTCTGGCCGTCCGCATCAAGGATTCGCACTTGACGGTGAAACCGGCCCCGTCACGCGCGATCCCAGTGACGACGTCGAACTCGATTGCGGCCCCGAAGCTCTTAGCCTGCTCCGTCATAAGATCCATCAGCCCGGCTCCGGAAACGCCGGACGGGAACCCCGGGTAGTTATGTATGACGTCGGTGGTGCTGGCTTGCCCTCCGCCACCGAGGGGGTCGATCACGACAGTCTTCCAGCCCGCCCTCGCGGAGTAAATGGCGGCGGTCATGCCCGCCGGTCCTCCGCCTGCTATGAGCACGTCCCAGTCCATGCTAGAGGCCACCTCTCGCCGCTATCTCCTAACCTGAAAGCGCTACACCCCGGGAACTGGCTCGCGTTTTCATCCTCCGATGTCACCGCAGCCCGGCACGCGCGTCTGCCAAGATGCTAACACGCCGAAACCAGCCCCCTCAAGGGAATCCGGAGCGCGGTTTCGCGCGCCTGCTACCGGGGAGAATAGGCTATGGAGGCGATCATCAGTGTCTTCGAGCCGTTCAGGCAAGGGGATCTTCAGGGACCAAAGGTGGCTCATAATCCCCGGCATCATCCTCGCGATCATCCTGGCGGTCATTGTAAGGGGGCAGAGGAACGCGCCGGCGCCCGGCACGCCGTCCAAAGAACCCACCATCTCCGTCTTCATGCACGACACGGGCCAGGTCAAGACCATGCCGCTTGAATCCTACCTGGAGGGAGTCGTAGCTGCGGAGATGGAGCCCTCCTGGCCGCTCCAGGCCCTTGAGGCCCAGGCCATCGTGGCCAGGACGTTCACCATGAAGAAGATTGCTGATGGCGGCGTCTCCAGCCGCGGCACCAACGCAAGCACCGATCCCAAGGAATTCCAGGCGTACGACGCTTCACGGGTGAACGACAAGGTCAAGCAGGCGGTGCAGAACACCCGGGGCCAGGTGGTCACCTACGGCGGGAAGCCGATCAACGCCTGGTTTCACGCGAGCTCGGGCGGGATAACGGCCGGCGCGGTGGAGGGTCTGGGTTACCGCAAGGAGGCCACGCCCTACGTCATCCCGGTGAACGACGCCCAAGCCGAGCCCGCTCATCCCTGGTACCAGACCTTCTCCAACGAAGAGGTGTCCAAAGCGGCGGCAGCCGTAGGAGTCAACGTGGGGCGCGTTTCCTCAATCCGCATCGGGCGGAAGGGGCCGTCGGGCAGGGCAGAAACCCTCTATATCAACGGCAAGGAGGTCCCGGCCCCGTCCTTCAGGATCGCCATCGGCGACAAGACGATGAGATCGACTCTCCTGGACGACGTCAGGATGGACGGCGACTCCGTCTTCATGAAAGGGCGCGGGTACGGCCACGGCGTCGGGATGTCCCAGTGGGGGGCCTGGATGATGGCCCAGCAGGGCAAGTCCGCCAAGGACATCGTCAGCTACTACTACAGAGGCGTGAAGATGCAGACGCTCTGGCGGTAGCTATTTCTGCTGCTCCTTGGCCTTCTTGGCGTTCTCGATTATGGTCTCGGCGATGTTGCCTGGGACCTCCTCGTAGTGGTCGAACTCCATGGTGAACAGGCCGCGCCCCTGCGTCATAGAGCGCAGGTCGATGGCGTACTTCTGCACCTCGGCCAGAGGCGCCAGGGCCTTGATGACCTGGATGCGGCCTCTTGCCTCCATCCCGAGGATCTTTCCTCGCTTCTTGTTGAGGTCGCCCATGATGTCGCCCATGAACTGCTCGGGGACCATGATCTCCATCCTCACGATGGGCTCCATGATGACCGGATTGGCCTCCATGCAGCCCTTCTTGAACGCCAGCGAGGCGGCGATCTTGAAGGCCATTTCCGACGAGTCCACCGGGTGGTACGAGCCGTCGTACAGGATAGCCCGGATGCTGGTCACCGGGTAGCCGGCCAGGACGCCTCCCGCGATCGCCTCGCGCAGGCCTTTCTCGACCGCCGGGATATATTGCCTGGGCACGGAGCCGCCGAACACCTTGTCGACGAACTCGAACTGCTTGTCGGGCACGGGCTGGAACTCGATGAACACGTGGCCGTACTGGCCGCGGCCACCAGTCTGCTTCTTGTGCTTGCCTTCGGCCTTGGCGGAGCCTTTGATGGTTTCCCGGTACGGGATCTTCGGGGTCGTGAGGTCCACGTCCACGCCGAACTTCCTCTTCAGCTTGCCGGTGGTGACCTCCAGGTGGACCTCGCCCAGGCCGGACAGGATGGTCTCGGAGGTCTCAGCGTTGCGCTCGACCTTGATGGTCGGGTCCTCCTCGACCAGTCTCGCGAGCCCGGAGGAGATCCTGTCCTCGTCGCCCTTGGTCTTGGGATGCGCCGCGACCGAGTAGATAGGCGCCGGGAACTTGATGGCCGGGAAGACCACCGGGTTTTCTTGCTTGCACAGGGTGTCGCCGGTCAAGGTATCCTGGAGCTTGGCAACCGCCCCGATGTCGCCAGCTATGACGGACGCCACGGGCTCCTGGGTCTTACCCTTGACCATGTACAGCTGGCCGATCCTCTCAGCCTTGCCTTTGTCGGCGTTCAGACAGGACGTATTCGACAGGAACTTGCCTGAGTAGACCCTGAACAGCGTGAGCTTGCCCACGTACGGGTCAGCCATGGTCTTCCACACCAGCGCCGAGAACGGAGCCGGCTCATCTGCCGCGCGCTCCACTTCCGTGTCCTTGCCCGGGACGACACCCTTGACCGGCGGGACGTCTTTCGGCGAGGGGAGGAAGTTCACGATCGCGTCCAGCACTTCGCGTACCCCGATCATCTTCGCGGCGGAAACCGGCACGACGAGGAATATCTTCCCCGCTACAGACGCAAGGTGAAGGCCACGGAGGATCTCTTCGTCCGTGAGGTCCCCCTCTTCAAGGTACTTCTCCATGAGCGCATCGTCGCCGTCGCAGGCCGCTTCCTTGAGCTTCTCCTTGAGGTCCGCTGCGGGGCCCGAGAGGTCGCCCGGCACGGGGCTTTCGGTGGCCTTGCCGTCCGCAGACGTGCTGACCATGACGCCCTTTATGACGTCGACAACGCCCTTGAACCCCGACTCCTTGCCTACCGGCAGGTACAGAGGAGTGGCCCGTCCGCCAAAAGCCTCATTTACCTGGGATACTGCCGATTCGAAGTCTGCGTTCTCACGGTCGAGCTTGCTCACCACGATGAGCCGCGGGACCTCGTATTCCTGAGCGTACTGCCACACGAGCTCGGTGCCGACCTCCACCCCGCCGGTGGCGTCCACGATCACGATTGCGGCGTCGCCCACGCGCAGAGCCGAGCGAACCTCTCCTACAAAGTCAAAGTAACCCGGGGTATCCAGGATGTTGACTTTGGCGCCTTTCCACTCGACGGGGGCTACTGAGGTAGATATGGTGGTCTTGCGCCGCTGCTCTTCCGGGTCGAAGTCCAGGAGCGAAGTGCCGTCGTCGACCCTGCCAAACCGGTCGTTTCCGCCGGATAAGAACAACATGGCGTCTCCCAGCGTGGTCTTCCCTGCCCCACCGTGGGAAATGAAAGCCACGTTCCGTATGCTTCCCGTGGGGTACTCCTTCATAAGGCATCTCCTCCTGCGCTACTAGAGCAAGCGAAGCTCCTGGGGCATGATATCAGTTAGAATGTTTCCGCCGCAAGGGCGAGGTCGCCGCTGAGCCTGCCGCCGGAAACGACTCCTCGCACTTCAAGACCCATTATATCGTCCTCGGGCATGCGGAAGAGGTCGCCGGAGAGTATCACCAGGTCCGCCAGCTTCCCCGACGAGATAGCGCCGCGAATCCGCTCGTCGCCCACGGCGTAGGCTGCCCCCCTGGTATAGCCGGAGACTGCTTCGAACATGGACAGCCTCTCCTCCGGGTACCAGGGCGCCGACTCCGGCTCGGCCGGGCGCTTCCTGGCCACTGCGGAGTATATGCCGAGGAGGGGATCCGGGATCTCCACCGGCGCGTCGGACCCGAAGGCAAGCACCGCACCGCTCGACAGCAGTGACTTGAAGGCGTAGGCGTACCTCGCCCTTTTCCCCCACTGCTCATCGGCCGTGTATCTGTCAGCGGTCGCGTGCCCCGGCTGCACCGATGCTACGACGCAGAGCTTGCCGAAACGCTCGATGTCCTCCGGACGCAGGAGCTGGGCGTGTTCTATGCGGTGCCTCGCGCCGGGCGCATCCGGTTTGCCTCCTTTCTCGATGGAATCCAGGGCTTCGTGGCAGGCCCTGTCACCGATGGCGTGGCACGCCACCGGGAAGCCCGCCTCAACAGCCTCCCTCACAACCCGGTCGTTCTCCTCAGGGGTCATGGTCTGGAGACCTGTGTAGCCTTCCCGTCCCTCGTAAGGCTCGAACATGTAAGCCGTCGACGCGCCCAGCGAACCGTCCTTGAACATCTTCACCGGGCCTAGCTTGAGCCACTCGTCGCCGAACCTGTACCTGAACCCGGACCCGGTCACCTCGCGCAGGCCGTGTGTGGGGACCATCATCGTCACTCTCACGGGGAGCCCTTCTCGTTCCCTTAGCACCTGGAGAGCCCTGAGAGTCCCAGCCCCCTCTGCCACCTGGACCGCCGTCACTCCCATGGACAAGAGCCGCTTCAACCCCTGCGAGAGAGCCCTCACCGTATGCTCCAGGTCTCTCTCGGGCGCAGCCCTGTATACTAGGCCTTCCGCGTTGTCCTGAAGGATCCCGGTGGGATCGCCCTGGCTACCCTTCAGGATCGCCCCTCCGGGAGGAGCAACCGTATCGCGGGTGATGCCAGAGATCCTCAGCGCGACGCTGTCGACCCAGATGGAATGCCCGTCCTTACTTCCCAGGACCACGGGGTTCGCGGGGAAAACGCTGTCCAGGTCGGTCGCTGTCGGAAAGCAGCCCCAGACGTTCTTGTCCCATCCTCCGCCGCGCACCCACTCGCCGGGCCCGAATTCCGTCGACCTGGATCTCATAAGAGACAGTGCCTCGTGCAGGGACTTCACCGAGAACAAATCTATCTCCGACTGCCGGAAACACCACTGGGCCAGGTGGATGTGGGAATCCTCGAAGCCGGGGTACACCGCTGCTCCCTTGAGGTCTATCTTCCTGCAGCCTGGGGAAGAGATAAACTCCGCAACCGACTGAGACCCTGCGTGCACTATCCTGTCACCTGCGATGAGGACTGCCTCGCGGGGATAGTCATCTTCCATCGTGTAGACCGGGCCCCCGAAAAGAAGGGTCTGCCGAGAAGCCGCGTCAGACATAGTCCTACCTCCCTCGCTGCTACGTCTTCGCGAGGGAGGCATCCTGCACCTTGTGCGCCCGGGAGCGCGGCCGCCTTACTGCTGGTAGAACCAGGTCTGGGCTACGACCCTGTACCGGCCTGTTCCGATGTTGGAGCGCACGTCAGCCTGGTATGCTCCCGGCTCGAGGCCGTCCAGGTTCACGAAAATATACCTGGTCGCTCCCGCCGCGAGGGTCCCGATGGACTCCCCGATGCCGACAGTGCCGAGGTAGTCCTTGGCTCCCGGCCTCTTGACGAGGACCTGGTAACCGTACTGGTACGGCAGCGCGATGTCCCTGTTCGACGCGTTCTTGATGGTCACGCGCAGCCTCGGGGAGCTATTGAACCAGCCCGCGCCGAGATAATCCACAGTATACTGAAGCGGCTCGTATGCTGGAGCCTGGATCCGAACGTACGTCGCGGCCACAGGAGCCCAGGTCGTCTCGCCCACGAAGTACGCTTGCGCGAAGTAGGTCCCGGCCGGCAGGTACGGCAGCGTCTCCTTGTAGACCCTGCCTTCCCCGGACTTGAAGGTCTCGTTGGTGGCTGCCTGGGCGAACATCTTGTCAGCGCTCGCGCGCCAGACCAGCTTCCCGTTTCGCCACAGCGCGAAATCCGTCTTGAGCGCCGTGGGCGTGGTCACCGTGACCGGCTTCGCCGTGGCGTTGACGACGAACAGCCGCACCTCATTTCTCTCTGAAACATACGACAGCTGGTACTCCAGCCCCGTGCCGTTCTCGGGCACATAGCCCCACACGGGCCATATCGGGAACGGCCTCCACTGCGCGTACCAGGGCGCCTGAATCGCGGGCAGCGCGTTCGCCGCCGCGCCAGCACCTCCGGCCGCAGCTGTACCGACACCCGCGGTCGGAGCCGCGACCGCCACCGACGCCATCCCGACCACGAGCATCAGCGCGATTACTGCGATAGCTTTCGCCGATCTTCTCGTCATCAATCTTGCCTCCTTCTTGTTTGGAGGGCATCGAAAGCCTGACCGCCCTCCTTCCTGTCGAAGATGCAGACAACGCTTTCCCCCAGCATAAGGGCTGGATTACAGGGAAATGCTGTTTACATAATAGCATCGCAGCGTGCGCATTTGAACCTGTAATAATTGGGAAAGGGGCTTCGTGCAGGCATACCTTAATGCCGTGGTCCAGCCCCCAATTCTGGAGCTTGTCCCAGCATAGAGGGCAGATTCAGTCTTAACCGGTCGTCTGTTATCCACAGGAACTGCCACTTATCCCCAGACTTGTCAACAGGGTTCATCACCAACCGACTATTGGGAATCGCCGCGAAGGCATCAGCGTCCCCCGTCGAAACCCGCGTAAGACCCACGTCGAGCCGCCTTCGACAAGGGTGCCAGAGTCCGATGGCGTATGCGCGACGGGGACGACCCGAAGCAGGTAGAATCCGGCATGCTGTGGTTCGATGCCTCGGACGCAGCCGATGAAACCAGGGAGCCCTCCGCGTGGCCCGCCTGGCCGCGCAAGATCGAAGTGGACCTCATCGTCCATTCGGACTATGGGAAGGTGCTCTCAGTCGGGCATTTGGCTCCCGATAACGCAAGAAGCCCCGCGTCTCTGCGGGGCGAAGCGGAAAGGCCCTCCGGTTTTGCCCGGGGGGCCTTCGATGTTTCCCGGCGGCGACCTACTCTCCCGGGGCATGACGCCCGAGTACCATCGGCGCTGGAGGGCTTAACTTCCGTGTTCGGAATGGGAACGGGTGTGTCCCCTCC
>Ga0315279_10006420_pt1 | contig 14838 bp, 17 predicted proteins | sample YL17G06_20_MG_FD_203694 | JGI IMG/M metagenome (GOLD analysis project Ga0315279, IMG submission 203694) | Sediment microbial communities from Yellowstone Lake, YNP, Wyoming, USA - YL17G06_20 | ecosystem: Environmental > Aquatic > Freshwater > Lake > Sediment | place: USA: Wyoming | collected... | reverse complement strand
CGAAGGGCTCTGAATGACGGTTTGTCTTTTTTATTTAAACATTACTTTATAAATTACCTTCACAATCTGCAAATACTTGGGCTTTAACTTCCCATTCTTTTGTAAAATATCGCCTTTAAACAAAACATGACAAATGCGAGCCAAACGGCTCCATTTTTTTATTTCCGCGCCTTTTTTGGGCACGCCATCAACTAAAATAAAATCATTATCATTTTCTAAATCATCATAAAATATTGTTTCTTTCTTAAAAGCAATCTTTTTATTTTTTTGATTAAAATTATAAACACCGACATTTAACTCTTTTTTAACTTTCAGAGAATGATCTTTGATATTAGACAAAACTATATGGCTCCCAGAAATTGGCCTTTGATACATTTTGTTCAGTTGGCTCACATTAATTTTGTAAGGAATATTTAAAAATTCTAAAAAATGAAAAAAATCCAAAGGGATAATCTTATATTTTAAATGAATCATGGAAAGCATGGGAAAAGCGCCAGTATAGCGGGCATTGCATTCAACTGGGTAAACCTTGTTTTGTTTTTCATTAACAATCAAATCAATACCAAAAATTCCTTTATAACCCATTTTGTACATGTATTTACCCAATTTTGTGGCAATCTCTTGTGATTGTTTTACTATTTGAGAACTAAATTCTGGTCCAAAAACATGGCCGCAAAAAAGACCATTACCCTTTTTGGGTGAAATAATTTGAGGAATATCAATTATCTGCCTTTGTATTTTAGAAACTAAAGTCCCGTATTTTGTCGCGCAACAAACCACACTGCAACTCAACCCAGTAAGAAGCTTGGTTATATTAACTACGGTTAAAATTTTGCCTTTATACTTTCCTTCTTTAATCTGTGATTTAAATTTTTTAAAATCTTTTTCGTTTTTAATAAACAATGTTCCCTTGCCGCCTCCTAGCATAAAATCCGGCAATTGAATAACAAATTTTAAACCATATTTTTTCTTAAAAAATTTATAATCCTTGCTATTAAATTCCCCGAATTCAAAAGTTTTGCCCAAAATCGGTTTTATTTTGACTTTATCCATGACTCTGCGAAAATTCGCCTTGTTTTCAAAAATTTTATTGATTTTAGAATGATTAGCAATTATCTTAACTCCCAATTTTCTTACTGCATTCTGAATATTATTATTTGATCGATATAAAAATAAAAATTTTCCTCCTTTATATTGCGAAATGTAATTTCTGATTGTTTTATTGCGTAAAAGATTATTGGCATTGCTAAATCTCAACTTAATGCCTGGCTTTCTCTTTTTTAAGCAAAAAATCTCTGCGTATTTTTCCAAAACCTTATTGTCCTTGGAATCCTTAAAAGTAATAATTTTAAAATTCTGCAAAAACAAAGCTGGGAAAAAACGCATAAAAGCAGTTATGCCAACTGCAAAAACAGCCCCTTGGGGCTTGAGCTTTTTTTCTAAAAATTTGGCAAAATCTTGATAAATTTTAATGTTTAACATATCTCAATTTTATCATCATTTAAAGTTATTGACAAAAAAAATTTATTTTGCTAAACTAAAAATCAAAAGTTCTTTAAAGAAAGGAGACAATGGATGCTTAAGTGTTTAAGAGAAATATGGGTTGATTATGATCCGGAATATGGTGATGTGGGGTATAATTTTCCATTTTTGGCAGACCTTATTTATTCAGGCGCCATCTTTCCCTTAGTTTTAGGAATTATTATCCTAATCATCTTGCTTTAAAATACATAAAATCACTTTAAAAAGCATTATTTAAAATCGCCTTCTGGCGATTTTTTTTTATTGAAAAAGATGCTAAAATGAAGGCAAGATTTTAATGGGACGCCCCCGCCCTTTGTTGGTAAAATGTCATTCAGAGCGAAGCGAAGAATCTCAATGTACATGGGGATCCCTCACTATGTTCGGGATGACAAAGGGCGGGGCGCCCGCTTCCTATATGACTAAATCAAAACACAAATTCATCTTAATCGACGGCAATGCCCTGGTCCACCGCGCTTTTCATGCTTTGCCACCGCTCACCACTAAAACTGGCGAGCTGGTTAATGCTGTCTATGGCTTTATAACCATCTTTTTAAAAGCGCTCAAAGATCTTAAGCCAGATTATGTGGCTGTCACCTTTGATAAAGCTAAAAAAACTTTTCGCGATGAAATTTATAAAGAATATAAGGCCACGCGCATCAAAGCGCCGCAAGAACTTTATGACCAGATACCTAAAATTAAGGAAGTTCTCAAATTATTCAAAGTGCCAATTTATGAATTAGACGGTTTTGAAGCTGATGATGTTATTGGCACAATTGCTCACACTGCTGAAGTCAATAAACCTGAAATTGAAACCATTATTGTGACAGGCGACCTTGATACCCTGCAGTTAATTGATGACAATACTAAGGTCTATTCTTTAAAGCGCGGCATTTCTGACACAATTATTTATGATGAAAAAAATGTTAAACAAAGATATGATGGGTTAAAACCCAACCAGATGATTGATTATAAAGCGCTTAAAGGCGATCCCTCTGATAATATTCCCGGGGTTAAAGGTATTGGTGAAAAAACTGCCATCATTTTATTAAAACAATTTAAAACATTAGATAATCTTTACAAAAATATCCAAAGTAAAAAAATTTCTGATTCTGTGCGCCAAAAATTAATTGACCATAAAGATGAAGCATTTTTAAGTCAAAAACTTGCTACCATTGTACTTGACGCGCCAGTTAAATTTAAATTAGCCGAAGCTAAAATTAAACCTTATGATAAACAAGGCTTAATAAACCTTTTTCAAAGTTATCAATTTACTAGTTTATTAAATAAATTACCCTCCTTCGCTCAAGCTTCGGAGGACAAACCCATTGAACCATCAGCTGAAGAGAAAAAATCCGTAAAACAAGATTATCATACAATTACCGACGAAAAAGATTTAGACAATTTTCTCAAAGAACTTAAAAAGCAAAAAGAATTTTGTTTTGACACTGAAACAACTGGTTTAAACCCCTTTACTGATAAACTTTTAGGCATTAGTTTTTGCTGGCAAAAAGGCCTGGCTTATTATTTACCCATTGCTGAAGTTAAAGGCGAAGGCTTATTTGAAGAAATAAAAATCAATCAAACCTGGCTGAAAAAATTAGCACCAATCTTTGCTGATAAAAAAATTGCCAAAATCGGCCATAACCTTAAATTTGATTCAGAAATGTTAATTAACCAGGGTCTAGAAGTAAATAATCTGGCCTTTGATACCATGATTGCTTCTTATGTTTTAAATCCTGGCTCCCGCGCCCATAGTTTGGATAATTTAGCTTTTACAGAACTGGGACACCAGATGATTTCTTTTGCTGACCTGACTAACAACAAAAAATTACCCATTACCCAAGTCCCATTACCAAAATTAGCTGAATATTCCTGCGAAGACGCTGATTATACTTGGCGTTTGTATGAATTATTAAGTAAAAAGTTAGAAAAAGAAAAGTTTGTAAAGCTATTTGAGGAAATTGAAATGCCTTTAATCCCGGCTTTAATTGCCATGGAGCAGGATGGGATCAAAATTAATGCCGAATATTTAAAAACCTTTTCTAAAAAGATTCAAAAACAAATTGACTCTGTTTCAGCAAAAATATTTAAGCTAGCTGGATCTGAATTTAATATCTCTTCACCAATGCAATTAAAAGAAATCTTGTTTGATAAATTACAAATCTCAACCGCTGGAATTGGCAGAATTAAAACTGGCTTTTCCACTGATGCTGCCTCATTAGAAAAACTTAAAGGCAGGCATAAAATTATTGACTTAATTTCTGATTACCGTGAATTAAGCAAATTAAAAAATACCTACATTGATGCTCTACCCCAATTGATTGAAAAATCTACTGGACGGGTGCACACCAGTTTTAATCAAACCATTACTGCCACTGGCCGTTTATCTTCTTCAGAACCCAATTTGCAAAATATCCCGATTAAAACAGCTTTGGGCCGTGAAGTGCGCAAAGCCTTTATTGCGGAAAAGGGTTATAAACTTTTAGCTGCTGATTATTCCCAGATTGAATTAAGAATCGTGGCTTCTTTAGCCAACGATCAGAATATGATTAAAGCTTTTAAAGAAGGCCAGGATATTCATACCATTACTGCGGCTAAAATTCATGGCTTAAAACCAGAAGAAGTTACAAAGGAAATCAGACGCAGTGCCAAAGAAATAAATTTTGGCATTATGTATGGCATGGGTGCTTCAGGCGTGGCTCAAAGAACCAAAATTACTCGTGATGAAGCCCAGGATTTTATTGATAAATATTTTCTGGCTTTTCCTAATATTAAAAAATACATTGAAGAAACTAAAGAATATGCCAAAGACAAAGGTTATGTGGAAACAATGTTTGGCCGCCGCAGGTACTTGCCTGACATCCATTCAGGTGTGCCCAACATTGCCGCTGCGGCGGAACGCATGGCCATTAACATGCCTATCCAAGGCACAGCTGCTGATTTAATTAAAATGGCCATGATTAAAATTCATTCTAAACTCTCTCAAATATCCCCCAAATCCAGAATGATTCTCCAGGTCCACGATGAACTGGTCTTTGAAGTTCCTGAAAAAGAAACTCAAAAAGTCGCTGACTTTGTCAAAAAAGAAATGGAAGATGTTTATAGATTCAAATGCCCAATTAAAGTAGATGTGGAAGTCGGCGATAATTGGGGCGCTCTCAAATAAGCGCCAAATGGGGCGAAAACAACGTAGAGACACGGCATGCCATGTCTCTACGAATTATATTCAACCCAATCCCCCCCATTTGGCGCTTTTTAAACAAAAAAGCCGGCAACATTGTGCCGACTTATTATTTTTGTTTTCAATCAACAAACTCAATAGGTTTACAGAACTTTTGTTTTGAAGTCCAGTTATGGATTTTGGGCAAAACTTTTAACCACCAATTTATGAATATTGGCATGAAAATAGATGCCAGCAAAAGTAAAATGGTGCTTAGAGTATTGAATATCAATCCTCCTAAAACAAATCCGCCCAAAAATAGTATTAGTGCCAACAAAGCAACATAGTTTACTTTTGTTAAGGGCACTTCACCGAAAATCATATTCAACAACCTATAATGCCAAGATGATTTCTTGATTTTCATTTTTACCTCCTTTTTTTTGATTTTTAAAAAACTTCTAATGCTTTTAAGGCGCGTATTTTTGAGCGCACGGGAAGGGACTTTAACCCTCACGGACTCTTACCCTATAGGTAAGTTAGTCCACTAGGATTGGAACCTAGCGCGTCTTAATTCCGCCACCCATGCATAGATTATTATTTATCATATCATTATAATTTTGTCAATATTAATATCTCTAATTCTATTCGCATCATTTGCATTAAAATATTCGCATTCAAACAAAAAAGCCGGCAACATTGTGCCGACTTATTATTTTTATCTATTCTTTATATCTTTATGTTGCTTTCTTGGTAGTTAAAGAAAATTCTATTTGCTGGCTTCTGTGATAGAATATGATTATTCCGGCCTCGTTACGGATGATTTTAACTTCATTGGGCAACAGTTTATTTTCATTTAAAAACCTCGTAGCCGCTGCTCTTGTTTTTTCCTCGGTAGTCATTCCAACAATTGCCACATAAAACCATTGCCTTTTGCTTTTCCTACATGTTTCTTTTTTCTCAGACATGGAATCCTCCTTGTTTCAAAAAAACTTTATGCGCGGGAAAGGCGCATTTGCACCCTCCCGCACACATCGAAACCTCCATTTCGATAACTCTAATCTTAGCATATTTTGAGAATTTTGTCAAGACTTACGAAAATTGCTGGTTGTGCTAAAATAAAGCTACTAATGAAACAGGTAATAAGTAATACGTAATATGGGAATTGGAAATTTAATTAAATAATAATTCCAATCCATATTTCTTATTTCCCATTACGTATTTCTAAAAAAATACTTCCAATCCGTGTTACATATTACCTATTTCCATCGATCCCTATCCACAAACCTATGATTATCTTTCTCTACGGCGAAGACACTTACAGATCAAACCAAAAACTCCAACAAATCAAAGCCAAATTCCTCAAAGAAGTTGATAGCGCTGGTTTAAATTTAACCACCTTAGACGGCGCCAAGCTTAAATTTGAAGAATTTAATCAGCAGGTCAAAGCCAGCCCTTTTTTGGCGCGCAAAAGAATGGTCATTATTAAAAATCTAATTTCTGAAAATAAATCCAAAGAAATTCAAAAAGAAGTTGTTAATTTGTTAAACCAAGAATCTCAAGATAAAGGCGAGGACAATATTTTAGTTTTCTGGGAAAACAAAGACCATTCCAAAAGTAAAAGTAAAAACGCGCTCTGGGGCCGCTTGATTAAAGAAAAACTTGCTGAAGAATTTGAACCCTTGAGGCCAGCCCAGCTCAATGCCTGGGTGAAAAAAGAGGTTGAAAAACAAGACGGAAAAATTGATAACCAAGCCATTAGTTTTTTAGCTGCCACAGTTGGCAATGACCTTTGGCAAATGGCAAATGAAATTACCAAGCTGCTAAATTATTGCCAAGGCAAACCAATTACAATTACTGATATTGAAAATTTAGTTAAAGCCAAATTTGATGATAATATTTTTAACTTAGTTGACTCTCTGGGTAATAACGATAAAAAACTGGCCTTAAAATTAATGTCAGACCAGTTTAATTTGGAAGCAGATGAAATATATTTGCTTTCCATGTTAATCCGGCAATTCAGAATTCTTTTGGAAATAAAGGACCTACTCAACCAGCATCCACGAATTACCAAGGATTTAATTGCTAAAGAACTGCAAATCCATCCTTTTGTGGCCCAAAAAGCTTTATGGCAAGTGAAAAATTTTACTTTTGAAAAACTAAAACAAATTTATCAATTGCTCATGGACTTGGATTTCAAACTTAAAACCTCTCAAGCTAAACCCAGGGTTCTCTTTGACCTCTTCATCGCCCAGATTTAATAAAACCGCACCGTGTCTGTCATCCCGAACAAAGTGAGGGATCTCTTTGTACTACCATTTCAAAGAGATCCTTCGTTACACTCAGGATGACACGGTGCGATAAAAAAAGAGGCTCATTTTTGAGCCTCTTTTAGAAACAATTCAACTTGTTCTTTTAACAAGTCGTGCTCTTTCCCTTCTTTGTCTTTAACGCTCCAGGGCTTGGCAATAAAAATTACTCCTTCAGGAACGTCTATTTCTTTAAGAGTACCTGATATCAAAATAATCGGAATATTCAAGCCATGTTTTTTTACTTGCTCAATTAGCTCTAAGCCCTTTAGTTCTGGCATTTCATTGTCTGTGATTAACAGATTAAATGGTTCAGCTGATTCATCTTGAGATAGAAGTGCTGTAAGTGCATCTAGACCATTTTCTTTTTCAGTTATCTCAACGTCTAATCCCTTAAGCTCGCGAATGATTGATTTTCTCATAAAAGGCTCGTCATCAGTCAGTAAAATTTTAAACGCCATTAGCTTACCTCCTTTGTAAGGTTATATCAAAGCTTAGCAAAAATTCGTAAATTTGTCAATGCAAAAAACAAAAAAGAGCTTGTTAGCTCTTTTTTATTATTTTTAAGTTTTATTTTGTCTCTTCAGCTTTTGGGGTTGCTTGGCCACCTTTTTTATAATATTTTTGCAAGCGCGATAATTTTCTGGCAGCTTCATTTTTCTTGATAATGCGTTTTTGCGCTGCTTTATCTAATTTTTTTTGCGCCTCTTTAATCAGGGCTTCAATTTTATCTTTTTTGTCTTTACTATCAATTGCCTTACGGGTTTTTTTTAGTAAAGTCTTAATATCTTCGCTTATTTTAAGATTGTGCTTAACTCTTTTGATATTTTGGCGTAAAGCTTTTTTGGATTGTTGTTTGATTGGCATAGATTACTTGGGTTATCTGAACCACGAAAATATTATCACTAAATACACTAAAATTGGGTCCCTGTTTATTTCGTGAGTTTTCGTGAATAAATTTAGTGGTTCAGTCATTCATTATTATAATTATACAGAAATGTTATCAAATATGCTTTCTTTGGTCAAGTTCAAACCGCCTTGTCATTCTGAGTGCAGCGAAAAATCTGCTATTAACAGATCCTTCGACAAGCTCAGGACGACAGTTCTGGACAAGGCGGTTTTAAGCCTGGGGTTTATCAATTTCTAATGCCTCTATCTTTGTTTCTTTGCCAGTTATTTTAGTTACATCCTTATCAACTTTTTTAAATTCTTTAGACGCAGAATTATACATATTGACTGTTGTCCCCAAATTATTGCCCAATTTCTTCATATATTCATCATAGGCCATCAAGTGCTTTTGCAAATCTTCAACTTTTTCCCTGATTTCCTGGGCTGATTTTTCAATTTGCAAAGCTTTTAAACCTTGTAAAACTGTCTGCAAATAAGCAAAAAATGAAGTTGGCGAAGTAATAATAACATGCTTTTCTTTAAAAGCATATTCAATTAAATCACGGGTATTAACTTTAATCGCGCCAACCTGATTAACCAAAAGGTCATAATAAATTCCTTCCGAAGGAATAAACATAAAAGCAAAATCCATGGTTTTTTCACTCGGCCGTATATACTTTGAGGTTTCATCAATTCTATTTTTTAAATCCTGTTTAAATAGTTTTTCCAATTTTTCCCGTTCAGCTGGATTTTTTTCTTCCACTATTTTATTATAATTTTCCAAAGAAAACTTAGAGTCAATTGGAATTATTTTGTCTTTAACAAAAATCACTGCATCAACAATTTCACCATCTTTAAATTTATACTGCATTTGGTAGGCAGAGGGCGGCATAACATTTTTAAGCAAAGTTTCCAAAAAGTATTCGCCTAAAATCCCGCGCTGTTTGGGATTAGTTAAAATGTTTTCTAGACTCTGTAATTGTTCGGCAAAGCCCATCACTTGTTTATTGGTTTCAGAAATTTTTGTTAATTGTTCTGTAACTCCTTGAATTATTCTTGAGCTCTGGGCATGTTGCTCCTGGATTGTTTTATGGGTATTGCTTAAACCATCGCCTAAGACCTTGTTCAATTCATTAATTTGATTCTGTAATAAAATTAAGGCCTGGTCGTCTTTTTTGACATGGTTGATTTTATTAAGCATTAAAAATAGGGCAATAAAGCCTATAATGACAATGATTAAAATTATAATTAAAAATATATCCATATTTAATGATATCTGGGCTTATTTTATCACATGATCTTAAAAAATCAAATAATCTGCCTAGCTTGACAAATTATAGATAATCTGCTACGCTTTCTAATACTCGGGATATTGGCTTGGCGATGAGCTTGAACTTTAGAACGGATTTCCCTCCTTAATAGTTTTAAATTCAAGCATTTCTACATCACAGGCCAAACGTGCATTCTGTTTTTTCCTGTTTTTTGTTGGGTGGAAAAATCAGATGACTTCCGAGCTAAGGGAGTGCTGCTCTAGCGCTCCCTTTTTATTTTTATTTATTCTTTAGGTGGTAAGTCCATGACCACGTATTGCCCAGCCCTGTTTTTTATAACCCTGAACTCAAATTGACTTTTACCACCGCCCTTGCAAGGGCAACCTGGCGTACTATAAAGCAAATTATTAGCTTTAAAAAATTCCACGCTAAATTGATATTCATTGTCAGCTATTTGCTGCTCTCCAATAATTAATGGCTTTAAACACTGTCCGCCATTTTTTAAGCAATAACTTTCCAAAAGTTTGGCTTTAAATTCTGGCTTTATTCCTGAATTATAATTTTCTAAAATTGCAAAACTAGTGCCATAATAAAAAAGAGCCTGATCATACTGCCCTGAATTTAATAAACTTAAAAAATTATTTAAAGCTAATTTTGCTAGTTCATTATCTGGTTTGGGATTGCCAAAATTATTTTGATTTTTACTTATTCCAGAAAGCGAACAGCCGGCTAAAAGTAAAATTAAGATAATCAAAAAAAATATTTTTTTCATTACTATTTTCAAAATTTTATAAAATTATTCTAAAAATACTGCGCAAGCAATGACTGTTGTCCAAAGGCCGTCTTTATGGCCTTCAGCTGATTGAGTGATACTTGAAGTTCTAAAAATATAACCGCTGGCCATATATTCTTCTTTTCTTTCATCATAAGCTTTCTCCGGGTCAAATTGAATACCCAGGGTGGTGGCTAGCATCGTAGCTGCCAAATCTTCTGCATAATAGCCGCATTTTTGCCCAGTTTCGCCATAAGAATGGTGTTCAGATAAATAGCCATAATGAGTTCGATCTTTGGGAATTGCCAAGCCGATTGAAGCAGAAATTAAACGATTTGGTTCACTGGTTTCGCTTTTGGCCATGACGCAAAAAGTGATTTCGCCTGGCCTTAATAATTCCATGCCTTTTTCTTTAGTTAAAGTTTGGCAATTAGGCGGGAAAATACTGGAGACATAAACCAAATTGCATTTTTCAATGCCAGCATCGCGGAGTGCCAATTCAAAAGATGATAATCTTTCTTTGTGCACACCAACGCCTTTGGTAAAAAACATTTTGCTTGGGACCATTTTTTTAAAAAATAATTAAAAATAAGATTGAGCTCAAAAAGAGCTGCTAATTTAAATTATAAAATACTTACAATTAAAAAACAATAATTTTAAGGCAATTATTGTTGATAAGTCAAAAATTTAGAAAGCCCATTTACCTTGAACAAAAGCTGTTAAAAAAATAGTATATAAAATAAGAGAAATAAAAGTTATTAAATAATTCCATTTTCTTTTTTGCCCTAGGAATGCCAATACGATAAATATTGGGAAAATAGTAATTAAATATCGAGGAATGCTTAACCAAAAAGAAGTAGAGGTTATTAATATACAATTTAAAAACGCAAAAATGCTATAAGAAAAATTTATTTTTTTAATACCTAAAATTATTAAAATCAATCCTAATATGGCGAAAAAAATGCTTGCACCTGAAACTGTAATTATTTCTGCTGCTGGCCGCCAAGAAAAATCATTTATCGCGCCTATTAATCCTATCCATGGCCAAATTAAGCTCTTTCCCCAAAACTCCTTTAAATACCTTAAAAAAATAAAAGCATTGCCACTAACAAAATAATTAATCGCTAAATAAATTAAAAATCCTAATGGAATTAACATTAGCCAAAGAATATTTGATTTTATAAATTTCAATTGGAATTTCTTTTGTACTAAATATTCAATTAAAAGGGCGGGGAAAAGAGTTAGGCCGTTTATCCTGCATAGCATAGCCATCATGCCTGTACAGCCAGCCCAAAACCATTTGTCTTTTCTGGCAAAGTAAAAACTTAAAATAATAAAAGTCAAAAATATACTTTCTGTATAGCCAGCATGCAGAAAATAAGCAGTTGGGAAAATTGATAAAAATAATATTGATTTAAAAGCGATTCTTTCTTGATAATCAATTAATAGTAATTTATAAAAAAATATAATTGCAATAATGTAAAATAAATTGGCCACAAATAAAGCGCTTAAAATATAATTGGAAAAGAAAAAATTAAAAATATTAATAAGTGCAGGATAAAGAGGGAAAAAAACAATCCAATACCTCATTTCCCCGAAATTCTGATATCCAAATTGAGCAATATCTAAATAATGTGGCGTATCCCATTGATTCCAAATCCCAAAAAAAGATGGGATACTATTTTGTTCAATTATATATGCTATATAAGCAAAAAGAGAAGTGCTAATAATTGAAATTAGGGCTAAAATCAAAATATTCTTTTGTTGTTCTTTATTTCTTATCATTATTTAGTTTATATTTTATTAAATTTTTCAAATATTGTAATATTGTTTTAATAAATTTCACTTTTGTCTCTTGATTTTCCTGCCATTTGACAGGAATTTCTTTTATTTTATAACCCCCTTTTTCCGCCAATAAAAGTAGTTCTGTATCAAAAAACCATTCCTTATCTTGTACTAGAGGCAAGACTTCTTTAACAATTTTATTATCAATGGCTTTAAAGCCGCATTGAAAATCATTCAGCTTGGTTTTGAAAAATATTTTTATTAAAAAAATATAGACTTTTGAAAGAATGAGCCTGCCGATGGCTCTCTTTGTTTTAGAATCTTTTAAATACCTAGATCCTATAACAATATTATTTCCTTCTAACATGCTGTCAAAAAGATTTTTTAAATTTGAAATGTCAGTTGCTAAATCAACATCGCAATATGCATAAATATCTGCTTTAAAATTGGTCCAAACATATTTTAAAGCATTACCTCTGCCTTTTTCTGCCAAATGGATGGCTTTTATTTTAGAATGTTTTTTAGTTAATTCTTCAGCTATTTCCTTGGTTTTATCTGTTGAAGCATTATTGGCAATTATTATAATCCAATCTTCAATAATATTTTCTGTCAAATAATTTTCTAATTTTTTTATAGATTCAACTAATATTTTTTTTTCATTATAAACAGGGATAACTAATAAAATTTTTTTATTCATAAATGCAAATATCTATTATTTTTTGTATAAAACAGTCAAATAATAATTTTGTCGCAATTCATATTCTTTAGTTTCAAAATTTTCTGCAACCTTATCCAATTGGTCTTTATTAGCAATAAATATTGCGTAATCTGGATAATTTGCCAATTCCAACTTATTAGTTTCGGTTAGAGATTCATACCAAACAGAAAAATTATTGAGATATACTGGCAAGGGCCAATATGATTGAGCGTTTATTAATATTTTGGCATTTTTATGCAAATTCTCATAATCTTTTATGTCTTGAATCAATCTATAAATATCAGTTGATGTTTCCACATAACCAATTTTATTTACTTTAAAATTATTAACGGATAAATAATTCTGCTCAATACCAAAATATAAACTAAGTAAAATAAAAATCAGGGCAACTATTAAAATTTTTTTATTTTGTCATGGTTTATTATGACCGGATTCTATTGCTTTTTTAGCTAAATCAGAAAATACTGTTGTTAATTTAATGATATTAGAAAATTGAAGAAAAAAACTAGATTGAATGGTTATAAAAACTGCAATCAATACAAATAAGCCCAAAATTAACTCTTTAACAGAAATTTGTTTTAAAAAATGCCAAAATTCCTCCCTAAAATTTGGGTCTAGTAAATAATTTAAATATATATAAGAAAAGGCAATAAAAATAAAAATTATAAAGGCCTCTAAAATTAAGTTTAATAAAATTGCTATTAATAAAAAAATCAAACAAAGTGTGTCTAAACTAGATTTTTTAATAAATTTAAAAACAGTAATAAGCAAAAGTAATAAAAAAAAGTCAAAAAAAGGCCAAGCACTATAAAATCTTGAATAATAAATAAAAATAGGCGAGACAGCCAAAAAAATTGAACTAAATAAAACGCCAACTTTTCCGATATAATCTTTTAAAAAAAATAATAATAAAACCGTTAAAGATCCGAAAAGTGCGGGCGTAAATCTAAGAGAAAATGTAGAAAGTCCGAGTTTATTAATAAAAATAGAGCTCAAAAAATGATAAGCTAATCCTTTTCTATCATAATCCCAAACTAAACCCTTGGATTCCAATAATGGTTGTATAAAAATATTTTGTTCTACGCCTTCGTCGTGATGTAAAACTTTAATATCCAGCATATAAAATCTCATAAAAAAAGCAATGATCACAATTACTACAAATAAAATTAAAAAAGTTTTTTGATTCATTTCTTTATTCATACAAACTTATTGCTGAATTTGAATATAAATGATATTCTTTATAACAATAATACGAATTTAAAATAAAATTATTAAGGTAAATAGCTCCTTAAAATTTTATAAATATTTATTAAATTATATCATTTTATAATAGAGATTTATAGATGCTGATATAAATTCTAAGAATTACTAATTATTAAGTAATATTTTTATAAATAGTTATATTTTATATCCTTAAATAATATAAAACGACGCTATATTTTATTTAAAATAAGCCATTATTTAAAAATTGTTTCATTTTTTTATCAAAAATGTTTCACGTGAAACATTTTTAAAATTTAAGCTAACATTAGCTATTAAATCATTTCGTTTGCCCTCATAGTTCAACGGATAGAACGAGAGACTCCTAAGCTCTAGATAGAGGTTCAATTCCTCTTGAGGGCATTATGTCCATAGAATTAGAAAAAACGTATCTGGCTAAATATTTGCCAAATGACCTGGATCATTGCAAATCAGAGGAAATTATTGATATTTATATACCAAAATCAGTAGAACATCCTAATTTACGTATAAGAAAAAAGGGTGATAATTTGGAAACAACCAAAAAATATCCAGTTAGTGGGGGCGATGCTTCAAGGCAACATGAACACACCATTGAACTTAACAAACAAGAATTTGAGGCTTTGACCAAGGATATTAATGGTAAAAAGGTACGTAAATATAGATATTATTATAATTCTAAAGGTAAGGTAATTGAAATTGATAGATTTCAAGATGCTCTTTTAGGCTTAGTTTTAGTAGATATTGAATTTACTAATGAAAATGAACAAAAGTTATATCCCATGCCAGATTTTTGTTTAGCAGAAGTTACCCAAGAAAAGCCTTTGGCGGGTGGATTAATTGTTGGTAAAACTTATCAACAAATTGAGCCAACTTTAGCTAAATATGGCTATAAACCCCTATATTTGATCGATTAATTATTGCGATTGTTATCGTTATTAGTTATTTGTTATAAGTTAAATACGGGCCGCTAGCTCAGTTGGCCAGAGCGCTTCCATGGCATGCCTGCCCGCCGCCATTTGCTAATATTAACAATACTAACATGGGCTGATAGCTCAGCTTGGTAGAGCACATCCATGGCATGGATGGGGTCAGGGGTTCGATCCCCCTTCGGTCCACTAAATGGCTTTGGCAGGCGGGGAAGAGGTCAGGGGTTCAACTCCCCTGCGGTCCAA
>Ga0315279_10006419_pt1 | contig 14838 bp, 11 predicted proteins | sample YL17G06_20_MG_FD_203694 | JGI IMG/M metagenome (GOLD analysis project Ga0315279, IMG submission 203694) | Sediment microbial communities from Yellowstone Lake, YNP, Wyoming, USA - YL17G06_20 | ecosystem: Environmental > Aquatic > Freshwater > Lake > Sediment | place: USA: Wyoming | collected... | reverse complement strand
GGGGCAGAAGAGGTCGGCAGTACCCGACGTGACTCTCCCCTTCGACCAGGATTACCGATTTAGGGGGCCAGCTCTGCCGGCATTGAAGGGCCGCCTGAACACCCGCGGGCCCGCTGCCAACGATTAAGATGTCCATATCTCACCAGAATAAAATTCGAAATTCGAATTTCGAAATTCGAAATTAAGATCCATTATTTTAAGAACCAATCCAGAATCTCTTCCGCCTGGGCCGGGTGATCGAAGTGGGTCAAACTTCCTCCCATGGCGGCCAGCTTCTCCTGGAGGAGATTCCGGACTTTTTCGCTTCCCCACAGGGGGAGGGGGACAGCCATGCCGACCCTGAGACCCAGGCCGGCCAATCCCAAAGCCGCCGCCAGGTCATGACAGTCCTTGATCCCCGTATAGCAGATCCCTTTCACATCCTTCAGCCTTCCGGATGCGGCCAGGGCCTTCAAAGCCGGAACCGGCCCCCGCCGCCCGTCCAGGATTTGAACGGGCCGTTTCTTTTTAGGGGAGGCGAGGCCCTTTTTGACCATCCACAACCCGCAGTCACCCCAGGCGGTGACTGCAAAACCCTTACCCTGGAGGGCGGGGGTTACTTCCGTCGGAATCCACCCCAGGGCGTGGTAAGGATGATCGGCTCCGCCCAGGAAGGCCAATTTTTTGGCCGGGGCTTTTTTGAAATACTCTTCCAGAATCGGAGAGCCGACGCTAACTTCGGCTTCTTCCACCAAAGCGGATTGCGGGTTGAAACTGATTTGAATGGTTGGGTTCTTCTTCTCTTTGCCTTTTTGTACCAAATCCCGGACCGATTTGGAGTCCAAAGAGGAAGTTGCAGAAATATCCAGGGTGCGGCAGAGTTCGATGATGGAGGGGTCGGTCCCCGGTCCGGCAATCAGGAAGTTGATTTTCCCCGAACTCAATACCAACTCGGCTTCACCGGAGGTACAGACGCTGGGCAGGTAGCTTCCATCCAGGGAGATGAATTCGCCCAGGGCGAGAACCTGTCCGATGCCGGAAAGGTTCTTGTCGACTTCGCCCAGGAGCACTTTCAGGAATTCAGGCGAAGGCCGGCCGCAGATTCCGATGTTGACCTCCTTTTGGGCAAGAAGGCCATAGCCGACCCTGAGGGGAAGCGATTTTTTCCGCCCCTGGGATGCCGGGTCCTTCGAGAGCCAGCCGATGGTCAGCAGGGCCAGCCGCAGAGCCTGGGTGATCATGTCTCCCACGGATTCCATGGGGCGGTTTAAAAGGGCGGCGGCCTTTTGTATTTCTCCGGAGGAGATCGGGTCTTCTCCGAGGTTCTTTATAGCTCGAGAGAGAGCTTCTTTCAAAGAGGGAGCCCAGGAAGGTTCGGATGCCGACCCGTCTTCCGGCATGGTTTCCAAGGCTCCGCTGAGAGCAAGGCGAAGCATCAGCGCCGCGACCATCCCATCTCGGTCCAGCCCGCAGAGCCCCCGGTCCGGTCCGCGGCCGAAGGGATCGATGCGACAGGGGCCCTGGAGGCAGCCGTAAGGGCAGCTCAGCCCGATCCGCAAAAAACCATCCTGGGGCTGGAGCTTTTCAAAGCGGTCCCAGTTCAGCTTGAGCCCCCTCTGGTAGGCGGATTTCAAAAGCTCCTGACTGATCGGGTCAACGGTTTTTACCTGAATCGATTCCATAGAGAACGTTCCAATCCTTTATGCTTTTTAGTCCTGAGTCCCGTTTTCAAAGTCGGCTCATCTCCAAATTAGTTGAGAGCCAAAGAGCTGGTATATTCGGAATGTCAGGTGATTCCAGGGGCCCGGAAGGAAAGTCATATTGCTTGCAATCATGAGGCGCATATCCCTTCTTAGGTGTGGCGGGGGTGTTCTGTCCCCTCATCGAAGTTTTCTCTTCCCGCCCCCGCTGCGCTTTGCGGAAGGCAAGCAGGGAGGCGATGGAAAGCAACATCCCGCCGATGCTTGCGGCGCAATCTGACTTTCCTTCCGGGCCTTTGACAGGTTTCCATAAAATATTCGATCAACTAATTTGGAGATGACCCTATAAAGTCTAAAGCTGGGTGGCAAACCCTGTTTCCGTACACCCTACACCCGACACCCTGCCCCCTCATTTAAGATCGAGCAAAAGCATTCCGCTGGCTTTCTTCTTGGCGATTTCTTGGCTCACTTCCTGCCGCCGGTGCTCGAATATTTTATCGAACTCCTCCACATCCACCAACTCCAGCGCCTTGCAGGGGCAGACCTCCACGCAAACCGGATTGTCCATAAAGGCACACCGGTCGCATTTCAGGGCGATTTTGCGGTCCGGCCAGGGATATATCACTCCGTAGGGGCAGAACAGGGTGCAGGTCCAGCAGGCGATGCAGCGGTCCTCCTGAACAACCACCAGGTTGGACTTGGGCTCCCGGGTCAAAGCTCCGGTCAGGCAGGCGTCGATGCAGGGGGCGTTGAGGCAGTGGCGGCATTGCATGGCGATGGGCATCTGATTGCTTCCTTCCACGCGGACGCGAGGCCTTGGAGTCGGGGACTCCTGAACGGCTTTTAAGAGGGTCTTTCCGTCGCTTCCCCGCTCCGCCGCGCAGTACAGCTCGCAGGTTTTGCAACCGGTGCATCGGTCCAAATGAACGGCGATCACTTTCATAAAGCCCCCTACCCAAATAAAAAACTTAACCACAGAGGCCGCAGAGCACGCAGAGAGAAAGACTGGAAAATTGGAATGATGGAATGTTGGAATATTGGGAAACCAATTGTGATGATCTCGTAAAAAGTCGAAATTCCATAAAATTCGTCATTCCGGCGAAAGCCGGAATCCAGTTATTTTAAGATGTCTGGACCCCGGCTTTCGCCGGGGTGACGCTTTAAGAGACTTTTTACGAGACCATCAATTGTATTACCCACCATTCCATTATTCCATTTCTTTTTTTTAAGACTTTAGCTCTTTGAAAAAGATAACTTTTTAGCCTTCTGAAAGGGTCGCCCAGAAATCCCCCCTGCCCCCCTTTGCAAAGGGGGGTCGGGGGGGATTTCAGCGATGGCTTTCCCAATCGATATCGCTTGGCAAAATTTGGATATTTTGCAGCTTAAGGACATGGAAAACCTGGCCCCCTGCTTAGTATAAGTGACAGCCTTATCCCCAAGCAACTTGGTGTGTTTTTCAAACAGCTAAATTGATACTTTTTTTCTGTTTAAACTCTGCGGCCTCTGCGTACTCAGCGGTTCAATTCTTTTCTCCAAGTCAGCTTTTCTTAGAATGTTGGGCCATTCGCACGGCGATCCGCAGGGCGGCCTGGAAGGCTCCGATATCCGCGATTCCTTTCCCGGCGATATCATGGGCGGTCCCGTGGGCCGGGGTGGTGATCACGATGGGATGGCCTCCGGCAACGGTTACGCCTCGATCGAATCCCAGAAGCTTGGTGGCGATCTGCCCCTGGTCGTGATACATGGTCACGATACCGGAAAACTCACCCCTGCGGGCGCGCACAAAGATCGTATCCGCGGGGTAGGGACCGACCACGTCCATCCCTTCCGCCCGGGCCTTTTCCACCGCGGGTTTGATGATCGTGTCTTCTTCCGAACCGAAGAGACCTTTCTCCCCCCCGTGGGGATTGAGCGCGGCCACCCCGATTTTTGGTTTTTGAATCCCGGCCCGGCTCATGGTGTGATGGAGAAGTTTAACGGCGTTTACGATCCGGTCCGGGGTAAGCCGACCGGCGATGTCCCGGAATCCGATATGAGACGTGACCCGGGAAGTAAAGAGGGGGTCCAGGGCATTGATCTCTCCGTAGAGTTCCGCCTTGGTGTGTCTGGCAAAATAGCCGTGCTCATCTTTGAAGTCGGAACCGCCCAGACTCATGGCCAGCTTGTTTAAAGGGGCAAAAACGACGGCTTCGGCCTCGCCCTTCATTGCCTGGGAGAGAGCGAAATCCATGTACTCGAGACAGGCCTTTCCGACTTTCCCGTTGACCTCGCCAATCTTGTACTCTTTTGGGTCAAGGTTGGCCAGGTCAAACATCTCCATGAGACCGGGCTCACCGGTCACCTCTCCCCAACTTTTCCGGACAACGATCTTTAGGGGGACTTTGGTGAGCTTGATGGCCTCGGCCATCACCCGGGAATCTCCGATGACCGCGGGCATACAGATCCGGCGGGTCTCCTCGGTGTTCAGGGACTTGGCCACGATCTCCGGGCCGATGCCCGTGGCATCCCCCATGATCACGGCAACTCTGGGACGTGGTTTTTGAAGGGAGTCCAAAATTATTTTTCTCCTTACCCTACCATCTTTTTCAGGAGTTTGGCCGCCCGGTCGGGGTTGAAGATCCCGCAGAGGCAGGGCTTGGCCAGTTCAATGGCCGCCTTTTCGGCGGTGATCTTGTTCTTTTTGATATCCGCGACCATCTTTTTCACCAGGCGGCCGGAGACCAGCCCGTGGCCGCACATGGTCACGAATTCCAGGATCTCCGGGGGCCAGAGCCTCTTGGTATTGCCGTGAACTCCGAGGGCAAACTCGATCAGCGGCGGTTTAAGGCCGGCCTTATTACAGCACTCGAAGACCTCCTCGAATATCCCCGATACGACGATGGAAATACCCTGGTCGATCTGTTTTAATTCCTTCATGCAGCCGATGAGGCTTTCTTTATCTTTGAATACCACCTGGCAGCCCACGGTCAGCTTGTCCATAATTTCCGCGGAGTCCATCAGGTATTTATTGCCCACCTTGCAGTCCCCGAAATGGAGGTCCGTATATTTGGTCATGGTCTGGGCAATTTTTTTCAGCCGGACGCTGGCCCCCTGGTCGTTGAAACCCCTGGCCACGTGGGCCAGCATGGGGAAGTCTTCTTTTATACTCTGCAAGTCGCCGGTACGGTGTAGGGTATGGGTCATTATATCTCCTTTGAAAGTGACTAAAGTCTTTGAAAATCTCGAATTTCGAAATGCCTTAACCTGGCATAGCCAAAGCCGAAATTGTAGGGGCGGCCCCCTGTGGCCGCCCACAAGATGGGCAATCATCACGCGCTTCGCGTGATTGCCCCCACAATTTATTTGTTAAGGACTTTCCCCAGTCCCAGGTTCACCTTCCCGTTGGGATAGACCGGGAAGCCCATCTCTTTGACCACCTTCAGCGCCGGCGCTTTTTCCGACTCCTCGGGGAAACTGATCAAGTCCAGGGAGAAGACGCTGTCGATCTTCGGGGAAATATCTTTCAAAGCCTGAAGGACAGGTTTTAACTGCTCGGGCTTGACTACGAACTCGATGATCGCCGAAAGGACCTTTTCCTTCCGTACCTCGGGTTTGAGCTTTCCGGTTTTTACATCCTCGAACAAAAAAGTCACCGGGTTTTTCGGTTCGAATTCCACCCCGATTTTGGCCAAGGCCATGGCGATCTTCTCCAGGTCTTCCAGCCTTCCGGCCACACCCGGGCGGCCCACTTCAACAGCCATCCCGTAAGCCCCTCTTTTGAACCGTCCCGTAACCTCGTTGGTCTTCATCTCCTCCGTGCCCCTTCCCGGGACGCCGGTGTTCTTGTGCTCGATCATGGGGTCGCTGAAAGCCAGGCGGACACTCCGCGGCCAGCCGATTTCCTGCCGGGAAATGGCTTCGGGCTTGCAAACCCCGGCGCGGAAGCACACGCCGCATTCCACGCACTCTTCCAGGTCGATAACCCCCTTTTTCTTCTTGGGTTTTTTTTCATCCTGAATGTAAGAGATGGCGCCTACCGGGCAATAGTCGGCGCACTTCTTACATCCGATGCATTTCTCCAAATCAATTTTCATTTCTTTCCTCTCTTTTTTGGCGTTTATGCTCGCGCCTGTATCCGCCAACCGTAGGGGCGATTCATGAATCGCCCCTACGATCCTTCAGGCCCTTTCTTTAGCCCCCCGCATAGAGAGGCAAAATTGTTATTTTATACCCGTCCTTCATTTCACTTTCATCGATGTTGAAGGGGCTGACCACCAATCCTTCGTGGGTCACAACCACGCTGAGATTGGGAAGCAGTTTCCGGTTTTTTCGGTCGAAGATCTTTTCTTCGATCACCGGGGATTGAGCGGCCAGGCGGTCCAGGAGCCCGATCACAGTAAGCCCCTCATCCACATCCATTTCCCGGAAGGAGCGCATTTCCGAAAGCGCCTGAAAGCCGCCCCCTGGGTTTTCCCCCAGCCACATCCATAACTCGATGCGAATTGTCACGGATTAAATCCCAAATCCCAAGCACCAAGCACCAAATAAATTCCAATAAACCATTTCCAAATCCCAAACTCTTACAATGATAACTGTTTCGGTCATTGTTCATTGGGTTTTGGAATTTGTTTGGAATTTGGTGCTTGATCCCGCCTTTGGCGGGATTGGAATTTCTCCTTTATTTTAGGTCTTTAATGATTCCCTTCAACCCCAGCTTCTCCAGCGTTTCGGGGAGGGGTTTGCCCGTCTTGGGATCCCAACCCATCAGGCGGTAGTAGTTTTCCACCATCATGGGCCACTTCTCCATGATGTTTCTGCCCTTGGCCGGGCCGTCCACGGGGATGGAGCCGTACCGCTTGGAAGGCCTCTCGTCCTCGATCTTCGCCCCGTGGCGGAAGTTGAAGACCCGCAGCAGGTTCGTGATCCGTCTTCCTACCGTGAAACCGTCTTCGAGCTTCCAATCCCATCCGGTGACCGCGTTGAAGCACTCCAGCTGGAGCTTGGGGTGGGGGGATGCGAACCGGCAGGTGCCCAGGCAGTCGTCGAAGAGCCGGATCCCGCTGAACTTGGCGTTGATCGTGGAGACCTGCTCGTGGGAGAAATGATCCGTGGCCTCCTCCTGGTCCACCAGCTTGGGATGGACTCCCCCCCAGGTGGCGTCCAGGGAGCTGGTGTTGGTCACGCAGGTGTCCAGGAGTTCATACCAGCGGGTCGTCCCGCGGTGGTCATGGCCCCGGGGCGCGGATCCCTTGCATCCGTAAATGGCCCAGTCCGCGGCCGGCCCGCCGACCTTCTTGGAGGCCCGCATGACCCCGTCGGCCAGGAGGTTTCCGATGTAGCCCTTCCGCCGGGCGATGCGATTCAGGAGCTCCTTTACAGCTTCCGCGTTTCCCCAGCCCAGGTCGAGGCTATCGGTCTCCTTCTTGGTGAAAACGCCTTTCTCATAGCATTCCATAGCCCATCCCACGACCCAGGACCCTTCGTTGCAGTCCATTCCCAGCTTGTCCACTTCCCTGGTCAGCATGACCACCGCGCCCAATTCGGTGTTGCCGATCTGCGGACCCCAGGCGGCCAGAAGCTCGTACTCCGGTTCCTCCCCCACGAATCCCTTGTAAGGCCCTTCGGTGACCTCCACTTCCTTTACGTGGGCGATGCGGCACTGATAGCAGGGAACCGGGCGGAGCTTGTAATGGGTCCGCATGTACTGCCCGTTCATCTTCTCATGCTCGGGATAGAGGTCGGTGGTGTAATTTTTCACCGGCAGGGCGCCGTTGGCACAAAGGGTGGAGAAGCCTCCTCCGGAGCCCCATTGGTAAATGGTCCCGAAGGTCTTGGCAAATTCGAACAGGGCGTTGTTCTTTTCTTTCAGCAATTCGGGATTGTGAACTTCGAAGCTCCTCTTTCCGCTGAAGGCCACGACGGCCTTCAGGTTTTTCGATCCCATGACCGCGCCCATGCCGTTGTGAGCCACCACATGGCCGCGGTCCCCGGTGATCGTGGCGTAGTAAACCTTGTTCTCTCCCGCCGGGCCGATGGCGAAAACGCTGACTTCGCGCTCTTTGACCCCCAGTTCTCTCCGGATTTGGTCTTCCACTTGCCAGACATCTTTTCCGGCCAGATGGGTTGCGTCGCGGATTTCCGCTTTCCCTTCCTTGACCACCAGGTAAACCAGCTTGGGAGAAGCTCCTTGGAAGATAATTCCGTCAAACCCGGAGAATTTCAGGTAGGCCCCGAAATATCCATTAGCCTGCGAACAGCCGGCCTGGTTGGTCATGGGGCCCTTGGTGGTCACGTTGAACGTGGCCGCACCGGAGACTCCGCTTCCGGCCAGGGGACCGGTGGTCCAGATGAGGCGGTTGCGGGGATCATTCCATTCCACTCCCGGCGGCACCTCGTCGTAGAGGTATTTGGCGGCCAATCCGGCGCCGCCCACCCATTTCTTCAGGATCGGTTCGTCCAGTTTTTCTTCGGACATCTTTTTGCTGCCCAGATCGACCCGCAGCATCTTTCCCACATACCCGGGTATTTTCGCATCAGCCATGGCTGACCTCCTATTTCATATTTATCTTTTCGAACCTTTGGCGCTTATCACCAAAGAAATATCCTTCATCGAAGCCGCAGGGGCATCCCGCGTTTTGCCGGACCTCGTGCCCCTACGGTGGAAAAGCTTACAAATCCAGTCTAAAATTCACTTCTCGCTTTGTCGATAAGAGCCCCCCTTTACTTCCTAAGAATGGTTGAAGGCAACCAGGTTACGAGCGGGGGAAATACGGTGATCATAAAAAGGACCAGCATCAGGGGAATATAATAAATGGCCACGGCTTTTACCAAATCCTCAAAGGGAACCCCGGCCACTCTCTGGACGGCATAGAGGACCATGCCGACCGGAGGGGTAATCAATCCGATCATGAGATTGAGGACCATGACCAGGCCGAAGTGGACCGGATCGATGCCCACACTGACGGCTACGGGCAGCAGGATCGGGGTCAAGATATTGATGGCCGCCAGGCTTTCCATGATGCAGCCCACGATCAGAAGCAGAATGTTTACGATGAGAAGGATCACCAGAGGATCTTTGGAGAAGCCCATCATCTGTTCAACGATGCTGGTGGAGATCTGGTACCGGGCGATAAACCAGCCGTACACCGAAGCCGCGGCGATGATAAACAGGAGAATGGAGGTATCATCCAGGGCCTCCCTTATCATTCGCAACAACCCCCCGAAGTTCATCTCCCGGTAGATGACCAGGCCGAGGAGGATGGAGTATAAAACGGCCACGACACCGGCCTCGGTGGGGGTGAAGATTCCCCCCCAGATGCCCCCGATGAGAATGACCGGAGAGAGGAGAGGAAATACGGCCCGATAGATGGCCCGGATGATCTGCCCGAAAGTGGCGCGCTTTTGCAGGGGGAATCCCCTCCTCTTGGCGACGGTGGCCACCACGGCCATCATGAAGAGGCCCATCAGGACTCCAGGAATGATTCCCCCGATGAAAAGAGCGCCGACCGACACGTTTCCCAGCACACCGTAGAGAACCATGGGAATGCTCGGAGGAATAATCGGCCCGATGGTGGCCGAGGCCGCGGTGGTAGCGGCGGCGAATTTCCGGTCATACCCCTGGTCGGTCATGGCCTTGATTTCCATCTGCCCCAGCCCCACCGCATCGGAAACGGCCGAACCGGTCATGCCGGCAAAGATCATGCTGCCCAGGATATTGACGTGAGCCAGGCCGCCCCTCACATGTCCGATGAGCACGGTGCAGAAGGTATAGATCCGGTCCGTGATCCCTCCGATATTCATCAATCGCCCAACGAGGAGGAAAAAAGGAATGGCCAACAAGGGGAATGAGTTCACCCCGTAGACCATGCGCTGGGCCATCATGGTGTGGGGGATGTCCCCGATGCCCCGTTTGAAGGCCACGGCGATCAGGGTGGTGGCTCCCATGGAAAAGGCGATGGGAAGTCCCACGAAGATCAGCAGAAGGAGGACGATCAGGAATAACCAGGTCAGGATCACCTCCCCCTTCTGCCCGGCGTTTTCCGGGCGAAGCGCTTCGAGCTCGGGGGGAAGAAAAGAAGCTCCGCGCCTCAAGTGGAGGATCAGGTAGAAGAGCATGATGGCGCTGCCGATGACCGCCCCGAGATAGAGGAAAGAAACACTCAGCCAGGGAATCGTCCCCAGGTGGACCGGCCAGGAATCCTCCATCATTATTATGGAGCCCCACAGGACGGATGCCATGAAGGCGATGGCCAGGAGATAGATGATTTTCCCGATCATTCGATTGGCCCGGAGGGGCATCCTGGAAACCAGGTAGTCCACCAGGATATGCATCTTCCGGCGGGTGACGCTGGCAGCTCCCAGGAAAGCGACCCACACCAGAAAAAAACGGGAAAGCTCTTCGGTCCAGGGCAACGGAGCGAAGAGGAGGTAACGGAAGAAGACTTGCAAAGAAGCCAGGATGATCAAAAGGACAAAGAAGAAGAGATTAAGCCCGTCCAGACCCCTCATGAACCTTTCTTCGAAAGAGGCGAAATTCGAACTATGCCGAATCGGAGGAACGCCGGGGGCCGCATTCTTGGAACCACCATTTCCCATGTTTTACTCCCAACCCAATTCCAGTCACCGATTGCCCCCCTCTCCCTTCCTTTGGTGAGCATGAAGGTAAGAGGGGGGCATGGGACCGGAAAGCGCTTTCCGCCGGAAGTCTTATTTGGCAGCGATCAGCTTGTTGACTTCCTCGTAGACCCCCTTGGCCCATTTCTGGCGGATTTTTCCGATTGCCGGCTGGGCCTTGTCATTGAAGGGCTTGGGGTCTACGGAAACGACTTTCATCTTGGCTGCGGCGAGCTTCTTTTTGAAATCCTCTTCCTGCTCCCGGGTGATCTTGTCGCCGTAAGTCGAGGCCTCGGCGGCGGCCAGAAGGACGATGTTCTGCAGGTCCTTGGGAAGGGAAGAGAGCACCTTATCGCTCATGAGCCAGTGAAAACAGGCGGGGACATGGGCGGTGAGCATGACGTGGCTCTGCACCTCATAGAGCTTGGTGGTGTAAATGAGGTAGAGGGGATTCTCCTGGGCATCCACGACACCGGTCTGCAGGGCTCCGAAAACTTCCGGCCAGGCCACGACCGTGGGCAGTGCCCCAAGCTCTTTCCAGACGGCCACCCAGTCCGGAATTTCCGGAAGCCTCAGCTTGAGGCCCTTGAGGTCGTCGGGAGTCCGGATCTCCTTTTTGGCGGTCAGCATGCGGGAGCCCCGGCGCTGCACCCCCACCACGTGGACCTTCCCTTTTTCCATGATGGCTTTCTTGATTTCCGCGCCCATCCAGCCTCCCCAGGCCCGGTGAACGGTTTCCACGTTGGGGAAAACAAAAGGAACGATGAGGGCCCCGTACTGGGGGGCATAGAGGGAAATGCACAGGTCTCCGGACTGGGTAAGGGCCACCTCCCCCTGTTTCAGCTGTTCCAGGTTGTCCCTCTCGCCCCCGAGCTGTGCGCCGGGGAAGAGGTTCACCTTAAGGCGGTTCTTGCTCCGGCTCTCCACCATCTCCTTGAACTTCTGCACCGCCGCGTGGTCCGGGCCACCCGGAGCCGTGTGGAGCGCGAAGGCCAGCTCAATGGGCTTCTGAGCATGGCCGGTGCCCGCGAAGAAAGAAACCAGTGCCAGACAAAGAATGAAAACCATTCCTTTAACCAATGTGTTGCCGTTCATTGTTGCCTCCTTTTGGTGGTGATATTTGAAAACACGGACAATTGGACAGAAAAGCTGAACATTCCGTTTATTGCCGATTTATCCGGACCTGATGAACCAAATTCCCTTCCGGGTCTTCCGTAGGGGCGACCCGTCGGGTCGCCCCTACCCGGTCACTCCGCCTTTCCCCTGACTTGCACCCCGACGGTTTTTTCCAGCAGTTCGATTACCACGGACATGTCCTTCTTACCCAATCCTTCAGCGGTTGCCCGGGTGAAATACTGATAAGCCTGGGCGGTCATGAAGAGGGGGACTTTGGTTACTTTGGCGCTCTCCAGGGCCAGCCCCAGGTCTTTCCTCAGCAGGTCCACGGCGAAACCGGGCTGAGTAAAGTTGCCGGTGAAAATAAAATTGGGGACCCGGCTGTCAAGCATGAAGGAATTGCCGGAGCTGGCCCGGATGATTTTGTAGAGAACCTCCGGGGCTACTCCCAACTTGGTCCCCATCACCAAGGCCTCGACGATACCCGCCAGATTGATTCCTACCAGCATTTGATTGACCATCTTGACCGTCTCGCCCATCCCCACGTCGCCTACGTGGTAGATGGTCTTCCCCATGACCTTGAGGATTTCCATGTGCTCATCCACCAGGGCCTTATCCCCTCCGACCATGATGGTCAAGGTGGCTTTTTCGGCGCCGCCGGTTCCTCCTGAGACCGGAGCATCGAAGAACTTGACTCCCTTCTTCTGAGCTTCAGCGGCCACATGCTTGGAGGTATGGGGCGCAATGGAGCTCATGTCGATGAGGACGGTTCCGGGCTTCGCCCCTTCGAGGACTCCTCCGGCACCCAGGCACACGGTCTTGACCTCGTCGTCCGCCGGGAGCATGGTGATGACCACTTCCACTCCCTTGGCAGCCTCGGCGCAGCTTTTCGCCCCCTTCGCCCCTGAGGAGACAAGCTCTTTGACGGGCTGAGGGTTCAAGTCATAAACCGTCAGGTCATATCCCGCTTTGATTAAATTTTTGGCCATGTGGTTGCCCATGGCTCCCAGACCTATGAAACCGATCGTTTTCTTTGCCATCTTCCATCCTCCTTCAAGTTCCAGAAAAATCAAATGGGACGCGGATAAACGCGGATGAACACGGATAAGAGAGAATAAAAAAAACACAATAAGCGCTTAGCGCCAAACCAAAACTAGCATGTTTGTAAGGATGGAATTTGAGGCTCACTTTGGCACTCCTAAAAAACGAACCGAAGGTAAGCATTTGGCCTCTATAGGTAACGCTGCTCCATTTGAGGGCCGGGACTAGAGGTCGATCAATCTTCAATAAAACTTTTGGTCCTTCCAATCGGCCCGCCGTTCATCTCCCCGGGCCGAAACAGACGATTATCCTGGTCACCGACGGGAACCCTTCCTATTTCGGCGGGGATCCACTTCCTGAATGCCGATAGATCCAACGATGAATCGGTACAGCACCGGAAGGTGATCGGACTCCAGAATCTGGACAACGAGTCGGAAGCATACCGGCCTGATAAACAGCCCATCGAACGTCTCAACCGAACCTTCAAACATCATGTGAAACCGTCCCACGGGTTTAACCGCGTCCACGGAGCCCTGGCCCTGGTGATCCTCTTTGTCCCTCACTACATTTTCCTTCGCCCCCACATGTCCCTGCACTACCGGGTACCCATCAAACTTACGGAACTGGAAGGCGTTACTACCCTCCAGGGCAAGTGGGCGAAAGTTGTTTCCCTCGCGGCCTAGGGGTAACTTCTCTTCAGTTGTCAAAGAACCATAAAACTTCCATGCGGCCTGGCTACGTTTATACCCTCTCCATATGGGACATCCTTAAGCTGAAACTCTTCTCTCGCGAGGAAAACCTCTCATCTTTCTTTCAACCACCCTCTGGCTCATCTCTTTCATGTCTCATTCCATGGTGGTTTTTAAAAAACTTTTAAAAATATCTTCCTTAAGAGGAATTGCGGATTTTCCGCTTCAACATTTTCTTCAAAAACAAATCTCCGAAATCCCATGGTCCAAATTCGAATTATGAGAAGTTGCCCACTCTTTTAAAGATTCATGATGCGCGGAAGCACGAGGGCAAACCAAGGGACAAATGCTACGATCAATGCCCCAATCAGCAACACAATGAAGAAAGGTGTATAAGAACGTGTGGCCTTTTCCACATTGACTTTACCCAGCGCACAGGCAATCAGAAAACCGATTCCCATGGGAGGTAGAAATAATCCGATTCCCAAGGCTGTGATCATGATAATCCCGTAGTGAAGCGGGACAATATCGAAATGGCCCATAATCGGGAAAAGGATAGGCGTAAAAATGATCAAGGCCGGGAGTCCTTCGAGAAATGCGCCAAATACCACGAACACGGCGATCGTTATCAACAGAAACGGCGCTGAGCTGCTCGATAGTTTCATGATCAGGTTCGCAAGCAAACCGGGAACGCTTTCCGCCGCAAAAATCCAAGAGAGGAGCGTTGCTGTTCCCACCAAGAGCAGTATCATACCAGTCAATGAGGCCGTATTCACCAAAATAGGCAGCAGATCGCGCAGATGAATCTCCCGATAGACAAATACCCCGAGGATCAGGGCGTAAACAACGCCTATCATGCCGGCCTCGGTCGGTGTCACGATCCCTCCAAGAATGCCGCCCAGGATGATGACGGGCGTTATGAGCGGCAGGATTGCCCGGCGAAACGCCACCAGTACTTCCCTTGCGGACTGCCGCCTCTCACGAGGAATATTTTCCCGCACAGCCTGGATATAGATGAGGCCGATCAACGGCAATGCCATGCAAGCCGCTGGCACGAATCCAGCTATGAACAAACTTGCCACGGAGAGATTAGTCAGATTTGCCAACACAACCATGGGAATGCATGGGGGAACAAGCATGCCCATGGCAGATGCGGATGCAACGATCGACACTGCCTGTTCCGGACGATACCCTCCGCGCTTCATTGCGGGGATGAGAATTGACCCCATTGCGGAGACATCGGCTACCGATGCGCCGGAAATCCCCGAAAAAATGTATTCTCCTAGAACTGTGGAAATCCCAAGGCTTCCGCGCACATGGCCGACAAGCGCACGTGCGAAAGTAACGAGGCGAGTCGTGATACCACCGGTATTCATCAACTCGCCCACAAGGATAAAGAGGGGGACCGCAAGGAGGACAAACGAGTCCATCCCGCCAATAATCATAATAGGAACGATTAAAAGTTGTATATTGCCTCTGGCCAGAAGGTAAACAAGACAAGCCAGGCCGATGGCGATCGAAATGGGCGTGTTAATCGCCATTAAGATGATAACCACGCAAACCAGAGTGATGACCAGGAAGCCCGGAGGTACAGACATATACTCTCCGATGACCACCAAAATGGTGGTCAAAACGACGACCCCAATAGCCGAGACGCAAGTCGAAGCCCAGTCTTTTCGTTTGAAAATCTTCTGCAATTGGTACAATACGAAAATAAGCCC